>ODAJ011788356.1_pt1 | contig 13714 bp, 14 predicted proteins | sample 1539241 | NCBI WGS metagenome assembly ODAJ01 (sample SAMN02144231, study PRJEB22623) | gut metagenome | biome: sheep rumen | host: Ovis aries | place: New Zealand | reverse complement strand
GTGAAGCCTAACAGGCTGAACATAGCAAACAGAGCCGTTAAGCAAATGCGCAAAATTATTTTTGGTATCCTTAAATCAGCGTTTCCCTAATAAACTGATAAAAAAGCGCCCGTGGATGCGATCTGATTTTACGGGTGCTGTTTTTGCGAGGTATTGAATTGAACTGTAAAAATATAAAATTATCGAAATTAACGGCGCTGCTGCTTGCGGCGGTGTTTATGTTTTCTGTGCCGTGTACGGAGGTCGGGGCGCAGAATGTCGGTGCGGATAGTATCGGCATAGAGTCGGCGGCGAATATCGGCGATATTCTGAAGAGTATTGCCGCCATATTTAAAAAACCCGGACTGTTTAATGAGAAAGAGCCTTCACAGACTTATGAACAATGGGTGCAGGCGAAAAACATACCCGAATATTCGGGCTTGGACTATGTGGAGATAAACGGAAATATCCCGTTTTTTACCGATGCGGAAAAGAACACAAAAGAGGTGTTTGAAAATTACAGCGAGCTTGACTCTCTCGGACGCTGCGGTGCCGCCTTTGCAAATGTTTGTGCGGAGCTTATGCCGACGGGCAAGCGTGAGAGCATATCTTCCGTAAAGCCCTCGGGCTGGCACAGCATTTCGCTTAACGGCAAAAAGGGCAGCTCGCTTTATAACCGCAGCCACCTTATAGCTCATATGCTTGCAGGCGAAAATGCCAACCCCAAAAACCTTATAACGGGTACGGAGCATTTCAATCAGGAGACCATGCAGACTTTTGAGATAAAGGTCAAGGACTATCTTGACAGCACAAACAACCATGTGCTTTACCGTGTTACGCCCGTGTTTAAGGGCAATGAGCTTATTGCGCGCGGTGTGCTTATGGAGGCATGGTCGGTCGAGGACAAGGGTAAGGGCGTTTGCTTTAATGTGTTCTGCCATAATATCCAGAGTGGTGTTGTGATAGACTATGCAACGGGCAATGCGACTGTGGGCGAAGCCGCTGCGGATAAAGCCGATGCGGATAACACAAGCGATCATGCTTATCCATCTGCGCCCGAAAGTGCGACATATGTGCTAAACAAAAATTCAAAAAAATTCCATCTTCCAAGCTGTGATTCCGTGTTTGAAATGAAAGAGAAAAACCGCGAATACGTCACATGGACAAGGGAAGAGTGCATAGCCGAGGGGTATTCGCCCTGCGGCAGCTGCAAACCGTAAAAAGGGCTGCCGCCGTTGATCGGCGTTTGTGACGGAATTTGCTTTTGAGCGCAAAAATGCCGAAAAAAGCTCAAATTATTACAAACACCGCCTTGAATTACGAAAAAATATTGTCGATATTTTCCGTTGATTTGCATATTTATTTATGGTAAGATAAATAGTGTTTTTGACCAAACTTAAAGAAAAATTATTTTGGAACTGTTAAAAGGGGACTCAGGGGGTAATAATGAACGGAGAAAATGAGAACAAGGAAATAGAGATAGACCTGCTTGAACTTGCAGGCGTGCTTTTGAGCAGAATATCGGTGATAATCACTTTTTCGCTGCTTTTCGGGTTTTTGGCATTGTGTTTTGCATCTTTCTATCTTCCCGAAAAATACAGTTCATACACAACGATGTATGTTAAAAACGTAAATGAAGAAGCGCGTATTGAACAGACGGTCACGCTTAGCGAGCTGAACGCATCCAAATCACTTTTGAGCACATATATTGCAGTTTTGCAGAGTGATGCCGTAATGGATCAGATAGGCGAAAGACTGCTTAAATTATATACCGTTGACGAGATAAGCTTGGTATTTCCCGTAGACGAGAAGGGCGTAGTCAGCACGAATGCCATAAAAAACAGTTTGTCGATGGCATCCGTTGAGGATACCGAGGTGCTGAAAATAACGTCAAAGACCACATCACCCGAAGTATCGGCAGATGTGTGCAGGATAATAGCGGAGATCGCGCCCGATTTCCTTATCCGCGTGGTAGGTGCGGGTTCGGTTGAAGTTATCGACCCTGCAAAGGTAAATTACAAACGTGTTGAGCCGAATATCAAGAAAATGACCGTACTTGGCTGTCTGCTTGGTCTTATCGCGTCGGCAGGTGTTATAATTCTTCTTTATCTTCTCGATAATTCCGTTAAATCGACGGATGAACTGAAAAAACGCTTTGATAAGGCTATTATCGGTGAGGTCTACAACTTCTCACAGGAAAAAGGCGAGAAGCAGAAAAAGACAAAGGACGGACACAGAATTATATCGCCCGAGAGTCTTATTAATGATAAAACGGTATTTACCGTATCCGAAAGCTACAAGACGATGCGTACAAACACGATGTTTGCGCTTTCGCCTTTTGATAAAAAGATCATTTCCGTTACAAGTGCCAATGCCGCAGAGGGTAAGAGTACCACAACGGCAAACCTTGCAATATCGTTTTCGCAGACGGAAAGCAAAGTGCTGCTTATTGATGCCGACCTGCGCAAACCAACACAGCACAAGCTGTTTGAGGTAAACAACAAAACGGGTCTTTCGACCGTGCTGGGCAAGATGAACACAGTTGAAAACTCTATCGTAAAAGGCGTGAGAGAAAATCTTGACCTTATGCCTGCGGGTCCCATACCGCCTAACCCCTCGGAACTTCTTGCTTCGCAGCAGTTTGAAAATATGATAAACGAGCTTGCACAACAGTATGATTATGTTATTATAGATACCCCTCCCGTAAATGTTGTCAGCGACGTTCTTGTTATGAGCAAGGCTATTACGGGTGTACTCTTTGTTTCAATGCACGGCGAGACCACATACGACAGTATCGAAAGCGGTTTGCAGAAGCTTGAGATGGCAGAGGTAAATGTGCTTGGTTTCATCCTTAACAATATTACCGCGGCACATACGGGCAAGTATTACAGCTATAAATATAAGTACGGATATTCAAGATACGGCTATGGCTACGGTTACGGCTACGGCTACAGCTACGGCGGTTATGACAGACCGTATGAGTCCGAAGAGGACAAGGCAGGTTCCGACACTTCAAAGAGTACAGGCGGACAGACCAAAAACGAAAAACAAAGCGGCAAAAGCAGCGGTAATCACCACAGCAGCCGCAGAAAGAATAAATAATAAAGAATAAATAATAAACAATAAAAAAATCGGCTTTATGAGCCGATTTTTTTATTTTATCAGAACTTTTTTATTCATCGGATTTATCTTTATTTGCATTGTTTTTGGCAGCCTCTTTTGTATCCATATACCATGCGTGATCGTTCCTGCCCGAATCCTTGACCCAATACAGGGCGGTATCGGCGCATTTTTTAAGCTCCGCAAGCTCGGAAGCATCATGCGGATATATCGCAAGACCCGAGCTGAAAGTTATGGGCAGCAGCCTTCCGCCGTCAAGGTGCAGTTCCTTGAGCTGCACACGTATCTGTGCCATGATATTGTCTATATCCGAAGCATCAAGCGGCTTGTAAACAAATACATTGAATTCGTCGCCGCCTATTCGCGCAACTATGCCCGTGCCCTCGAAAGCGTTGTTGAGTATCTGTGCCGTTTTGTAAAGCACGGCATCGCCTGCATCGTGGCCGTAGGTATCGTTTACATTCTTGAAGTAGTCTATATCAAAGAAAATAAAGGTACATCTGCCAAGCTGCGATTTATCGAGGAACATCGTATCAAGGCGTGTTTCAAATGCGCGCCTGTTCATCACTTTTGTCAGAGGGTCGTGGTCGGAAAGCGTTTGCAGGTCTATACTGCGGCGCAGCTCTTTGGTGTATACCAAAGCCGCGGCAAGCAGAGTCGCAAGCACAAGTATTGCGGCTGTGGTTATTATGCCGAGCGTGAAAAGCTGCATCGTGTCCGAAAGCTCCGTCATGGGTATGCGGATAACAATGTTCCAATTCTCCATGCCGTCTATCTTGACAAATGCCTGTGTGTAGTTTATGCCGTCCTGTGTGAAGTTTATGATATTCTCGGGGGACTTGCTGCGCATTTTTTCTATCCAATGGTTATAGTCGTAGCCCCTGTGCGGCTTTATAGACGCTTTTGTCAGCCTTATGTTGCCCCATGTTCCGGGAGGGCTTGTTCCGTCGGACGAACAGGTGACAAAGTTGCCCGAAAACGGGTTCATAAGCACTACCGAAGTCTTTTCGGAAAGTATGTTGGTGTATGCAAGGTTCTGCACCGTTTCAAGGTAGTAGCTGATAAAAACGCTGCCTGCGCGCTCGCCGTTCTGATATACGGGTGCGGTCATGGTTATCATATTTGCGCCCGTCACACTTGAACGGTAAGGTTCTGTTATATATATACCCCTTGAACGTCTTGCGGCTCTTGCAAATCCGCGCCTTTCAAAATCCAGCTTTTCGCCCGCCGTGCCGTATACTGTGCCGTCGGGTGCGATAAGACCTATGCTTTCGTAAGGCATATCGTCGGTGCTGCGGCTCAATTCGTCATAGCACTGCTCCCAGCTGTCTATACTGTGCGCGGAGAGCATATCGGAAGCCTGTTTTATATAGTTGGTCATCATCTCGAAGGAGGTGTTGACCTTTTCCGACATAAGGCTCAGGATATTGTTTATCTGACTGCTCGTGTTTGAGCTGATAAGGCGGCTCATCAAAACGGAAGAGAATATAAGCACAGCTATGCAGAACGCAAGATATGCTATATATATTCGGCTGTTTGAGCTTAGTTTGCCTTTGCGGCCGTTGTTTGTCTCATTCATATCATTTACCCGATTCGTAGTCTTTTTGGTTGTTGTGGTTTATCACCACCGTGCCCGTATCCACAAATTTGTAATCCGCAGGGGTGCCGTCAAGTATCGCTGCGGCGGTTTTAAGACCCTCGTAGCCCATATTGTACTGGTTTTGTACTATCGTGGCGGCGGAGTTGCTTTCTGCGACCAGAGCCGCTGTTTCGTCCGCATAGTCAAAGCCCACAAGGGCAAAGTCTTTTCTGTCCTTTTCTTCAAGACCCTTTACAAAACCCACTGTCGAGCTGTTGTTGCAGCCGAACATACCTTTAAGGTCGGGGTAGGTGTCTATAAAATCAATGCAGTTTTGTTCCGCAACTTCCTTGTTGCCGTTATTGAGCTTTACCTCGTCAAGAACATACCAATTTTTCGGTGCGTTTGCCGCCCAGTATTGGTTGAAGCCCGCAAGACGGTCGATAATGGTCTGTGAAGATGTGGATGTTATCTGTATTGCAATACTTGCGCGGTCGTTTATGGAAACACCGCTGTTTTTAAGCCTTTGTATCATTTCTGCGGCTGCCAGCTCGCCTGCGTTAAGGTTATCTGTCATATAGCAGACATCAAAATCATCGGAATTGACGATGGTATCAACAAGTATCACGGGTATCTTCTTTGCGTGTATGCCTGCAAGCGTGTCGGAAAGTGCGGATGAACTTGCGGGGGCAAGCAGTATCGCATCTGCACCGAGTTCGTTTGCCGCCTGTTCGAGCATATCACGCTGGGTCTCCCAATCGCCTTCGCCCTCGGGGCCGCCCATATACACGTTGCAGCCTATCTCCGTTCCCGCATCCGCAACGCCCTGCACAATGTCCTGCCAATATTGGCTTGTTATAACTTTTAAAACAACGTAGATGTTTTTTTGCCCTTCCTTTATTTCCGTAACAGGCTCAAATTCAAAGCGTGCTGTTTTTTCACCCTCGTTGTCGGCTTTTTTGCCGCAGCCTGCAAGCGAAATTACAAGTATAGCCGCAAATATAAATAATAGCGTTTTTCTTATGCCCGATCTCACGTTTTTCACCTTCTGCTTCCGATCGCGTTTCCAATTGTGTTTACTATGGAAACTAATCAGCGTTTCTCTATATCTTTACTATAACATTTTATTAAGGAAAATTCAATAGTTTTTAGGGTCGAGTTTTTTCGTTTTTTTGAAAGATCGTTTTTTGAAAAGGTAAATGTTGATCATTCGCGGCGGCAGAAAAAACGGAATAAGCAAAAAGATCCGCAAAATCCAAAAAAAATGAAAATAACGGTTGACAAAGCACAAAAACAGTGTTATAATATTTTCCTGTAAAGAAGAAGCTCTACTTCTCACCTTACGGCAAGCGGCTTTAAGGTTACTCATTTTCATTAACCCTTTATGGGCATATGTGTCAATGACCGAAATTTTGAGCAGAGCTTTACAGCCTGTTCTTTTTTATTTTAAGGAGGTGTCTGCTATTACTGATTTAATGACAAACGAGCAGATCAGGGATAAGGAAGTACGTTTGATAAGCAACGACGGCGAACAGCTGGGTATCATGTCAGCAAGGGATGCACAGAAGATCGCCGATGAGAAAAATCTTGATTTGGTCAAGATCTCGCCGCAGGCCAAGCCGCCCGTGTGCAAGATAATGGACTACAGCAAGTATAAATTCGATCAGGCAAAGCGCGAGAAAGAAGCGCGCAAAAAGCAAAAAACAGTTGCAATTAAGGAGCTGCGTTTATCCCCTAACATTGACACGCATGACATTCAGGTTAAGGTAAAGAATGCTACCAAGTTCCTCAAAGAAGGCAACAAGGTCAAAATAAGCATACGTTTAAGAGGTAGAGAGCTTGGACGCGCTGATTCCGCTATTGCGGTAATGAACGATTTTGCGGCGCAGGTCGCAGAATTCGGCACGGTTGAAAAGCCCCCCAAGATGGAGAGCAGGACCGTGGCAATGTTCCTTGCGCCAAAAGCATAATAACCAACTATAGAAGTCTTTAAAGAGAAAAAAACACTTTAAAGAGAGCATTTAAGGAGGAATACACAATGCCTAAGTTAAAGACAAGAAAGGCTGTTGCCAAAAGAGTTTCCGTTACAGGTTCGGGCAAGCTTAAAAAGACAAAAGCTAACAAGCAGCACATCTTAACAAAGAAGAACACAAAGAGATTAAGAGATCTCCGTAAGTCTGATTTGGTTGATAAGACAAACACGAAGCAGATGAAACGCTGCTTACCTTATATTTGATAGGAGGACTTGAAAAATGGCAAGAGTTAAAGGCGCATTAAACGCACGTAAGAAGCATAAGAAAGTTTTAAAGATGGCTAAGGGCTACTTCGGCGCAAGAAGCAAGCAGTACAGAGTTGCTAAGCAGTCCGTTATGAAGGCTATGGCACACAGCTTTGCAGGCAGAAAGCAGACAAAGCGTGCTTACAGAAGACTTTGGATCGTTCGTATCAACGCTGCTGCAAGACTTAACGGTCTTTCATACAGCAAGTTCATGAACGGTCTTAAAAATGCAGGCGTTACATTAAACAGAAAGATGCTTGCAGACCTCGCTGTTTGCGATGCAGCTGCTTTCACAAAGTTAGTTGATACAGCAAAGGCAGCACTTTAATAAAAAAAATGGAACCAAAAAGGTGTGGGCAATTCCACACCTTTTTATTTCGTTTCACTATAATTTTGATTATTACTTCTTCAAATTATTCATAGGTACATTTAAATAATCATTTTTTAAAAAAACCTAAAACCTTTTCGGCTTTTATTTTTTTTGCTTCTTTTTTTATCGCTTTTTCACTTTCATATTGTTTTTCCAGCATATTGCCAGCAGTTTCAACACTTATTTTTTTACCTTTTTTTAATTCACGGTCAATATATTCAGAATTAGTTAAATTCCCTTTGCTTTTATTGATTTTTTCATTTGTAATTGCAAGATTCTTTTCGGTATTTGCAATTCTTTTGCGTTCCTCAGGTGAATAATTTGAATATCTTCGATCCACCTCATCAATCGGAGTTACATGATCAACATTTGACTTGTTTTTTTGGATTCTTTTGGAGGTGTAATCGTCTTTGATTGTCTTCTTGCCGCCAAATCTTTCTTCGGCAATCTTTTTTCTCTTTTTAACATCATCTGTCTCTCTTGCCATAGAATCCCTCCTCTTTATATTATATAATTCTAACCTATTTTTTAAATATACCTTTTTTCCCGGGTGTTGCACCGCTACTTGCTTTCTTTTTTAATGAGTCAAACAGCCCGCCGGCTTTATCCTTGATTATTTCTAACGATTCAGGATCTAAAGTTTCCGTTTCGTTTGCATAATCATTTGCAACTGTCCACCCGATTATTTCGGTGAGTCCGGCTGCTGTTGTAGCATTTATTCCATTTCCTATTCCGGGCAGCCAACCTGTAAGTAAGTTGGCAAGAGTTTTCCCAACAGAAACACCCAAAAAATCAGCTATAATAGACTCTGCAAGGGTTTCATTCAGTTTTTTTCCAAAAACTTTTCCGATAGCAATGATCATACCGGTTTGTATAGAAAGCAAAACAGGCGCATCAGATCCCGGTATATTTGCTAAACCGCCACCTACAGCAGCAGCAGATGCAGAAGCGCCATGAATTATAACATGTACCTTTTTGCGCTGACCAGGAGTCATGTTTTTACTTATTTTGTTAAATACCATAAAAATCCACCTCTTTCTTACTGTTTTTTTCTAACGAATCAACATCTAAAGTTGCTGTATCATTTGCAAAATCGTTTGCAACGATCCACCCAATTTTTTCAGTAAGCCGAACCGCAGTTGTAGCGTTCATTCCTATTTGTGGCAAGAAAGTCATAAGTGAGTCGGCAACGATTTCCCTGACAGAAACTTTCAAAACGTTATCTAAAAAAGACTCTGCAAGGGTTTCATTCAGTTCTTTCCCAAAAACTTTTCCGATAGCAATGATCATAGAAGTTTGTGTAGAACGCCAAACAAGCGCATCCAATCCCATTATATTCGATAAAACAACCTCTACAGATACACAAGTGGTCTGAATTATAACATGCACCTTTTTGCGCTGTTCAGGAGTCATGTTTTCACTTATTGTATCAAACGCCATCAAAAACCGCCCCCTTTTTTGTCTTATTTATACATCAATTATATCACCCACCCCGACAACAGTCAACATTTTTTTCAAAAAAAACCAAAAACAAACAACTTTTTTATGTATATAGCCATTATAAAATGTTTTGCATTATAAATCCACTCAATACTGCACATTTTTATTATATAAACAATTACTATAAATTTTCATAAAAAGGCTTTTCTATAAAATCCGTCCGTTTAAGGGCGGTTTTTATTTTTGGTGATTTTTTTCATAAAAAAGGGCTTTTCAATTCATTTTATATATGATACAATAAAGTATATAGTAAACGCCATTAAACAAAGTCGTTTACTATATTACCCTCCGGGGGATGCGCACGACTGCGTACAAGGTATAAAGCCGTTTTACAGCACGCAGCCGGCGCGAGTAAACACCAAAAGTATAAATTCTTTTGTCGTTTACTATAAAAGTATTTGAAGGAGCGTATTGAATATGACATTAGACAGACCGTTTTACATCGACATCGACTATCATCCTTATTTGTTTTATGTTGTTCTTGGTGCATCGCTCAAAGACAATTTCGAGGTCTCAAAAGACCGCCACCACGTTGACGGCTTCCCCGAGGGGCTTGAATTTTTCTACATAGACAGAGAAAACGACAGCGAATACATGGACAACATGATGGGCGGCACAATAGGCAGCATACTTATGGATGAAAACCCGGAGCTTTACCTTAAAGTAAAGGGCGAACAAAGCTGGGCTATCATCCGCGGCGAGGTCAAGGACGACACAGACCTTACATATATGCGCAATGTTATAGGTTATATACAGGCTCTTGTCGAAAGAGGCGGAAAAGCCGTTTTTGATTTTTCAACGGTAACTCTCTATTCGCCCATCGACTGGCGCAAGCGCTTTTTCCAGCCCGAGTTCAGCCCCTGCGACCATATTCGCATAAGTTCCTCCATAGACAGGCGTGCGAAAAAGCCTTTAATGTGGATACATACACGCGGTATGAGCAAATACGGCAGACCCGACATCAGCTTTGAAAACGTACCCGAAGGCAAGGAAAATATGGTCATCAACATTATCAGACAGATGATATATTTCTCCGCACAGGGCGCATTTTACACAAAGCCTGCGAAGTTCCACTTTAACGCAAAGCACGCAGGTGTGGTAACACCCGTTTTCCAGAACGATTTTGAAAACGAGGTATTCAACAACGCATTCTATAAAATAGATTGGAATGCGTGCGAATTCAATTAATGGCACCGATCGGAACGAAAAAACAGAAACAATAAGGAGCTGCTGTCTGCGGAAAACAAATATTCCGCGGCGCGGCTCTTTTTGCGTTAAAAAAATATTAAAAGAATATTAAAAGAATTTTTGTTTGTAATAATAATGTTAGCTTGCGGTAACAAATAATTCACAAAACCGCAACATAAGCACTTGATTAAAGCAAAAAATACATTTATAATAAAAGTGTAAATAAGCAGGTTTATAAAATTCGGGTGAGTGTTATGGCAAAGGAAAAGAAGATCGTACTTCATCTTGCGGGTGACTCCCTTGTGCAGGGGTACAGGCAGGAGGAATTTATAGCAGGCTGGGGACAGTATCTGCCATGGTTTTTCAACAGCGATAAAATAGAAGTTAAAAACTACGCGAAAGGCGGCAGAAGTTCGCGCTCGTTCATTAACGAGGGCAGGCTTGAGCAGATAAAGCGCGAGTTAAAACAGGGCGATTACCTTTTTATACATTTTTGTCACAATGACGATGCAACAAAGAAAAAGGACACCCTGCACAACCGTCTTACGCCGCTTGGCAAACCCGATGAAACGGGACGTTTTCCCGTGGTCAAGGGCGAGCCTGTGCCGACCGACCTTTTACCTGCCGAATATTTTATAGAACTCACCAAAAAAAGCCGCTATATGGAGCGTTCTACCATAGAAGCGGCATATGATACTTTGAGCCAATACGGTGATTACTACTACCCTTACTCCGAAAACGGCGTAATGGGAACGTATAAATGGTTTTTATTGCAGTATATACGCGCGGCGCGTGCCGCAAAGGCGATACCCGTGCTTATAACACCGCCTCCGCGCACCTGTTTCACAAGGGACGAGGTACACATAAAAGACGGCAGCGGTCTGCACGGCGGCGACAATTTTTCGTATATACGTGCGATAAGACAGATAGCCAAGGAACAGGATGTACTTATCCTTGACACTTTCAACGAGATGCGCAGCGTGTTTGAAGCGCTGGGCAAGCGCGATTCGCATTATCTTACTTCGATAAAGAGCGGCGTGCTTACGGGCGAATGGCCTGCGGATTACGTTGCGGCTGCGAATAACCCCGCAAGCGTGCAGGAGGATACGCACCTGAACAAATACGGCGCCTTTCTTATGGCGGCGAAGCTTTGCGAGGATATACTTATATATATCGCACATAATATATCGCGAAATGCAACGGAGAATTTTTCGTCGCTCAAAGAGGCGATACTGCTTGACCCGACAGATAAAGTCGAGCCGCCCGAGCCTTTGAAGCAGCGTATCTCCGTTTTCAGAAAGTATTTCAAATATGACGTTATGCCGCTGCCCCAAAAGGTAAAAGCCGAAGAGGACGCAGAGGAAAACACAGACAAAACGGAAGAAGAATAAAAAATAATAAAAATAAAGGGGAGAAACTGCCGCTTTTGCGGCGAAAGGGAGAGGAAAAATGAAACAGAACATCAAATTCGCGCTCGGCGCGCTTGCGATCTTTGTTGCGGGAGGTATATTCGCAACGGCGCTTATAACGGTCGTTAAGCCGAAAGAAGCGGAGGCGACTCTCAAAGAGGATGCCTACCGTTATTACGAGATGAAGCACGGCGAGATAACCACACAACAGACAAACGGCGAAACCGCAGCTGCCGCTCCGACGGAAAAGACCGAGAAACAGGACGATACGGTCAGCGTTATCGTCACACCCACAAACACATGGGCAGAGGGCAGCAATGCTGTTCAGCAGTTCTCCGTTGCGGTAACAAACAACGGCGCTGCCGCAATAAACGACTGGACCTGTGTTATCGAATTTGACGGCGAAGTTATGGACAATATAAACGGTTGGGGCGGTGCAAGCTACACGGCGCTCGGCAAGACCGTTACAATATCACCCACAGAGCCTTGGGCAAAGGAGATACAGCCGGGTGACAGCAAAAAGGACTTTGGCTTCCAGCTGCGTTCGGCAACGGGCGTTACATATAAGACGGCAAAATTCACATCCGACCTCGGCGAGATAAAGATAGAGAACAAAGAGGCGGAGGCAAGTCCCGCACCCGTTGAGGTGGAAAGTTATGACGGCACATCACCCGTGGCTCTCCACGGTCAGCTTGCGGTCAAGGGTACACAGATAGTGGATAAAAACGGCGAACCCGTTATTTTACAGGGCGTCAGCACACACGGTATAGCATGGTTCCCTGCCTATGTTGACAAAGAGGGCTTTAAGACCCTCCGCGACACAATGGGCGTAAATACTATAAGACTTGCGCTCTACAGCAGCACCAACGAGGGCTACAGCAAGGCGATGCACCAGAAGGTCATCGACGGCGTTAACTATGCAAAAGAGCTTGGTATGTATGTTATCATAGATTGGCATATACTTGCAAACGGCAACCCCAACACCGACAAAGAGGCCGCAAAGGCGTTCTTTACCGAAATGACGGGCAAGTTCAAGGATTACGACAATGTTATCTACGAGATATGCAACGAGCCGAACGGCGGTGTTACATGGGAAAACGACATCAAGCCTTATGCGGTGGATATGATAAACCATATACGCGCGGTGGACGATAATGCGATAATCATTGTCGGTACACCCACTTGGTCGCAGGATGTCGATATAGTGTCACAAAGCCCGATAACGGGTCAGAGCAATATTATGTACGCTCTCCATTTCTATGCTGCAACGCACAGACAGGAGCTGCGCAATAAGCTCAATACCGCACTCTCGGCAGGTCTGCCCGTGTTCGTAAGCGAATTTGGCATAAGCGAAGCAAGCGGCGCAGGTATGATAGATGAAAACGAGGGTACTACATGGATAAATTATCTGCGCAGCAAGGGTGTAGGCTATGTATGCTGGAACCTCTCCAACAAAAACGAGGCGTGCGCACTTATCAAGGACAGCTGCACAAAGACCTCGGGCTGGACGGACGACGATCTGACACAGCAGGGTAAATGGCTTAAAAAGGTCTACACAAGCAAATAAACCGTCTGTGGTTTTGGTATTTATTTTAAGTTCATATTTTTTTCTTCATATTAAAAATGAGCACTTGCCGCGGTATGGCAGTGCTCATTTTTGTTATAAGTAATTCTATCTTTTTAATGTTCTGTCCGCAAGCTTGCTTGCCGCAATGCCTGCCGCCGCGCCTATACAGGCTATCAGCAGGGGCGCAAGTGCGGTCGAAATATCGGCAAGGGTGTATATATCGAAACTGTGCCCGGAATTTGCCGCCAATGCGTATATTATCAGCGGAAGTGTGATGAAAAACGTCCACGCAGCTGCGCGCGGCAAATGCGAAAAATCCTCCACACGAAAACCGTACATAAAGGCTACTGCACCTAAAATGACCGTGTAAAGCGGATTACAGCCCCAGCCTGCGCCGTAGCTGCTGCTTAAAAGATCAAGCACATAATAAAGACTTCTGCGCGTGGTGAATATCAGCGGATAATAAATAAAAATCGTATATATAAGCGCAAACCGCGCTTCTTTGGGAAAGATGCGGTCTTTAAACATATGTATTCTCCGTTCGTTAAAAAATCGTTCACAAATTATTATAGAATAAAACAGGGATTTAGTCAATGGAAAGATTTTTTTGAATTTTTTCATTTTTTTTAAAGAAAAATTATTGTTTATGGTTGCTCTGCCGCTGCCGTAAACCCCTCAGTCAGCCTTTGGCTGCCAGCTCCCCTGATCGCTGCGCTAAAGGGGA
>ODAJ012156239.1_pt1 | contig 13730 bp, 9 predicted proteins | sample 1539241 | NCBI WGS metagenome assembly ODAJ01 (sample SAMN02144231, study PRJEB22623) | gut metagenome | biome: sheep rumen | host: Ovis aries | place: New Zealand | reverse complement strand
CGTACAATAGGTCGCTGGATTTATTTTCTGCATACCACTGTTGCTTGAAATCCCAGTAAGAACCTTCGCGACCAGATTCTATTAAAGTCAATATTTCATTTAAAAACTTTTCTTCTGTGATTGTCATGTAACGTACCTCTAAATTTCAGTTTTACATAGCGGTAATAGTTTTTCAAGCCTTTCAACTATTCTTTTCTGTTCAGCGAGTGGCGGCAACGGGAATAATGCAAGCTGTCCTGCTGTTGTACCGAGACGCGGCATTTTCGTTCCATATGAACAAGCAGTTGCATAGCTGATAAACATTGGTGACATTAAAACTATTTGCGCATATCTACTTAAAATATTTTGCCCAAAGTCGAGTGGCAAAATTTCTGAGGAGCAATAACCATTGTTGTCGGCAACAATGACTTTATTCAGATAGACGCGAAGTTTTCCGAAAAGTACTTGTCCGCACCGAAAAACATTTTTTGAGCTGTTAGCGTTATTACCGTCAAACAATTTTTTGTTGATAAGTTTACCGGAATCTTTTTCGATGTCTTCTAAATCAATTAAGAGTTTTCCTTGCTCCATAGTGACAGGCAAAATAGTTTTGTTTGCACCGTAATTGCACACTTCTCCGAGCCTACACCAACACCAATTATCTGGCAAGTCGAAGGGTATGTCGTCGTCAGTAACGGGCGGCAAAGGCTTTTCGGCTTTTATTTTCTTTTCGACGATGAGCTTGACTTTTTCGGTGCGGATTTTCCGGAGCAAGTCACGTGCATCGCCGTCGCTCGGCAACTGTTCCGTCAACTTGCCTTGAATAGCGGCTTGCAAAAGAGAATTTCTCATTCTGCGCGGAAAAGTTTCTTCCAACGCTATAAGTTCGTGTTCGTCTTTAGCCAGCTCGTCGACCTCCGGCAACAGCTCGTTCAGCTTCTCAACGATTCGTTTTTGTTCGGCAAGCGGCGGTAAAGGAAAAAGTATTGAATTCATTCGTCGCAAGCTCACGCCGCCAATCATGCCCGTTACATTGTTACTAAAGGATTTTTGAAAAGCTGGACTTTGGAGGTAGAAGTAAATATACCGATTAGAAATTCTTTCGGCATTGAAGTTACAGAGTTTGTTGCCGAAACGAACCTCTCGATTGGTCACGGCGATTTTTCTACCGGCACTGCCACCTTCAATGCACATCAGCACGGAACCTTTGTAAGCTCGACGAAAAGTATTTTCAAAAGGAATGCGAACGCCGTTGTCGTAATCGATTTGATTATTGAAGGAAATATCCTTCGTGCCTATATAACTGAAGCCGTTAGTAAGACCGCGATACTTGGCGTTTTTTTCGGATTCTGCAATGCTGTCACCCGTATACATTTGACACACCTCGCCGAGCCGAACCCAGCACCAGCTTTCCGGAATGTCGAAAGGGATTTCGTCATCGGTGACAGGCGGTAAGGGCTTTTCAGCCTTAATTTTCTTTGTAGCGATGAGTTTAGTTTTCTCGGCACGAATTTTTTGGAGCAAGTCGCGAGCATTGCCGTCAGTTGGCAGTTGTTCTGTTAGCTGACCTTGTATCGCCGCTTGCAGGAGGGATTTTTTCAATCGGTCGGCAAACATTCTTGTTCCTCCAGAATTTTTAAGAACTCTTCGGGCGTGACAGCAGGAATTTCACTTGCGGCGAAGTCCTTAACATTGCGTGTAACAATATAATCTGCGCGAACGTTTAAAGCGCACTGCATTTGCAGACAGTCTTCAAAATCTGAGAAATCTTGGTCGTTAAGTGCCGCAACTAATTTGCTCAGGTTTATTGCCTCTACTTGAAAAAGTTTGCAAATCCTCAAGAGAATCGCCCGCAACTCTTCCGCAGTAAAATTATTGCGCAAGATATACGCTATATCAACAACAGAATGTGCGGCAATCACTCCTTCAACTATCTCCTGCCGACAAACCTCGAAAACCTTTATAGCATTGGCGAAAAACGGTTCTCGGTGCGCGATAAAGTCGATTAAAATATTTGTGTCGATTAAGATTCGCATTGCCAAATTTCTCCTCCCGATATTGAGCCAGTTCTTTTTCGTCGTCAAGGTCGGGAATAGCTTTACTAAGTTGAAGCAATTCATTAAAAGCAATTCGTTTTTCGGCGAGTCTCTGTTCCCTTGAAAGTTGATTCACTCTTTCCGCCTGTAAGAATTGAATTACGGAAAAAAGATTATCTTCCGGTACCATCTTCAAAAGTTGAAATGCTTCTTGTCTTAAAGCCGTCATATCTCATCACCTCCGGTATTTTGCAACAACGCAGAGAGTTTTTCAAGCCGCGAATCAATTCTAGAATTCAAAGCGGCGCGTCGTTCTTGAAAGTCTTTAATGGTCTCGGTCGGCGAAAGAATTTCTTCTTCGGAAGAAGGATAGCCACACAAATCTAAGTCATAGCCACGATTTACTATCTCTTCAACAGTGAACGACTTTGCTTTAAACGTCTCTGAATCTTTGTCTTGTATTTCATAACGATTGCTCCACCACTCGACACACTCTGCGAAATGTTCAAGCAACATCGGCTTTGTCTTGGAAAAATGTTTGTAGCCGTCGGGCATGTCAACGCGATAAAACCATATATTTTCCGTTCGTCGAGTCTTGTTGAAAAATAAAATATTTGTCGTGATTGAAGTGTATGGCGAGAAAACACTTTGCGGTAACCGAATAATCGTATGCAAATTGAATTGGTTTAGCAGTCGTTTCTTTAGCTCAATCTTCGGGCTGTCCGTGCCGAATAAAAATCCGTCCGGAATAATGACTGCTGCTCGTCCATTAAATTTCAAGCGATAGAGAATCAACGCGATAAATAAATCTGCCGTCTCATTGCTACGTAGTTCGGCAGGAAAGTTGTTTCGGATTATCGGAAGCTCAGTCCCGCCGTATGGCGGATTTATAACGATGACGGGAAATTTTTCGTTGTCAGTGTATTCGGTGATTCTACTTTCAAGTGAATTGCCGTGAGAAATATTTGGCGTGTCTACATTGTGAAGAAGCATGTTAGTTATTGCAAGCAAATACGGCAATGGCTTTTTCTCTACACCGAAAACAGCTTGGTTTGAATAGAATTCTCGTTGCTCGACAGAAATATTTTCTTGCCGTGCCAAATAATTTAGTGTTGAAGTCAAGAATCCACCAGTACCGCAAGCGAAGTCTGCCACAGTTTCACCGAAACACGGAGCAATGCGTTCAATGATAAAATCTGTTACAGCTCGCGGCGTGTAGTATTCTCCTGCATTACCTGCGCTTTGCAAACTTTTGAGGATAGTCTCGTAAATATCGCCGAAGAAATTTTTTTCCTTAACCGTATCAAGTTTTATCTTGTCGACTTCGTTTATCACTTGACGCAACAGTACTCCATTTTTCATATACTGATTCACTTCTGCGAAGACTTCACGAATGATAGCTTTCTTTTTTTCCGTTTCATGAGTGACAGGCAGATTTTTCAGCGTCGGAAACAATTCATTGTTGACCAACTTTAATAAGTCTTCGCCAGTCAAGGCGGAGCCACTCTTATCGTCAATAGCCCAATTTCTCCAGCGTAATCTTTCTGGAATAATAGACTGATAGTTATCGTCGAACAGTTCCCAATCTTCTTCCTTTGTATCGTAAATCTTGAGGAAAAGAATCCAAGTTAATTGCTCTATGCGTTGCGCATCACCATTAATTCCACTGTCGCCGCGCATGATATTTTGTATTGTCTTTACGAAATTCCCTAAGCTCATTTCTTCACCTCATGCCGCTTGATAAATCAAGTCCGTTAAAAGCCGGACTGCTTGCAAATACTTTTCCTTGCCTCCGAAAAGATTAACTATGCCTGTCGGACTATCTATAGCATCAAACGGAGCATTCCTCAGTACCTGCATACTTTCAAGTTCGCTGATTCCGTTAGTTGAATACTTATCTAAAAGAGCGTTAAGAACTGCCCGACATTGTTCTGGATATTTTTTCAGCTCATCAGATCTTTTAGCGGTTTGCGCTCGTTGACGACGAGTCTTTAAGGGCTTGCCATAAGCTACTTGCAAAATTAAATCGAAGTCGTCAATATCCGCATCAAGTCTATATGCATCTCGCAACTGAGAAAGGAAAACTCCTTCGGCAGATAATTCATCTAGTACTGCTTTTTTCTTTTCTGCCGCACTCCACACCTGTAAGAAGTTCTGAAGGTCAGAATACTTGCCCAAGATATTTTTCCTCGTGTAGTCAATAAAATTTTCCGTGACAAGCTTGCCGTCATTGCCAGTATAATAAATAGACTCATTGGCAATGCTAACGTCGATTCCTTTAACATGATACTTTTCTTGATGATTTGAACTATCGTCTGAGCGTTTTCTTTTACCCACATTCTCCTTTGAATCTTGTAGAACGACAATAGGTTCGCCGTCAAATTCAGGATCAAAGAATTTTTTACTTGCTCCAGTAAAATCCATTATTGTAAAAAATGTCTTGCCGTACTGTTCAAAAACTCGTGTACCTCTGCCAATTATTTGCTTGAAGACAATCATCGATTCTATCTCTTTATCAATGACAATAAGCTTAACGGTCTTGCAGTCTACACCTGTCGATAAAAGTTCAGCCGTAGTAGCTATAATCGGTGGAGTAGCATTCGGTTCGATAAAGTTATCCAACTGTCTTTTGCCCTCTTCGTCGTCGCCTGTAATCTTCATCACATATCTTGGATTCGTTTTAACAATATCGCTATTCTCGTTAGATAGAGCACGGCGCATTTGCTCAGCGTGTTCCGTATTTTTACAGAAAACTATTGTCTTGCTATAACGACCATTCTCTTTAAGCCATTCAGTTATTTTCTTAGCGACGAGTTTAGTCCGTTCGTCTATGAAGAGTGTTCTATTAAAATCCTTTTGATAAAAAGTCTTGTCAGGTAGAGTTTTGCCGTCAATGTCTCTTTCCCCTTTACTAAAACTAATACCTTCTTGGTCTTTGTCTACATTTATTAGAATGACTTTATACGGAGCAAGGAAACCATCAAGAATTCCTTGCCGCAAGCTGTACGTATAAATCGGTTCACCAAAATAAGTTTTGTTACTAACGTCAGTAGTTTCCTTTGGCGTCGCCGTCAAACCTATATGAATCGCACAATGGAAATAATTCAAAATCCTACGCCATTCAGAATCTGCTTTTGCGCTTCCTCTATGACATTCGTCTACTATTATCAAATCAAAAAATTCCGGCTTGAATTGGCGAAATGGCTCTTCTCCTTCTTCTCCTGCCAACTGATGATACAGACTCATAAACACTTGATACGAGCTATCTAATCTCTTATTTCTAATTTTGCACATGACGGATTCCAATGGCTTAAAGTCTTGTATCATTGTTTGGTCTATCAGAATATTTCTATCCGCGAGATAAAGAACTCTACTAACAACATGAGCTTGCAGAAGTCTCCACACTATTTGAAACGCTGTAAAGGTTTTTCCTGTTCCCGTTGCCATTACCAGCAACAATCTTCTCTGTCCCTTTGCCACTGCTTGTATCACGTTATTTATAGCTATACGCTGATAGTAACGTGGAGTCTTGTCTTTGTAGTGGTCACGCGTAAGGATAATTTCTTCTTGAGCAAGCGAAAAGTTTTTACCTTCACAGTATCGTTTCCAAAGTTCTTCTTCCGACGGAAATTCTCTCATGGAAAATTCTCGTTCTTTCCCTGTTAAGAAATCGTGCTCAACAAACTTCTTACCATTTGAAGAGTACGCAAACGGAACATGAAGAGTCATTGCATAATCCATTGCCTGTTGCAGTCCTTTTTCCGGCGTGTACACGAGCTTTTTGGCCTCCACTACTGCTAACGGAAATCCTCCGGTTTTGCGTAGAAGATAGTCCACTCTTTTTTTGTTTCCTCGTCTAACTACATTACCTTCTACTAAAATTTGTCCAGCAGTAAAATATTCCATGCTGATATTTTCTTTTCGCCAACCTGCTTTTTCCAGGGCAACTGTTATGTATCGATACTTAACATCTTCTTCTGAAAGCTTCTTGTTCATTGTTCATATCCTCTAATACAAAGTGAATAATTGAATTGGGGCAAAATGAGTATAGCACGAAACGCAGAAGGCGTATAGACTTTGAATGATAAAGGTAGCAATTAAAACAAAAAAACAGAGGGCTAGCTTGTCCCTGGTTGTATGCAGGGAACTTGCACGAAAATTTTTCTCTTGTAATTGCTTTTCACACGTGCAAATATAGGCAGAAAAAAAATTTTTCCTTGCATGTTTCATGCGTGCAGAAATCACTTAAGTTTTAACTAAAATCTACGATAAATTTTAGCTAATAAAACAACTAAAAAGGAGGCAAAACTCATGAATAACGACAACAACGACAACAACGTCAATCTAAACCCTGAAGAGTTTTCATTGGGAATCAAAGTCTCTTCGACAACCGAAATTGCTCCAGCGACTAAAACCACTGCAAAATCGGAGATAGTAACGACTGCAAAAGAGATAGCAGCAGAAGAATTCTCCTGGACTGCACTACCAAACTTTCAATCTCCTCCCTCTTATTCGAAAACTATTTTGCCAAATCAAAATCTGTCATGTCGGACACCCATGAATAGTCAGTCTATTTATTGTCCAAGTAATATTCCCAATATCACGCCTTTTCCTTACGCTGGGCTGACAAGCCCCATGATGCAACAGATCAACAATCAGGTTGTAAAAGGGCTTATCGATATTGATTTGTCTGTAATGAAATATCGCGCAATGAGTGAAGAAAAACTCCGACAAAAACAAATCCTCGACCAATACGAAGATTCCAGAAAAAAAACCGCAGGATTACAGCAAGGTGACGAAATTGTAATTGCCAGTTCTTTGGACTGGAAAAAACTTGAAGATTCTTTTGCAACGAAATACAGTATAGTCAAAATAAGAGTGCAGGGAAAAGCCGATTGGACGTACGCTTTTTTAGATCGCGATGACAACCAACACGTAATAGTAGAGGATACATACATCAAAAACGAGTATCTGTCATATATCGACGAGCAACTGGCAGACAGTATTAACTTTCCGCAAGTGCACTTCAATCGTTCCGCACAGAGGTTGCTTCACAACATCCCTCGTCTTGAAAAATCCGACCTGATACAGTTACAACCACAACAGGTCATGATGAACAACGGCTTCCTTGATCTTAATACTTTTAAATTTACTCGCATTGCACCTGAAGATAGACACAATTTCTTTACCTTGTTCTCTCTCGACATTAACTTCAATCCTAACATGCCAAATCCCGACGCCTTCGATGCATTGCTTTTGGATGCACTCGGTTCACAAGAAGCTGTTACTCTTGCATACGAACAGATTGGTGCCATACTTACCCCTGTCACCACAATCAAGAAAATTTTCGCTTTCCAAGGAAAATCGCAAGGCGGAAAAACTCGACTATCGAACATCATAACACGACTGATGCCGTCTAACGATACCAAAGTTCTCAACAACCTTTCTGAGATTTCCGACGATAAACCACTCGATACCCTCGTTAGACTAATTTATATCAAAGAGGTTGGGAAGAACAAATTGCCCGCAAAGCAAATTACTAAACTCAAAGCTTTCGCTGACGGAAGTGACCTACGCGAAGCCAATGCTTTTAAAATTCTGCTAAATACCAACTACCCAATCGTTACAGGCAACAACTTGTCGCTTGAACCTGCTCTTGTCAACCGGCTTTCCATCCTGCCTTTTCCCAAGACAATGGACAATGTTGATCCTGCGGTCGCTTCTTTTGAAGACGTGCACTTTGAACAGGAAAAAACAGCTATTATTCTCAAAGCTTTGTTGGCTTTCTCCAAGGTACTTAAAAACAAAAACCAATTCTCTTCTCAATTCGAGCCTAATATCTGCATTGAAGACGACGGACAACCAATTTCCCATTCTTTATCCGACACTGAACGGCAGACCTTCTCTGACATCCTTCAGACTTTGAAAAAGAATGCTCAACCTAAAATATCTCAGCTGTTTGATGAATATTTTCAAATTGTTGAAAACGTAAATCCTGAAATGACAACAAACGTAATTTTTCAAGCAATCAGTAAAACCTTGCCTAATGCTTTGAGAGATTCTGCTTCCACTGGTAAACGGCTTAATCAACATTTCGGCGAAAAACTCAAAACAAATCGCAACAATCAAGGCGATACCTGTTACAATTTGGTATTCACAAATGTAAGCTAATATTACCCTCAGGGAGATCGAATAACATTAAGAAATCCCCTCATTACACGATTATGAGATAAATTTACTGAACGGGATAATTAATATCCCGTTTTTTGCATACTTATCATATCAAAAATGTCTGTTTTTTTTCGTGAAAATAATCTGAGATTATAACAAAAAAATATAATTTACTTTTTGATTAATTACATGAATTAAAAAGTAAATTAGGTCATGAGAGGCGAACAGAAAAAAAACGCCGAAAATTTTTTCGGCGCATTTCATCCTTCATGAAAAAATAAATGGCATTCTAACGCGATTTAAAATTTTTGCGCCGAAAAAGCCGAAAAAATTTCGTAAAAGTTCAGAGGAATTTTAAATACACCCCTCCCGTTAATAAAAAAATACATAGTAAAAATTAGAACAGAAAGAATGTAAAATTTTTTCGGCTTTTTTCGTCATACCCCCTCACCATAATAAAAAAAAGTGTTGATACAGCTAGCTTTGTCGAGCTTTATCAAGGAAAATTCCCGTCAAAATTTTTTCGGCATTTTTTCGGCGTTTTTTCGGCGGAGATTTTTCGGCGGAGATTTTTCGGCGGAAATTTTTTCGTCTGGTATAACAAAAAAAAACTCCGCTATGTTCTGCGGAGCATGAATTAGCTTTGATTCTTAGCCTTGCCATTTAATATTTTTGAACAGATTGTTTCTGTGTCTGTCTTGCATGTATTGAGCCCCAAGAAAGTTGAGCCGTTCAGTGATGACGCGAAGTAAATCCTTTTTCTTTAATCGCGAAGTCTCGGACGGATAGGCGGAAATTAGTCTAGCTTCAAAATCTTTGCGCTTGATGTCGCCACCTTCACCGACAATACAGTACTCATCGACGAAACTGGCGACGAAATCATTCTCGTTAAAGTACTCGGCTTTAGCGGCTTTCATGTCGTCGCTTTCGATTAAGCCGTCACGGTAAAAGTCTTGAGAGTGGCGAACTAAAATTTTGAGTAAAGCGGAACGATTTTCTGGAGTGGTAAGTTTGGCGAGGAGAGTAACATCAGCGCGGTCGGCAGAAAAAATTTGGGTATACTCGACGTTGTTAATCCTGCGTTGCAACCCGCCGTCATCAACATCGAAATTCGGCAGGTGATTGCCGTTGAGAATCAATTTGGCGCGAAGTTCAATTTTTCTAGGATTGCCGTACAAAGGTCTGGCGGTGATGAATTGGTCTCCGGTGATAGTTTTAAAGGTAGTGGCGTCAAGCCGGCAATTACGCGGAATTTCGTCGAGAATGGCAAGGCGAATGTCCCCGTCAAGCATGGCGAGAGCAGGAGAGGCGGCGTTAGCGTCAAGAGGACGCATAGATTCAAGCAAAGCGTTGGAAGGAAGTTTGATAGCGTAGGGGCCTAAAAGTTGAATGAGCATATCAAGGATAGTAGTTTTTCCGTTTGCGCCTCTGCCGCGCCAAAATTGGCAGATATGGTAAATTTTTTCGCCGGTAAGGCAGTAGCCAAGGTAACGCAGAACGCCTAATAGGGTTGATTTGTCCGGTATGACTTCAGAGAAAAATTTTTCGACAAAGGCAGTATCAGCCTTTGGGTTAAAGAAAACGTCGGCTTGATTGGTAATTAAATATTTAGGATCGAGTGGATAAAGCTTGCTGGTCTGGAGGTCGATGACGCCGTTTTTGACGCAGAATAAATTCTTGTGGCGGTTAAGGTCGTCGGAAGTAATGAGAATTGAATCGCAACCCTTGAGCAGGTCGATAGCCGCGCTGTAGTTTTTGCGTTTCTTGAAGTAATAAGCGATAGCAAAGGCTTTGTCCTTACGAGCGTTGGCGATGTCGGCTTTTTTCTTAGCTAGCTTGTCAACGTTTTGTATGGAGCCGTCGCCACTGGTTATTACAGCGGCTTTCGTAGCTTCATCAGCCTTTGCGCCTAAAATCTTCGCGAAATTCATCATTTGGTCAGCGAATCGAGTAGCGAAAGGATAAAGGCAGGCGGATTTTTCACTGCGCCGCGACCAAATGCCGCCGTCGAAGGTCAACCAAAGTTCATCGTCAGTAAGCCAGCGAATATGATTCCCACAAAATTTTTCAAGGCGGCGAGCGTTATCTAAATCTTCGATAGAATCCTGCATGAAGTCGTTGCCGTTGAAGTCAGCGTTATTATTCTGAACCTGCGCGGGAGACTTCGATTGTTTCGACGATTTATATCCGAACTGTTTGGCGATTTTAATCAGCGTCGCGACGGTATATCCTTTGTTTTGCAATTCCTCTGCGGACTTGAAGGATTTCCATTGAGTAGCGCAAGCTTCTGCAGAGTAGCGCGAATCGTTCTTGCTCCATGCCTGAAAATCTTCAAGCGAGAAATCGTAGCGACGAAGAATCATGCCGACAAAGCACCAGTCGTCACGAGTAAGATTTTTGGCGTGCACGAAGTCCTTCAAAATCTGTTTGATTTTGTCTCGGTCAAGGTTTCTATCGTCAGTGGCAGAATCGACGCCTTGTAGGGCTTCCTGCGCGCTCTGAGAGGCATGTTTAGGTATTGGCAAGGTGAATTCGGGCGAGCGTTGCGCGGCTTGTTCCTGCATGAAAAGGTTTTGCTGTGCAAGTCGTTCTTCCAATGACTTAAAGTCTGGTTCGGCGTTAGCAATGATTTTCGCTAACAGGCGGTTTGAGTATTCGTCACCTCGCGTTGCGAGTATGGAATTAGCGTCGACCTTCCAGCCAAAAAAGTTTTGCTCGTCTTTAGGCAGTGCGTCGTAAAGATATTTAGTGGTGGCAAGGCACCCGCGAGTTAAAAGTTCGTTAAGCAATTTGTTTGCAGATTTTTTACCAGCGGCGTCAGCGTCTAAAAGCAGGAGTAATTTTTTCCCGCGCAGGTCTTTGAGCTTAGGCAGTAAAGTTTTCTTCCAGTTGGCGCAACCGAGAATAGCAACGGGGGAAATTTGCCCGCCGGAACATTGCCAGATAGACATAGCGTCGATTTCGCCTTCGACGACGATGATTAAGTTGGACTTGAGAGCGTCAGGGTCGCCGAAAAGTTCCATAGTACCGGCGTGTTGTTTCCAAAAATCCTTGCTCATTTTCAGCCGCGCAGAAGAAGTGGCAACGGCATTGAAATGTTGTATAGAGGGAGTCGGGATAATAATGCGCTCGGAAGGCGGCGGCAAATGTTTAGGTTCGCCGGTGAGATTCTTGACGTAAAGCCCGCAAGTAAATTCCGCTCTTGATTTTGTCAGAATCCAATTCGGCAGATACCCGCAAGCGAAATGACGCAATGTCTCCAAAGTCAAGCCACGACGGTCGCGTTCGGGCAAATCATCAAGGTGAGATTGAGCTTCTGCGATGTCAAGTTTGATAAGGCGCAAGTATTCAGCGTCGAAATTTTCTTTAGGCAACTGAGCAAAGCTTTGGAGAGAAGCTTGCTTGTCAAAATCTTTCATGATAAGATCTCCTTGTTAAAAGACGTAATTATTCGCCGTACAATCTGTAACGGCATTATTTTTTTTGTCGATTATTTCTGTAGTTATTTCACCTCCTTTATCTAATAGCGAAAGGACGATACCCACCTTGTCTTCGGTGAATATCGTCCTCGAAATCGTCTTGCAAAAAACTTGTAATGTTTTATAATTAGCCTTGCTATTTAAAGAAATAAACAGCGAAAGCTGAGAGCCGTGAGTCGTTTAAGGATTTCTGTGACGGACATCATCGAAATCTTAGACCTTCTGGCGAATATTAGGACATTCACCGGTAGAAGCTCTGTAGGCGTCGGAAACCTGCAGGGCTTTCGCGTTTTAATCGGTTCTCTATAATTTTTCCTCCCGTGATTTTAATATGTTAGTTGATTGGTATTTCGACGTAGTAAAGCAAAATCCTTTTCAATCTGCCTATATTATTTTTGAAAATCCGAAAAGGAAAATAATTTTTTGATACTTGACAATAGTTGATAAGGAAAGAATACGCTGTTATATACGCGGAGTGTTCTTTTTTTATTTTTTCCCAATTTTCCCCGATTTCCCGAAAAAAATCATATAGTATTGTGTAGATACTTATATAAATTAGACTAAGTAATAGTAACACGAAAGTGTAACTTGCCCCCCTTCGCTCTTATGTAGTATATAGTATTATGTGTTGTAACGTTCAATCTGCTGTATATAGTCTTATATGTCGTAATTTATAATACTAACCTGTTGTAATATTATGTGGTGTATAGTGTTGTGTGAGCTGTATTATATATAGTTGTATTATATATATTATAATGTGATGTAGTATCATCTATTATAAAGTCTTATTGTTTGATATGGTGTATTATGGTCATATATGTAGATATATGGTCTGTGATTGTAAATCAAAAATAAAAAATGTATAACATAAGAATAAAAAATAAAAGAGGTGATTGATATGGCAAAGAAGCCTATTAAGAATGCGGCAATCAATGTTAGACTCTCGACAGAAGATAAGAAGAGATTTACGGAAGAAGCGCGAGGGTGTAATATGAGGTTGTCGGAGTATGTTCTTTATTTATTGAAGAATAAGCAGATAACAGTAATAGAAAATGGAGAAGAAATAGCACAAGCTATGTATGATTTAAATAATACACTGAATAAGTGTTTGAAGTATCCTAATATACCCGTGAATAAGACTAGAGAAATGCTAACAAACGGAATATTAAAATTAAATTCGTATATGGAAAAAGTACAGGGTGAGTATAATGTCGATTCTAAAATTTGAAAACAGGACACCAAGAGATATACAAGAAATGTATGATTATATGATAGATGAAAGTAAGACAAATGAATCATTAATATTTGGTTTGGGAGTAAATCCGCAGAATGCTGTAGCAGAAATGAAGTTTGTGCAATATGTTTATGGAAGATATAATCTTATGCATAAATATAAACAAGTAATATTTAGTTTTGATGTAGGTTTAGAGTTATCGCCCGAAATAATTATAGAGGTATGTATTAGAATTGGTCAGGCTTTATTGTTAAATAAAAGGCAAGTGTTTGGAGCGATACATGGGATAGGAACAGGATATGTTCATTGTCATTACATGATAAATTATGTGGGAATAGACGGCTCGTTACTGAGGCAAGAATATTCGGTAATATATTATAAGAGAAGAGTAAATGAGATATTGAGTGATTACGGATTAACACCTATAGTTTTTTATGAGTGATTATTATGAGATTGTATAAAATTTTAATAAAAGGGAAGTGTTTTACATGGATAAATTAAAAGAACGCGGCGAAAAATATAAGACAGCTCCGATAGTTACTGAACAAAATGATATGAGTTATAATATAGAAGAGTTGCAGAGATATTTGGTAATGAATACAGCTCCGGAATTTTTTTATAATGAGCAAGATAACACTCTGTATTGGTTTGATAAAAGAAAAAGCCCCGATAAAGTATTACCGCAGAGATTGGCGAATTTTGAAGTATTGATAAAACGGAGATATAACTTGGTGAATAAACATGGAGAAATAGTAGAAATGTTATTAGTAACGTTAAGAGGTGGTAATTCAATTAATCCGATTGATGTAAATGTACCAATTTCAAATTTTA
>ODAJ011878964.1_pt1 | contig 13734 bp, 8 predicted proteins | sample 1539241 | NCBI WGS metagenome assembly ODAJ01 (sample SAMN02144231, study PRJEB22623) | gut metagenome | biome: sheep rumen | host: Ovis aries | place: New Zealand | reverse complement strand
CCCGCCATGAACGACATGCACGTACACGCGCCGCAGTATCGTAACCAAGGTATTGCCATGGATCTGGAGCTGCTGCCCTGGCTACAGAACTATACCTTCCCCGAGGAGATGAAATATGCCGACACAGGTTATGCCGAGCGGATGTATCGCCGTTTTGTCCGCGACCTATGGCGCTATGGAACCATGCGCTCCTGTGTCTTTGCAACTATCCATACAGAAAGCACCCGCCTGCTGATGCGCCTCTTCCAGGATGCTGGCATGGGGGCAATGGTGGGTAAGGTGGCCATGGACCGCAACTGCCCTGATGGTCTCAGCGAGAATGTGAAAGCCTATATCGAGGGTCAGGAGTCATTAATTGCGGAAGCAAATTCTACGGCCCTCGTTCGACCCATCATCACGCCTCGCTTCATTCCTTCCTGTACGCCAGAGTTGCTACACGCCTGTGGCGAACTGGCCGCCAAGCATCAACTGCCTGTGCAGTCGCATCTGTCGGAGAACAGGGACGAGATAGCCTGGGTTCGTGAGTTGGAGCCCGAAAGCACCTGCTATGGTGATGCCTACGACCGCTACGGTCTGTTCGGACAGACACCAACCATAATGGCCCATTGCGTATGGACAGAAGGCGAGGAGCAGGAGCTGATAAAACGTCGCGGCGTGATGGTAGCCCACTGCCCCACTTCCAACTTCAATGTGGCATCAGGTATGGCACCTATCCGTAAATTCCTCGATAAGGGAATACGTGTAGGACTTGGCAGCGACATCAGTGGTGGGCACAATCTGAGCATCTTCCAGATGATGGTCTATGCCATTCAGGTGAGCAAGATGCAGTATCAGCAGAACCGCAAGCATGCGTTCCTGACCCTCTCAGAGGCTTTCTGGATGGCCACCAAGTCGGCAGGCAGCTTCTTTGGCCATGTTGGCAGCTTCGAGCCAGGCTATGAGTTCGATGCCCTCGTTATTGACGATAGCGACCTTAACCACGACAACTATTCGCTATTGGAACGCCTAGAGCGTTACATCTACTTAGGCGATGACCGCCAAATCAAACACCGCTTCTGTAGTGGCAAGGAAATCTCATTTAGATAAAAGAGAAAAATTGGTTTACCGTTTACTGTTTACCGTTGAGCGGTTAGCGGTTAGCGAATATAGGTCACACGGATCTCACTGATCCCACAGATTTTTTTTATTTCGTTCAAATAAAGAAAGAAAATTTTGTTTTCTCTTCGCAGTTCTCTCGCTTATTTGTATCTTTGGCTGAGAGAAAGTGAAGAGTGAAGAGTGAAGAACGCCGAAGGGGTCGCGAGCGAAACGCGAGAACGAAGTGGCAATTAGACTTTAGGCCTTAGACTCTAGACTTTAGTCTATAGCTTGAAACCTATTCTTAATTTTTCTCTCTTAATTCTTAATTAAAAACAGTAAACGGTAAACAGTAAACCATAATAAACAATGAAAAGATATACACTTCTGATGTTACTCATTATCCTGACAAGCATATCAGGAAACGATATAACTGTAATGGCACAGAATGCCAAGGATGCCTGCACCAGCATTATGGTAGGCAAGAAAGCATCTACAGACGGCAGTGTTATTACCAGTCACACCTGCGACTCATGGTACCGCACCTGGATGAACATAGTTCCAGCTCAGGACTATCCGCGTGATACCATCATGAGTGTATATGAGGGAACCATGCACACCGAGCATGCCGATGACCGAACCGGTGTGAAGGAGAAGGGAACCATTCCGCAGGCTAAGCATACCTATCGCTTCCTGAATACCGCCTACCCTTGCCTGAATGAGCATCAGCTGGGCATTGGCGAAACCACCTATGGTGGTCGTGACACTATGGAGAACAAGGCTGGTATGTTCATGATAGAGGAACTGGCACGTGTAGCGCTGGAGCGTTGCACTACCGCCCGCGAGGCTATCCGACTGATGGGTGAACTGATAAAGAAATACGGCTATGGCGACTCTGGCGAATGTCTGACCATTGCCGACCCCAACGAGGTGTGGATCTTCGAGGTGCAGGGCGAAGGCCCCAAGAAGATTGGAGGCGTATGGGCAGCTCAGCGCATACCTGATGATGAGATTGCCGTAAGCGCCAACGTAAGCAGGATTGGCAAGATAGACCTGACAGACCCCGATCATTTTATGGCTTCCGAGAATGTGTTCGAGGTGGCACGAAAAATGAAGCTATGGGACGGCAAGGAGGATTTCTCCTTCTGGAAGGCATACAGCGGTGGCAATTACTTCGACGAGCCTAAGAACTATTCGGTTCGCGAGCTATATATCATGCAGCAACTGGCACCATCCAAGGGTTTCACAGCCGACATGGAGGAACTGCCCGTAAGCGTTCGACCTGACTCGTTGGTTAGCGTAGAACGTGTAGCTAAATTGCTTGGCTCTTATTACGAGGGAACAGACCAAAGCCTTTCCTGCAAGATCGACAGTTTGGCTGCCAAGTCTGAGGTGAAAGGCAAAGCCATGATTACCAATCCATGGATGAGACCCGACGAGATTACCCTCTATGGCAAACTGCTCAACGACTCTACCATGCAGAACATTCGTACCGTCAGCGTATCGTGGTGTGCCTACAGCACAATCATCCAGTTGCGTTCCTGGTTGCCCGACGAGGTTGGAGGTGTCGCATGGATATGCCTGGACAACCCCGGAGAGTCACCCCGCTTCCCCGTCTTCTCAGGCAATACTACCCTACCCATGATGCTAAATGTCTGCGGTCAGCACCGCCTGCGTGACGATGCCGCGCTATGGCATTACCGTCAGGCCAACCGTCTGGCAACCGTCAGATGGGCCAACAGTCGCCAGGCCATAGAAGAGGGGCAACAATATTTCCTGGATAAGGGAAAACGTGAGCTGCCCTTTGTGGAACAGACTTGGCAGACATTAGAGAGCGAACAAGACAAAAAGACCTTCCTGGATGGTTACACACACGACTTCTTCAGCGCTACTATTTCCCGTTGGGATGAACTGTATCGTAAGCTGACAAGACAGCTTTGGGTGGGCTTCTAAGTAAATTTTTCTCTTAAATCGGAACATATTTCCGATTTTATTTGTACATTTGCATTGTACATATACTCAAATTTAAATTTTGATTCTATGAATCCTAAACTAATACCTACCTGAACGAACGCTTCTTCTCATACTCTGCGTATTTCTCGCGAGTAACATGAGATATGCTTAACGTGTCACCACAAACCTAAACTAAACAGAAAACGAAATGGCCAATAAACCTCTAGATACCAGACTATTAGACCGTGCTATCGTGTTCGCTGTACAAGCCCATGCCGGGACAGAGCGCCGTGGCAAGGGATTCCCTTATATCGTCCACCCTATGGAGGCAGTGGAAATTGTGGCCACAATGACGAACGACCAAGAGATGTTGGCCGCGGCTGCCCTACATGATACCATAGAAGACACAGATACAACCATAGAGCAGATAAAGAGCGAATTCGGAGACCGCGTGGCTGCGCTCGTGGCCTCGGAGAGCGAGGACAGAGAAAAAGGCATCAGCAAGGAGGAAAGTTGGCATGCCCGCAAGCAGGCCGTCATCGAACGACTGGCCAACGCCCCACTCGATTCAAAGATAGTGGCACTGGGCGATAAGCTCTCTAATATGCGTGCGATTGCCCGCGATTACGCCACGCAAGGCGACGACCTATGGAACCTCTTTAACGCCAAAGACCCCAAGGAGCATGAATGGCACTACCGAGGACTGGCAAAATCGCTCAGCGAACTTCGCGACACCTTCGCCTACAAGGAATTTAAACAACTTATCAATCAAGTGTTTGGAAATGAAAAATGCTGAATGTAGAATGAAAAAAATGCAATCGCCATATATTATAATGAATAGAATGGCAATTAGATGGTTGATGCTGACCATTGCCTTTATCACCAACTGTAACATGGTTGGAGCACAGGACGAGACCCTTGTGTTCACGCCCCAGTGGACAGCACAGGCTCAGTTCGCCGGCTATTACGTGGCAGAGGCAAAGGGCTTTTACCGTGAGGCGGGAGTGAAGGTACGTATAGAACATCCGTCGGCCACACAGCCTGCCATGAGTCGTCTGCGTAAAAACGAGTGTCAGGCAACTACACTTCAGGTCTGCCAGGCAATGGAGATTATCGACGGAGGCATCCCTCTGGTAAACATCCTTCAGACTTCGATGAACAATGCAATGGTCATTGTCTCTGCTCGCAACAAGAATCCACTAAGCCACAAAGGTGCCCGCGTCGGTGTGTGGAGTGTCGGTTTTGGGCAGTTGGCTATCTGTATGAGCATAAAGGAACATCTGAACTATGAATGGGTGCGCTTTGCCCAGAATGTCAACCTATTCATTTCCGGCGCCCTCGATGCCACATTAGCTATGAGCTACAACGAGTACTACCAGTTAGTGCAGGCGGGTATCAAGATGACCGACAAGAACGTATATCGCTTCTGCGATCACGGATACAATGTGCAGGAAGACGGTGTCTATATGACACGCGACTACTATACAAAACATAAGGACCAAGCACATCGATTCGCACAAGCCAGCCGGAAGGGATGGGAATGGGCAGCCCAGCACCCACAAGAGGCACTTGACATTGTGATGCAGTACGTAGATAAGAATAACATCGCCACAAACCGCGTAATGCAACGCCTGATGCTTGAGGAGGTGCTGCGTCTGCAGATAGACCGCGAGTCGAAGAAGCGCGAGTTCCGACTGCGCCCGGACATGGTGCAGAAAGCCAGCCGCCTTATGGTGGAAAACAAAATGCTGAGCCGTGAAATAACATATGAGGAGATGTGTGAAAAATGAAGAGTGAAGAATGAAGAATTAGACTTTAGGCCTTAGACTCTAGACTTTAGTCTATAACTTGAAACCTGAAACTTGAAACCTATTCTTAATTATTCTCTCTTAATTCTTAATTAAAAAATCTATAACCACTCAACGACCAACTCATAAACTTATAAACTAACAAACTCAAATGAAAATAATTATCGCATATATACGTCGAAAACTCTCCGTGAGGGTCAGCCTGTGGGTGGTGTTCTTTGCGGCAATCATCTTCAATGTTGCCCTTGCCTTCCTATTCTATCAGGCTCGTGAAGCCGTGCGTCAGGAGGCTATTAACCGCGCTACGCAGATTCTGGATAAGACATCGTTGCGCGTAGAGGGAATCCTGAATCGTGTAGAGGTAGCCACTAACATGACGGAATGGCTTGTGCAACGACATCCCAACGAGGCAGATTCCATGCTCGTATATAGCCGGGGGATGCTGATGAACAATCCCGATTTCTATAGCTGCTCCATAGCCTTCGAACCTTATTACTTCAAGGACAAGGGCCTCTACTTCTCTGCCTACACCAAACACATGGGTGACAGTATTCGAACTTTACAGGGTGGCAGCGAACACTACCAGTATTTCTATGTGGATTGGTACCTTATGCCCAAACTGTTGGATCGTCCATGTTGGACGGAACCATATATGGACCTTGATGCCCCCACCAATACCTACGATATGGTGACCACCTACTGCCTGCCCATCAAGGACAAACTGGGCAAAATGATAGGTGTCATCAATACCAGCCTTTCCATCAAATGGCTTTCCCAGACGATTTCTGCCGTGAAGCCCTATCCCCATTCTTACAGCATCATGATAGGCAGAGGCGGAACCTACTTCGTACATCCTGATCCAACGAAGATTACCCGTCAAACTATCTTCACACAGACACTGGAACAGCCTGATACCGCCCTGACCTCACTTGGCTATGCCATGCAAAATGGCGAAGAAGGTATGAAGCGTATGAAAATCGACGACGAGGACTGTTATGTTTTCTATAAGCCCCTTGGCAAGACGGGGTGTTCAATGGCAATCGTTTGTCCAAAGAGTGACATCTTCAGTGGGCTCAACCGTCTGCGCCACGCAGTCATGGGCATAGTTGCCGTAGGCTTACTGCTGATGTTATACTTATTCATCCGCATTATTACCCGTGAGCTGAATCCCCTGCGGCGATTGGCCGACGAGGCCGAGACCATAGCCTCTGGACAGTTTGATGCCGAGTTACCCGACTTCAAACGTATCGACGAGATAGGCCAGTTGAGTCACTCGTTCGAGAATATGCAGCAGTCACTGGTAAAATACATCGAGGAACTGAAAGACACCACTGCCCAGAAGGCTTCAATAGAGAGCGACCTCCGCATTGCCAGCGGCATACAGATGGGCATGCTGCCTGAGAAGTTCCCCACTAAGGACGACCGCGACGACGTGCAGCTCTTTGCCTCGCTGACTCCTGCCAAGGAGGTGGGTGGTGACATGTTTGACTTCTACTTCCGCGACGAGAAGCTCTTCTTCTGCATCGGCGATGTATCGGGCAAGGGTGTGCCTGCCTCACTTTTCATGGCCGTTACCCGTTCTACTTTCCGTACCGTATCAGCCCATGAGTCCATACCCGACCGTATCGTTATGACGATGAACAAGACGATTGCCGACATGAACAAGTCTCACATGTTTGTGACCCTCTTCGTCGGCGTGCTTGATTTACCTACCGGCCGTTTACGCTATTGTAACGCCGGCCATGATGCTCCACTACTTGTTGGCGCAGGCATAGGCGAACTGCCATGCGACTCGAACATCCCCGTCGGCTTCATGCCTACATGGAAGTACACCCTACAGGAGGCACAAATCTTCACAGGCACTACCATTTTCCTCTTTACAGACGGACTCACCGAAGCAATGAATGCTAATGATGAGCAGTTCATGATGGAGCGCGTCAAAAAGGTGGCTTCGCAGGCTCTCACCCAGCAACAGCAAGATCCCCATCAGCTTATCAACCGAATGATTGATGCTGTTCACCAGTTCGTAGGAGACGCTGAACAGAGCGACGACCTGACCATGATGGCAATACAGTATATCAAGCAACAAAGCGAGGTTAGAATGCAAAAGAGCATCGTACTGCCAAACGACACAAATGAGGTACCTAAGTTGAATACTTTTGTTGAGGATGTCTGCCAAACCGTTGGATTCGATCAACTTGTCACTATGCAAATAAAAGTGGCTGTAGAGGAAGCTGTGGTCAATGTAATGAAATACGCCTACCCGACTGGACAAAGCGGCGACGTAACCATAGAAGCTACCTTGAATGATATACGCCTGAAGTTCACTATCATTGATAGCGGCAAGCCTTTCGACCCCACCGTACAGGCTGAAGTTGATACTTCGCTTTCTGCTAACGAACGAAGAATCGGTGGCTTGGGCATTCACATCATGCGTCAGAATATGGACTCCATCAACTACGAGCGTATAGACAATCTCAATGTGCTGACGCTGAGAAAGAAACTGAAAAGAGAATAAAACCCAATAAAACAACAAAACTAAAATAACATTATGAACGTAAAAATTGAAGAAATCTCAGGCAAGATGGTTGCCTTCCTGAATGGTAGTCTCGACACTGCAGCTGCCGCAGAAACCGAAAAAGCGATGAGTCCTCTTAACGACGTAGAGGGGAAAGATATTATCATCGACTGTACAGATTTAGCGTACATATCGTCAGCCGGTCTGCGAATCTTCCTTGGCATCCTGCAGAGTGCGCAAAAAAAAGACGGACATGTATATATAAAAGGTATTAACGACAGCGTCCGTGCCATTTTCGCCATCACTGGCTTCAGTAACATATTCGAATTCGTGTAAAACAGTACCCAAATGGGAAATCAAGTTAAACTGGATGCGCATGGCGAGGAGCTACTTCGACAGTATCGCGAAATGCTCCCCACGTTACAGCAGTTGGCCGAAGAAGCCAGCCAGCTGATGCGCCATGCTCTGAGCGAACAGGGTATCTACATCACCGCCATGGAACAAAGGGTGAAAACAGAGAAATCGCTCGCGGGAAAATTGGAACTGAAAGGAGCCAAATACAAGAGCATCGACGACATCACCGACCTCGTGGGGCTACGCGTTATTACCTTTTATACCGATGAAGTGGACAAAGTGGCGGCCATCGCCAAACGCATCTTTGATATCGATTGGCAGGATAGTGTAGATAAACGAAAGCTACATCAACTTGATGCATTCGGCTATAATTCATTACATTATATATGCCGACTAAAATCGGGAGGCCCTCGCTTCGAGCTACAGATGCGCACAGCCATGCAGCATGTATGGTCCACCATCGAACACGATATCGAATACAAGGGCGACGTGAAGATTCCCAACGAATATAAGCGGCAGTTCAGCCGTCTGGCAGGCATGATGGAACTGATGGATGATGAGTTCAGCCGCCTACGCACTGTGCTCACCGACTACCGCCGCCAGACGCGGGCATTGGTAAAGAATGGCAAACTCGACGATGTGGCACTCTCACGCGATACGTTCCGAAGCTATCTCGAACTGCAACCATTCGACCGTCTGAACCGCCGTATCGCTGCCGTTAATCAGGCTGAGATTTTCCAAGTCTCTATTATGTCCTATCTGCCTGCGCTCGAATCCTTCGGACTGGAGACCCTTGGCGATGTACAACGCTTCATCGAGGAGAACAGCGATGATGCCTATCAGTTGGCACTCTCGCAACTGGCCATCACGGATCTCGACATTCTTTCGTCAAACACAGCCTTGCAGTATCTCTGCCTGGTATATGTGCTCAAACACAATGGTGGACGCGATGGACTAAAATCGCTATACGACATCATAAATGGTGAAAGCAATACCAACAGTATGCTAGCCGACCTGATGATAGAGCAGGCTCAGACACTTCCTTTTATGCAGAAACTAAACTAAAACGAAAAAGATATAACAATATGGACTCAATAATTATCTGGGGCTTTAGTCTCCATGCATGGATAACCATCGCTACGGTACTGACGATGTTCAGTGTGCTTCTTTTCACGAAGCTACGTGCCGACATGGTATTCCTTGGAGCAATTGCAATACTCTTCGTGACCGGAGTACTTGATGCCAAAGAGGCATTTTCGGGTTTTAGCAGTACATCTGTTGTAGTTATAGGTGTATTGTTCGTTGTTATAGCAGGACTAACACATACAGGTGTGTTACAATGGATTGTAAAGAACCTGTTAGGACAGCCACAGTCATATTGTAAGGCCGTGGTACGCCTGATGCTGCCAGTGGCTGCTCTCAGTTCCTTCCTTAGCAACACAACGGTAGTGGCCCTCTTCGTGGGTATCGTTAAGATCTGGTCGAAGAAACTGGGCGTATCCCCTTCAAAATTACTGATACCATTGAGCTATGCCTCAGGCATGGGTGGAGTCTGTACGTTGATAGGCACGCCACCTAACTTGATTATCTCAGGACTCTATACAGACCATACGGGCAGTGTCATGAATGTGATGTCAACAACCATACCGGGTTTGTTCTGCTTGTTCATCGGCATACTCTCCATCATCGCCTTCCGTCGTCTGTTGCCAGAACGTAAGGCCCCTGAGAGCGCTTTTGAGAGCACAGCAGACTATACCGTCGAGCTACTGGTTCCATCCGACAATCCTTATGTCGGGAAGCAGATTTCTCAGGCAGGATTCAAGGAGATTCATGGTGGAAGACTCATAGAAATCATCCATTTCGACGAGGTCATCTCCCCTGTTCCCGATAGCGAGCCCATAATGGGTGGCGACCGACTTGTGTTTGCCGGACAGATAGACGAGATTCTCGACCTGAAGAAAAGTCATGGTTTTGTGAATGCTGATCATCATGTATTTACGATGGATGAGGTTGGTTTGGATCGTCAGCTCCTCACAGCCTACGTTACCTTTGGAAGCAGTCTCATAAATACTACCATCGGCCATTCCACCTTTGAGAAAGACAACAACATGACATTGGTAGCTGTGGCCCGCAGGGGAGAACGTGTAGAACAATCCCCCCATGATGTAGTGCTGAAGGCTGGCGACACACTTCTTCTCGAATGTCCGCCCCATTTAAATGTTAATACTGAGCGTCTGAACTCGCAATTACACTTCTTCGACTCCCCGCAAGTGCCCAACATTGGCAAAAAGACATTCATCTCTAGCAGCATTATGATAGCGATGGTTGTACTCTCCGCACTCAATGTACTTCCGTTGTTGCAGTGCGCCTTCCTTGCTGCCATGGCCATGCTGTTGTTCCGCTGTTGCAACGTCGACCAGGCCATGAAATCCATCAATTGGGATATCCTGATGGTCTTTGCCGGTTCGGTCGTCTTGGGTCTTGCCATCCAAAAGACAGGTATTGCCGAGCGACTGGCTTTCGGCATACTCGACGTCTGCGGCACAAATCCCATTGTCGTGATGATGGCCATTTGCTTAGTCGGCACGTTTATAACAGAGTTTATTTCCAATACCGCAGCGGGAGCCATGTTCTTCCCTATCATGTACGAGGCAGCAGAGAAATTAGGTTACGAGCCTTACCCCTTCCTCATTGCCTTGATGATAAGCGTCAGCAGCAGTTTTGCCACTCCCATCGGCTCGCCCACTCACATGCTGGTCTATGCTCCTGGCGGCTACCGTTTCAGCGACTTTATACGTATTGGCTTGCCAATGAACTTTATCATCCTCGCAGCCAACATCTTTATTGTCAACGTTTTATATCCGTTAACACCCCTGAATTCGTAAACATCAGAACATATATAAGCATCATATATTTTAAACAACATCATAAACATGAAAACAAAATCAATTAAATGGACCTTGATGCTCGGCACCGTAGCTGGGCTAATGTCATGTGGCGTAGATATGCCCAAGGAGACACCTTCGTCGTTCGAAACCATGACAGTGAAGAAATCAGACATTGAACTCCCCTATAAGTTCAGTGCCAGAATGAAAGGTCAGAACGACGTAACAGTAACACCACAGGTGAGTGGTCAGTTGGTAAAGATCTGCGTGGCGGAGGGTCAGCAGGTGAAGAAGGGACAAACGCTCTTCGTCATCGACCAACGCAATGCGCAACTGGAGCTGGAAGCTGCACAGGCCAACTTGCAGGCAGCTTTGGCTCAGGAGAACTCTGCAAAGCTGGAGTTCGAATCTAACCAGAATCTATATGAGCAGAAAATCGTAAGCAGCTATATGCTGAACAACTCCGAGAACTCCTACAAGCAGGCTCAGGCTGCTGTTGCTCAGGCAAAAGCTGCTGTGAACCGTGCAAAGGTCAACCTTGGCTTCTGCACCATCACAGCTTCCGTACCAGGCATTATCGGTGAGATTCCCGTACGTATCGGTGACCAGGTATCGCCATTGACGCAGTTGACTATACTAAGCGGCAATACCACGATGTATGCCGAGTTCTCCGTTACCGAGGCAATCATAGAAACGATGGTGCAGGAGGGTTTGAAAGCCCATGAGGTGGAGCAGGTTATTGCCAACCTGCCTGAGGTAACCTTTGTGATGAAGAATGGTACGGAGTACCCGCACAAGGGTAAGGTTGTCAGTTTGACGGGTGTCGTGAATGCCACCACGGGTTCATTGACCAGTAAGGTATCGTTCCCCAACCCCGACGGCCATCTGTATTCTGGCATACAGGGTACAGTGGTGCTGCCTTTCGCCGAGAAGGATGTAATTATCATTCCCCAAGGCGCGGTAGTACGTCTCCAGGATAAGACTTTGGTTTACAAGGTAAAGGCCGACAGCACAGCCACCGCCGTCGACGTGACGACAGAAGACACAGGCAACGGTAAGGAATTCATCGTAACCAGCGGTCTGAAAGTGGGCGACAAGATCGTGACCACTGGTGCCAACAATGTAACGGAGGGTCAGAAGGTGCTTTTCCCTGAAAAGAAATGAAAAGGGGAAAGCGGAACCAGATAGCGAAATTATGAATTATGAACGCCGAAGGGGTCGCGAGCGAAACGCGAGAACGAAGTGGCAATTCAGAATTATGAATTGAAATGAAAAACAACATATTCATCAATAAATACGTGATGGCATGCGCCATCTCAATAGTGATAGCGCTGGTGGGTTATATATCCATGAGTACGCTACCTGTAGAACAGTATCCAGATATTGCACCGCCCACGGTCAATGTAACAACCAGCTACACTGGTGCTGACGAGAATACTGTGATGAAGTCGGTTATTCAGCCGTTGGAGGAGGCCATTAACGGTGTGAATGATATGACCTATATGACCTCAAAAGCATCGTCGAATGGCGAGGTGGAAATCAATGTTTATTTCAAGCAGGGTACCGACCCCGATATGGCGACCGTGAACGTGCAGAACCGTGTGACACGTGCTCAGGCCCTGCTGCCCGCTGATGTAAACAAAGTGGGTGTGAAAGTGGAGAAACGTCAGAACAACATCTTACGCATCTTCGCTGTGAGGAGTGCTGACGGTAAGTACGACGAGGACTTTGTATCCAACTATATCGATATCAACATCAAGCCGAAGCTGATGCGTATCACCGGTGTCGGTAACGTGCAGAGCCTGGGTAATACGTATGCGCTACGTATCTGGCTGAAGCCTGACGTGATGGCTCAGTACGGCCTGACACCTAACGATGTGTTCAATGCCATTGGCGGACAGAGCTTTGTGGCTGGTGTAGGTTCCCTGGGTGAACAGTCGGAGAACTCTTACCAATACTCTATGCAGTACAAGGGTACACTGAAGACCATCGAAGAATTCAATAACATCGTGGTGCGCACCAATGGAGGCGGTATGTTGCACCTGAATGACGTTGCTGAGGTGAAGATAGGTGCTATGAGTTACAACTTCACATCCAACATCCAGGACAAGCCGGGTGCCCTCTGCATGGTGTACGCTGCCCCGGGTGCTAATGCCACTCAGGTGAACGCCAGCATCAACAAATCATTTGACGAAATGAAGGCTACGATGCCGGCCGGACTGGAATTTGTGACCTTGATGACGAGTGACGACTTCCTGTTCGCCGCCTTCCATAATGTGATAGAGACGCTTGTTATCGCTATCATCCTGGTGGTGCTGGTGGTATTCTTCTTCCTGCAGAATATCAAGGCTACCATCATTCCCTCCATCTCAATTATCGTATCCCTGTTAGGAACCTTTGCCATTGTGAAGATGGCAGGCTTCTCGCTGAACATTCTGACGCTCTTTGCCTTGGTACTTGCCATCGGTACGGTGGTAGATGACGCCATTGTGGTGGTAGAGGCTGTGATGGCTAAGATGGAGAACGGCATCAGCGATGCCCGCCAGGCTACCCGCGAGGCGATGAGTGAGGTGTCTGTAGCCGTGGTATCATGTACGCTGGTATTCATGGCAGTATTTGTGCCTGTGATGTTTATGCCGGGTACATCAGGTACGTTCTTTACGCAGTTTGGCGTAACGATTGCCTCGTCTGTAGGTTTGTCCTGTATCTCGGCCCTGACGCTCTGTCCTGCCTTGTGTGCCATCATGATGCGCGTGACAGAAGGCAAGCAGGAAGGCAAGGGACTGACCTACTACACAAAGAAAGCCTATGATGTCAGCTACAATGCCATATATAATAAGTACAGTAAGGCTGTTCAGAAGTTTATCAAGCGTCCCATATTGGCTTGGAGCTTACTGGCTCTAGCCGGTGTATTGCTAGTGTTCTTTATGAAGAGTCTGCCCTCGGGGCTGGTACCCCAGGAGGATCAGGGTGTGTTCCTGGTTGAGATACAGGCTCCGGAAGGCTCTACACTAAAGCAGACCCGTGAGATGGCAAAGAAGGTGGAGGCTAAGGTGAAGAAGATTCCCGAACTGGAGAGTTTCGCCTTAGTATGTGGTTACGGTATGATCTCGTATGCCGTCTTCTGCTTGAAAAAAAA
>ODAJ011984411.1_pt1 | contig 13737 bp, 10 predicted proteins | sample 1539241 | NCBI WGS metagenome assembly ODAJ01 (sample SAMN02144231, study PRJEB22623) | gut metagenome | biome: sheep rumen | host: Ovis aries | place: New Zealand | reverse complement strand
AGGCCGCTCCTGAAACGGATGCCCGCCACGCGGCCCTGATGCAACGAATGGCTAGAAGCTTCCATCACCAGGTCGGTGCAGCCCGCGGCTACGGCCTTCGCGGCAAAGGCGAACAAATCCAGAAGACCCGGAGTCGTGAGGGTCGCCTGCACGGAGCTCTCGCCAATCTTGTTCTTGATGGTACCGAGAAGCGCCGTCTTCTTGCCGGCGGATTCGAGCATCGCATTCATCAGGAACGCACTCGTCGTCTTGCCGTTCGTCCCGGTAACCGCATGGCAACGGATTTTTGCAAACGGATCCTTGTAGAAAATCTTTGCCGCTTCGAGGCGCGCCACCTTCACGTCGGCCACCTGAATCCACTTGGAAGCCAGGCCTTCCGGGGCAGGGACCTCTCCCACCACGGCGACAGCGCCCGCCGCGATTGCGTTCTTGGCAAAGTCCTCGTAGCCGTCGGACGGTATCGAGAAGAAAAGATTCCCCGGCTTTACCCTGCGAGAATCATCGCAAAGTCCCGTCACAGCGAGTTTCTGCATCAGTCCTTCCGAAATCATCAACCTCTCTCCTTAAGCGTCAGCTTGCAAGTCATTCCCTTGCGGATAGCCTCATCGGCTCTCGGGGTCTGCGACGCTACACGGCCCTTGCCTTCATACTCCACGTTCATGCGGATGCTTCCCATAACTTCGAGAGCATCCTTCAGCGAAAGTCCCTTCAAGTTCGGCATTTTCGTCGCCACCGTCACGCCGAGCGTCAACACGGTACCGACAGAATCCATCATGTCCGACCGCTGCGAAATCACGCGGTCCCCTTCGCCGTCGAACGAAATCGCACAACCCTTGTCGGCAGCAATCTTTTCTGCAGCCGCCATCGTCATGCCCATAAAGTCGATATCGCACGGGGAGTTCGGGCTGACCTGCGCCAGGTTGTGGCTCACCGGAGAAAGCGACGGATGGTAATAGATGCCTTCCATGATACGGCGGAATATCGGGCCCGCCGTAAGGCCACCCACGTGCTTGCTCTGCGGATCATCCACCAGCACGAGGCACACGTAGCGGGAATCTTCGACCGGGGCAAGGCCGATAAACGAAGCCACCTGGTGGTCGCGATCGTATTTGCCCGTTTCCTGGTTGTACTTCTCGGCCGTTCCGGTCTTGCCGCCGAACACGACATCCGTAAGCTTCTTGGAGGCCACCCTCTTCGCCGTACCGCTGTTCACCACGCGGTTCAGCATCGAACGGATCTTGGCCGCAGTCTGTTCGCTTACCACACGGCGCACTTCCACCGGCTCCCGCTTCTCGACCAGGTTGCCGTTCGCGTCGCGCCATTCCTTCACGATCAGCGGTTCCATCAGCTTGCCGCCATTGGCGATAGCCGCATACGCCATCACCATCTGGATAGGCGTCACCATCACCGCATGGCCAAAGCCCATCGTCTTGAGGTCACTTCCGCTGTTTTCGGCAAGGGAATGCGGATCTTTCAGCGCACCGGATTCTTCGCCGTAGAACGAGTCAGACGTTTTCATGCCGAATCCGAAATGGCTGGCCGTCTGGTACAGTTTCTGCGCACCCACTTCCGAAGCAATCTTCGCAAACACGATATTGGACGACTGCACCATCGCCTCGCTCATGTTCATGTCGCCGTATTCGTGCGTATCGCAAATCGGATTCGTCCTCGAGTTCCATTTCCAGCACTTGCCTTCGTTCGGGAACACGCGATTCGTATCGACCGCGCCGCTTTCGAGGGCCGCAGCGGCGGTAATCACCTTGAACGTGGAACCCGGTTCGTAAGCCATAGCCACGATTTCGTTCTTGGACATGCGGCCAATTCCCTGCGTCTTGGAATTCGGATCGAACGTCGGGTAGCTCGCCATGGCCAGGATTTCGCCCGTATATGGATCGACGACAACCGCACTCGCGCTCTTCGCGCTAAATTCGATGACGCCGTCCTTCAGGGACTTTTCTACGATTTCCTGCATGTTCTTGTCAATCGTGAGCACCAGGTTCTTGCCCGGTTCCGCCTCGGCCACATTTTCGCTGCGGCTGTAAATTTCACGATGGCGAACATCCTGCACGCTCACGCGAAACCCTTCCACGCCGGTCAGGCGGGAATCAAAAACGCGTTCGATACCCATGTTGCCGTGACCATTGAAATCGAGCTTTCCGACAATCTGGCTTGCCAGCTTGCCCTGCAAGAAAATGCGGCTGTAATCGAGTACCTTGTTTGCCGTATCGCGCAGGTTGTCGGCAAGGACGACCCCGTTGCGGTCCATAATCTGGCCACGTTCGGCATAGACGTTCCTGGAACGGACGACCATGTCCTTGGTCTTGGACTGGTACGTCTTCTGGTTCAATACCTGGATGCTGAATGTCTGGAGCATGAGAACGCCGACGATACTCATGACAATCCACTTGATAAAGGCAAGAGGCTCCAGCCTGAACTTATTCATTCCGCCCCCCTTGCAACATCACCTTGACGGGGACCGTATTCAAATCCAGTTCGGCCTGTTCGGCAAATTCACTCAAGTTTTCCAGAGAAGAAAGCTGGTTAATCTTGAGTTCGAGCAGAAGGGCGTCGCGCTGCAAGAAGGTAACCTCTTGCGCAAGCTTGTGCTGCGTTTCGAACAAGCTATTCAGGCGGTTCTGCAGATAAAGCGGCAGCATAAAGAACATGACCATGAGCAGGAGCACGACAAAGACAATCTTGATGATTGACCGGTTGCTGGTGGGTACACGTAATTTCTCGGTAGCGCTCATACTCTCTCGTATACCCTCAGTTTCGCAGAGCGCGCCCTGCTGTTCTTCGCAATTTCTTCGTCCGAAGGCAGAATCGGCTTGCGGTTCACCTTCTTAAGGCGCTGGTGATTGCCGCCGCACGTGCATACCGGCATATGGTCCGGGCAAATGCATGCCTTCTCGAATTCGGCAGCCGTCTGCTTGACGCAGCGGTCTTCCACCGAATGGTAGCTCATGACAACCAGGCGGCCACCCACCTTGAGGCAGTCTACAGCGGCACGCATGCTGTCTTCAATTTCTTTCAGTTCGCCGTTCACTTCCATGCGGACCGCCTGGAACACGCGAGCGAGGAGCCCGTTTATTTCGCGGCGTTTGTCGGGGAACACCGCTTCTACAGCGGCCTGCACGTCAGACGGCAAAATTTCGCGGCCTTCTTCTTTTATAGCGGCAGCCATTTCGACCAAGCGGGTCGCCAACTTGAAGGCGCGATCCATGTCCGCGTTCTTGCGGAGCGCTTCGGCCAGGTCGTCGGCACTAACCGACATGAGCCACTGCTGTGCAGAAACGCCTTCGCGACGGTCCATGCGCAAGTCCAGCGGGTTGTTGCCGACAAAGGTAAAGCCGCGGGAACGGTCATCTACCTGGTGGCTGCTGATGCCAAGATCGTAAAGGATTCCGTCCAAAGTAGCGGGGGCGATTTCATTTTTCAGTTCACCGAAACGCACCGGATGGACAATGAACTTTGGCTTGGTTCCGGCCAGGCGTCTCGTTGCGTAGGCGACAGCTTCTTCGTCGCGGTCAAACGCATGGAGCGTTCCCGATTCACTTAATTTGTTTGCAATCGCATAGGAATGTCCGCCACCGCCCAGGGTGCAATCGGCGTAGGTCCCGTCCGCCTTGATATTCAAGCCATCAAGGCATTCGGCAAGCATTACCGGATCGTGATAGAAGGCTAGGGCATCAACGGTCGACATCAAGACCCTCCGTCGAGCCAATCTTGTAGAACATATCGTCGAACGACTTCAGATCCTCTTCGGACTTCTTGCTGTACTTAGCATTGTAGCGTTCGGGGTTCCACAATTCCAGAGACCTCCCACGGCCGGCGGCATATATCACCTCGGTCGTAAGGCCCGCATGCTCCAATAATTCCCTGGGGAGCAAGATACGGTTCTGGCCATCCATTTCAACAGGAGTGGCATCAAGTTGGTTCCGGAATATTTCGGCTTTCTGGCGGTCTTTAAACGCGTCGATTTCGGCCATGAATTTTTCGAATTCCGATAGGACATACAACCGGAGGGTGTGGTTCGGGCCACAGGTGACCACAAACTCGCCCCCTTCGGTAGGCCCGAGCTGGCGGCGGAATTCCCTGGGGAAGGAAGACCTTCCCTTTCCGTCGATAGCCGTCTGGGCTTTACCTATGAAAAACGATAGACTCATTTTTTCCTTTTTGACACAACTTGCCACAACACTTATAACACGTGGTAAATCTACCTACTTTCACCCACTTTTGCAATAGAAGGCATCGAAAAAACTTACAAAATCATACCAGAGGTGCCGGTCCAACCTCGCTTTACTGCACAAAAGTGCATTTATCACAACGAGAGTCGACTTGTATTTTTTCTTTCTTGCCTATGCGGCAAAGAATTTTTTGACTATCTTGACCTTGTTTTTTACGAAGGCCAACCCTATAATGAGAATTTTCCGCCAGCTCACCATCATCTTTGCCATCTGCGTCGCGGGAGAAATCCTCCACCGCATCGTAGGCATCCCCCTTCCCGGGAACATCATCGGCATGGTATTGCTCCTGATCCTTCTCTGCACGAAGCTCGTCAAGCCGCAGCAGATCGCCGAGGTATCGAACTTTTTCCTTTCGCACCTGGCATTTTTCTTTCTCCCGCCGAGCATCGCCATCATGGCTGTCGGCGACGATATCCTGGGCCGCTGGCCGCTACTGCTTTTCTTGTGCATCTCGTTCACGCTCGTAACGATCGCCTTCACCGGATGGGCGACGCAATTCCTTATCCGGAGACAGGAACGCAGGGAATCCCGGGGGAGCGAACCATGAACGCCATTATAAACTCCCCGCTGTTCGGGATACTCCTTTCGCTCGCCGCATTCGAAATCGGCACCGTCATCAGCAAGAAATGGAGGCATACCCTGCTGAACCCGCTGCTGATCGCCAACGTGCTTATCGTCGGGTTCCTGCTCACCACCGGAATCAGCCTCGAAAGCTACAACGTGGGCGGCAACTATATCGCCGTAATGCTCTCACCTGCGACCGTCGTACTCGCCATCCCGCTGTACAGGCAGATTTCCAGCCTGAAAAAATACTGGAAGCCCATTCTCGCCGGCATCCTTACCGGGAGCCTCACCTCCATCGCATGTGTTCTCTTTTTCGGCAAGCTCCTGAACCTCGGCGACACGCTCACGCGTTCGCTATTGCCAAAATCCATCACCATCCCCATGGGCAGCGTCGTTTCTGAACAGATTGGCGGGATCCCCTCCGTCACCATCATCGCCATCACGATTACGGGAATTACGGGAGCCGTCGCGGCCCCCGCCATCTGCAAGTTTTGCCGCATCAAGCACAGCGTGGCCCAGGGCGTCGCCATCGGCACGGCAAGCCACGCGCTCGGCACTTCCAGGGCCATGGAAATCGGCGAAGTCCAGGGCGCCATGAGCAGCCTTTCCATAGGTCTCGCCGGACTTTTCACCGCCATCGTGGCACCGATTATCCTTTCGGCTCTATAACAGAAAAGGCGGACCGCAAGGGCCCGCCTTCAACATCAACAAAAACCAGTCCTAGCTTTCGCTGTCCTTCACGCAACGCAGCGCACAGGAATACACCTTGGAGTAGCTCTTTACCGTCCATGAATCCGATCCCCTCGTGAAGACGATCGCATAGGCCGCGGAAGAGCTGTACTGGCTAGCCGAACAGAAATACGTCGCCAAGTTCCTATCGTAATACGACGAGGACTGCTTTTCGCCAATCGGAAGAGCATCGAATCCGAGGCTGTTCGTCGGGGCGCCAAAGTTATAACTGCCATAGAAGCTGAACGGCCAGATATCGACAGCCTTCAACGGGAGCGTCGATTTTCCTGCCGCAGTATAGAGGTCAGCCCATTCCGTAGAATCCGGCACATGCCATCCGGAGGGGCAAGCGCCCTGGCGCGGCTTGGCAAGCGTGTCCGCAGGAACAGAACTGCTGTTATAAGAAGACACCAGGTTCATGGCCGCGGCCCACTTGTACTGGCGTCCGCCAACGGCGCAAGTAGAATCAGAACCGACGCCACAAGACGTGCCGAACTGCAAATTGGGCATGCTTACGGAATCCGCGTAATTCAGGTTCTGCGCCATCCAGGTCTTGCCGCCGATGGTCACGGTCCTATAGCTATTGTTATCACGGGTATCCTTGAGGGTTCCGTACGTCACGGCCGGATTGCTCCAATCCGTCTTCTTTGTCACGCTGATAGAATCCTGGGTCCACTTACCGTCAGCGCAAATGAACGTGTAGCCCTTGAACTTGTAGGATTTCCCTTCGCGAGCCTTGGTACAGGCATAGAGCATGCAGACTTCCTGTTCCTGGGCACTGCGCCAGCCGTCATCGTACACATAGAGTTTCAGTGCAGATTCCCTATACAGGCACATGGGTCCCAGGTCATCGTAGTAGTCGCTCCAGCTATCGTAAGAGAAGCGGCCTTCCTTAAAATCGCCGTCAGCAGCAGTACCGAGATCCATCGTATCGATCATGGCCGTAGTCGGTTCATACCATCTTTCGTAATCGCCGTCGCAGTAGTAGTAACCATAATCAGAGGCGTTGTAGTAATCCACCACTCCGTTCGTATCGAAGACAATCTCGTTATCGCGCTTTTCCGTGCACTTTCCAAAGACGGCATCGAGAATGCTCATCGAAGAAGAGCTGTACGAAGAAGACGAGTAACTGCTAGACGAAGAGCCGGTCGAAGAAGAAGACTTAAGCCAGAGCTTGTACTCCGTCCAGTTTCCGTCGGAACAGATAACCCTCTCGTCCATCGAGGACAAGTATACGATAGCGCCGACAACGGAAGGCAAGCAGGCGGGCAGGGCACTCATGGAGCGTACCGTATCCGGAAGTGTCTGCAAGGCGTATTCAACCCACTTTCCTCTGCGGCCATCGCAGATGAGGTCCATCTTCATGGCCCTCACGTGCACCATGTATTCGTCACGGGTGCTGGAGCAGGTCGTCAAGTCCGCATATTTGGACACCGTATCCTTGGCATTACGAGCCTTCTTTGTGCGCTCGACCTCGGTTTTCCAGGTGAAGTAGCTGATCCATTTTTCTCCGTAGCAGACCATGCGCTTGTTGTCTTCAGAAAGGTAGACAATCAAGCCTTCCTTTTCGGGAGTGCAATTGATGGAATCCAGGTCGGCAGACGTCCTTGCGTATTCGTCAATTTCATCTTCTTCTGCAGAAGAGGCGTCATCGCTGCCGCAGGCCACCAGGGAGAGTACCGCAAAGAGAGGTACGAACAACAAAGCAAAGAAATTCTTTTTCATCATGACCTCCTATTACTCGCCGTCTTCTTCAGCACTGCTGAGGTTTACTTCTTCGCTGCTAGACAGGACTACGCTGCTGGAGCTAGGCACAATGCTCTCGGAACTCGGAGGCGGCACGTTGCTGGAACTTTCGACAACCGAGGAGCTCGAAGCAGGAACCACGGCGGTACCGCGGTTCTTTACGCAGCGAACCGAGCAGTAGTCGCTCTTGTAATGGTAATCCCTAGACAAGCCCGAAGAGCTGTACGTCATCTCGTAAACATAGTTCCTGGACGCATTGTACTGGGAAGACGTGCAGAACACAGAATGGTAGCCGCCATCTTCCATATCTTCGTCACCGGCAGGCAGCGCCGTAAATCCAGAAAGGTTTGTCGCCGAGGCCGCATGCCAGGCACCTTCCGCCATAAGGTCGACAGCCTTCGGGACAGTCGTCACGAGGGAACGCCATTCCGCCGTATCCGGGACATGCCAGCCAGAGGGGCATATGCCCGCGCTGTCAAGATCACTCTTAAGATTCGACTGGAAGTTCGACACGATGTTCATCGCCGAAGTCCACGTATAGAAGCGGCCGCCCTTCTCGCAGTTCTCGGGCTTTCCGGCATAGCAGAAATTGCCAAACTGCAGGTTGGGGAAATTCGTGGAATCCGCAAAGTTCAAATTCTCAGCCATCCAGACACGGTCGCCGATAGTCACCGTCTTGTAGGTCTTTCCATCGCGGGTATCCGTCAAGGATCCGTAGGCGACATCGTGACTGAAGTAATCCGTCGTTTCCTGAGCATAGAAAAGAATCTCGCTCCAAGAAGAGCCGTTGCACTTGTATACCACGCCCTTCAACTTGTTCGTTGCACCGTTGTTTATAGGAATGCAAGCCTTATTGAAGCAGATATCCATGGCAGACGCTTTTTTCCAGTTGCCCTGCGTAAACACATAAGTGTAGGTGTTGCCCTTGTTGAAAGGAGCTTCGCAGGCTTCATCAATCGACGTAGAACGGTCTTCGACCCAGATACCGCGCTTGAAGGCACCTTCGGTTGTATCCGTCGGGAATCCCCTGGTATCCAGGTAAGTTTCCGTCGTAGACAGCCACAGGCCGGAACGGCATTCGTAAATATCGGTAGATGCCACCCTGATAACGCGGGCAGAATCCTTAGCAAGGGTTCCCTCCTTGGATGCATCGCAAACGCCAAGGACCGTATCACGGAGAACGTTACCCGAGTCATAGACCCTGGCCGAAGAACTCGAAGAACGCTTGCTGGAACTAGACCAGGTATTGTTCTCGATCCAGGTTTCGTCTTCGCAAACCAGGACAACGGCGTCTTCCTTGACAAAGACGGAATCGCCTTCGCGCGACGAATTGCACGGCAGCGAAGACAGCTTGGAGTACGTGGCTACCGTATCCATCGAAGAAGCCTTGGAACTGCTGGAGGTCTTCTTGGGAGTGAACTCGACCCAGTCGTAGTCGTAGCACTTCATGTAAGAGTTGAGCGACGCGACAAAGACAATCTGTCCCTCGTAACTGTAGGAACAGGTGCCGAGCATCGAGAGCGAGGGAATCGTATCGTCCGCTTCGGCATAGATATTCAACTTCCCGTGATTCGACAAGCCGCTGCCGTCGTCCGGTGCGATAAATTCGGACCAGAAACCATTCGTGCAGGTCAGGTACATCTGTTCGCTGGCCAAGTAAACGGAATCACCGTCTTTCGACTTAATGCACTGCGGAAGGTCGTTGACCGTTTCGAACATCAAATACTTGCCGGTCGGGTCCATATCTTCGTCGCTAGAGGTACTATCCCCACAGCCGATGAACCAACCCGTCAACAAAGACACTGTAGCTATTGCGAATAAGCGCATTCCTTTCATCGCGCCCTCCTTTTAGGTACAAATTATAGAAAAAAACAGCCTTTTGCAAAAAAAAGAAAACAAAAAAAGTTGTCAAGGTCTACAACATCGCGCTTTTCGCGGGCTTATAGCAAAATTATAAGCTTTTGTCCTGCAAGGATTTCCCCACCAGGACCGTAGAAATGACACTTTCGCCGTCGGGAATAGCGCAAAGCTTCTTTATATCATCATGATACACATAATGTTCCGCACGCGCATTCTTGTTCAGGAGTCTAGCCGCGATATCCAGGGACTCCCCGAGGAACCCTGCGTTCAGGTTCAGATAGCGGTAAGCGCGTTCGCCCAGCAGGTTGCACGCCTCGTTCAGGTCCGCCGTAAAGATTACCGCAAATGCGGTATTCTGCGCCTGTTCAGGTACGGCAAAGCACTTCACGAACTTCTTGATGCTCAGCTCCCCCGCCTGCATGTAAAGCGACTTGCGCACAGGCACGTAACGGTAGGCTCCCGGATATACAAACATGGCGTCGAACACGACCACCCAGACTTTGAGTAGGCCCGCCCCGAAAGCGTTGAACTGGGCCATTTCCATCCAGCGGAGGATCGACGAGAAAACGTCCAGGTCCATCGTGACCGGGAGGAACAGGGGGAGCGAGTCCGGACGCGGTCTCAGGAACCACATCTCGCGGTAAAAATAATCGTTCGGGAACTTGGCCGGCGCCAGCGGAAATTCCTCGCCGGGCAAGGCCTTTGTCGCTACGCGCCGGACCTTGATGCACTTGGTGGCGTCGTTGATGCATTCTCCGCGATTCTGCAGCATGAACCTCGCGGCATAGCGTGAACCGGGGTCCATGGTCTCGTTCCTGTTGGAATACGCGAACTCGCCCAGGCCTTCGTCTACCGAATAGAACGCGACTGAGCTGTTTTCAGGGAACACCGCCACCGCGGCGAGCGGGACCTCCGTACCGCCAAGCCCAAGCGCTACCGCCACGACATCGTCTACAAAAGCGCCAAGAGGGAACACCTTCTTCCCCTTCGACTTTGCATACAACATAGTATTCGCGCAGGCGGCACCGACATCCATTTCTACCTGCCGGTAAGCCGCTTCCCTAAAGCGCCAGACGGCGCGGTCCATCAGGCCCGCATATAGATAAAGTTCTTCGGCCTTGGAAACAAAATCCTTCTCGGGGAAGGCATCTACGATAGCGGCCATTTTCTGCCTGGTCCCGATACACACGAGTTCCTGCGATTCCTGGTCCAGGTAGTACACGCCATCGGGAACGTTCCCGTTACGGATAAGCGCATAGACCGCGACCGAACGCAAGCCGTCGGCAAAAGACGGCGCATGGATAGGGCTCTTGGAATCGCTCAGGGGGTAACGCTTGGCCCCGTCGTACCTCTTGTCGGCAAGGGGCATGGCCTCCCAATGCAGCGCTATCGGATCACCGACACCCCGGGGAGCGTAGCGAGTCGATTCGTGGTATGTCTCGGAATAGAACTGCACCCGGAAAAAATAATAAGTTTCTTACGGATGCTTGGAAAATTGTGCAAATACGGCGCATTTTTGGCTTTTTTCCAATACACTGGATACACTTTCGTCTATTTTTCGCTTTGCAAAAGGATCTCCAGCACACAATTCTTCCTATTATTATATAGATTAAACGCGAACATGTAAAACGAGGTAGTTATGCGCTCCATCCAAAAATTTTCACTCGTCGCCACGTCGGCGCTCACCGCATTCCTTATCGCTTGCGGCGGTTCCTCTACGGACTCCACCGAAGAAGTGCAGCCCCAGCAGGTAGCCGAGCCTGACACCGGCACGGTCGAACCGCCTGCATTGCCCGACACAGGCGCGGCTCCGGCATTCACGATTCCCGAAGAAGCCGCAGAAATCACTCCGGCAACAACGATTCCCGCCGAAGAAGGCAAGGGCATCCTCCTCGACGACATGGAAGACGGCAACAACGAAATCTTGCTGGGCGGCACCTTCTGGTACACCTATGACGACAAAGACAATGACGGTGCATCCATCATCCTGACACCGATCAACGACGAAGGCTACCCCAAGGCAAGGCGTTCCGACAACGGCACCAACTACACCTGGGCCGTTTACTACAAGTTGGACAAGGGCGACTACCAGTACGATCCCTATGTAGGCTGGGGTTTCGAGCTCCCGGACTCCATCGACTACAGCCGTTTTGGCGGAATCACCTACTGGTACAAGGGTGGCGCCCATGAAGTCCATGTCGAAGTCAGCGACGTCACGGACTACGACGTCCACCTCGCAAAGTTCCCTGTAGCTCGCGCCTGGACCAAGGCGACCGTACGCTTCAAGGATCTTGAGCAGGGCGGCTGGGGCAAGGAAGTCGAGTTCAACGCCAAGAACATCATCAAGATCAGCTTCCAGGCGAAGGGCGACGGCAAGCAGGACTCCGTGCTTATCGACAACGTTTACCTACAGGATTCCAGCGAAGTAGCAAAAGATTCCGCCGACATGAAAATCAACGACCCCGTGATTCCCGTCGACACTATCGGTGACATCACCATCACCAATCCGCTCCAGGAAAAGGCGATGAAGTACCTGAACAAGGGCATCAATATCACCAACTGGCTCGAAGAGAACGGCACCGTGTTCAAGGGCGAATTCAAGTTCGACGAAGCCGACGTGAAGCTCATGGCCGAAAACGGAATCAAGTCGTTGCGCCTGCCCATCGACCTCGACCAGTATACCACGAACCGCAACAAGTTTGTCGACGACACCACCGGTACGATCGAGCTCGAATTTGACGACGAGAACCTCTTTACCGTACTCGACTCCTTCGTAGAATGGACCGGACGCTACGGCATGTCCATCGTGATCGACTACCACGAATACGACAATAGCTACAACACGATCAGCGCAAAGAAGCCCGGTTACACAAAGATGATGGCGACCGTCTGGAAACATGTCGCAGCCCATTTCGCGGCAAACGAACGCGAGGACATCTTCTACGAACTCCTGAACGAACCTGACATGACCAATGGCAAGGTCACCACCGCCAACTGGCGCAAAGCCGCAAAGGAAGACATCGACTCCATCCGTACCGTCGACAAGAAGCACACCGTCATCTTCGGTGACGCCAAGTGGTACGACATCAAGCTCCTCGCCAACGGAAGCCCGCTCGACGATGACAACGTCATCTACGCCGTGCACACCTACGACCCGTTCGTATTCACGCACCAGGGTGCCGACTGGGCCGACACGAAGACAATCAAGAACCTGATGTTCCCCTACGACAAGGAAAAGTGGTCCGAATACAGCGCCGACTTCGGCGTAAAAAAGAACACCGTAGCCTGGGTCGCCACGGGAGTCAAGGACTACTACAAGAACGGTAACAAGGAAGCCATCTTAAGCGTGGTGCTACCCGCAAAAAAATGGGCAGTAAAGAACAACGTCCCGGTAATCATCAACGAATTCGGTGCCTACAGGAACAAGTCCGACGCCCAGTCCGTACTCAACTACCTCACGGCACTCCGCGAAATCAGCGATACGCTCCAGATTCCGCTCCAGCACTGGGGCTACACCGGCGGCTTCGCCCTGTTCGAATCCGAAGGCGCGAGCCCGAAGGGCACCAAGCTCATCGAAGGCGTAAAAGAAGCCTACGGCCTGGAATAACCGATATTTTTATCACTCCTACTGAAACAGCCCCAGTTGAACGACTGGGGCTGTTTCCATTGATTTGCACCCCCTGTTTTGTGGGCGCGAAGTATCAAATTTCCTAAATTAACGTTATAATGTTCTTTAACGCGACACGAATACTGACCTGCGCCGCGGCGTTCCTTGCAGGAACCGCCGCCGCTGCCGGCTTTTACGGTAACCAGAGCGACATCAAGTGGAAAACCGCAGGTACCGAACATTTCCAGTTTATCTACCCGCAGGAATATTCCGGACACGCGGCCACCGTCTCGGCCTACGCCGAAGCCGTCTACGATTCCGTAGTGAGCCGCTACCGCATCGACCTGCCCGGACGCGTGAACGCGACCCTAAACAACGCCCTGTACAGCAACGGCAGCGCCGTCCCCAGCGAAAACGCAGTGAACCTCTGGCTCACCAACTGGGATTTCAAGGTGAGAAGCAGCCATGGCTGGCTTTCTGACGTGGTGACGCACGAATTCAGCCACCTGGTAAGCATCGAGAACGGCAGCAAGTTCATGCCGAACCTTTACGGCCTCCAGCTCAGCTATACCGACTACTACAACGAGCGCACCACCAGCGACTTCATGAGTTTCCTCCCGTTCACGTTGCAGCCCCTGTGGATTGCCGAAGGTACCGCGCAGTACGAGTCGAGCCGCATGGGATTCGACGCCTGGGACAGCCACCGCGACATGCTCCTGCGCGTCGCCGCCGTCAACGATACGCTGCTCCCCCTCGAGTACATGCACGACTTTGCCGACAACTCCCTGTTTGCGGAACTCGGTCCCTACACGCAGGGATTCTCGCTCGTGCGCTACATCGCCAAACATTACGGCGACGACGCCGTACCGAAGATCTGGTCCGAACTTTCGCGCCTGCACCGGGCGACACTCGATGCGGCTCTCAAGAAAGTCCTCGGCATAGGCGAAAAGGAACTCTACGAAGCCTGGAAAAAAGAAATTACCG
>ODAJ014734459.1_pt1 | contig 13741 bp, 5 predicted proteins | sample 1539241 | NCBI WGS metagenome assembly ODAJ01 (sample SAMN02144231, study PRJEB22623) | gut metagenome | biome: sheep rumen | host: Ovis aries | place: New Zealand | reverse complement strand
ATAATGTTTTGCCAGCGATTGATAGTCATTCAACAAACTTTCGTTGTTTTCAATGAGCAGGAATATATCGAGGGTAATATCAGGATGAACTGTGCCACCCTTCTCCAGATATATTGCGATAGCCGATTCAGTAAACTCTTTTATATTCATAGTTCTTCTATTATTGGTAAATATTCCATGATATACAATTCAAAGCACCACCTCCATATTTGCCGTTTGCTTTGACAATAGATAATAGTGGTACAGGTATTACTTCACACCTATAGATAGACTCTAACTGCTTCTGGGCTTTAGCATCTACGTCAGGTTTCTCAACTGTAGGCATAAATATCTTATTTCCAACTTGTAGGAAGTTCAGATATGCCCAATCATTTACACCGTGATACCCTGCGCCATAGTCTAATTGTTCATATCTGAGATTATTTTCTTTGAGAATACTTTTAATCTCCTTCAGTTGCCATTCATTTTCAGGATGGTTACAAATGTTATTTATCAGCACATAGTCATTGTCTATGTATCTAATCATACCATCTGAATGCCCGCAGAAATCCCATTTATCTTGTATGTTCCAAGGGATGATAACTACGTTGCCAAATAGCCTTTCCAATTCTTCCATGACCTCTTGTTTGGAGTATTGTAACCTACGATTCTCCAAGAACACTTTATCGGTCATTATAACCTTGTCAGAGCATTTTATCACGTTTCCACCGTCTAGAATTAGCTTCGTCGGAATTACCTCTAACAATGATGGAAGATTAGTTATTTCCGACCAAATTGTTATGCTTTCCTTATCCTCTTGTAGATAATCAGGGTTGTAAACATAAGACACAAACTTGTCCTTTTCCAATTGAATAGGCATATAGTCCCTGGCCCACTTGTCATTGGTATTTTCAAGTAGGTCATAGTCTATCCCTGTTTCATCAAGGATTCTGCTCAGTTCTTTCCAGCACTTATACCATGTAAGCCTTTTGCTGAAATAGACTTTGTTTGTTTGATTATCTGTAACCATATATTAAGAAATTCTATTTGTCAAACCCAAATCTTTCCCATGCTTCAATGACGAGACGCTTTGTGCGGTATTCGCCATATTCACGAATTTCATTGTCCTTCAATACTCGGAAGGTTTCATTGATACATCCTTTTCCACAAACATCTTCGGGGTCAAGGATGTATCGTAATTCTTTTGTCGTGATGCCATATAAATGTGCAAAAATAGCATCTAACTCTGACTGCAACAAGGCACGCCTTTCAAAATCAAAAATAAATGGTTCTTGGGTTCTGAGTTGTGGAAACTCTATTCGTTGAGCATCAGTCAATTCTGCCCATAATTCTTGTGCCCATTCGTCCAAATCATGATTAAAATAGCACAATTCGACGACTCTTTTGGCTATTGGCATTAACCATCTTTCTGAAATCTCATTTGGTGCTAAAACGGGAAACTGTTTAACCATAAATGGACTCATGTGGTTACCGCCAGCTTTTTGTTTTGCAACATAATCCATGATAATTGAAGACAGCATACCCTGTAGTATACAGTTGTTCAAACATGTTGTTTCAGAATAAAGTATATTAATAGTATGTCCAACAGCCATGCTCGAAGGTACACGGGAAGAAATGAATGTTCGTGCAACTCCAGCTCTTCCTACATCTTTTAACAAAATTGAGGATTTGTGAGTCCAAGACCACAACAATTTACCATTATTATCCATCTTGACTTTCTTGGCCTCCCATAACTCTTTATTAATCCAATAATAGGGAATTACATTTTGGTAAGTATCTTTTAAGTTCTCTATAGAAGGACTTGGTAAACTTGCATTGTTGGGGTGTGGCCCATCTGTTGGATTGATACCAAAATGGTGATTATAGAGATATATCATTTTACCCTCGTATAGCGGAACATATACTACATCATCTAATAAGAAGTCACTTCCATGCAATTGCGCACCTTTTGATTTTAGACTTTGGTATGTTTCAAATAGACCAGAATCGGTTGACATGTTAAATGTGCTTCCAAATTTAACATTCCAAGGATTACTATTGTCCAATTCTCCAACTAATACTTTTGCTCTATTATAAATTTTCAGTGTTAGCTCTGCATCAATGCTTGTTCTGAAGACAGGACAGGTCTTTGTATTTGGGTTAATTTTGGCTATATCGTTTGTGTTTAATATATATATACGTTTGGGATCTTGTAAATGGTCAAGCCGGGTTAAATAAAAACCAGCTTCAACTTTTCTAGAATTATCTTGCTTTTTACCACTTGTGAAAAGACAAAATTTTATGGTGCTATCAATATCAAACAATTTCTCTTTATTTTCAAAGCAATAAATCGAAATAAGACGATTTTCATTTATTAGCTTTGCAAAAAATTCTTTATTACTATCGTTAACGGCAATACCAATTGGGATAACAAGTCCCCATGCATCTATGCTATAATCAAGGCAATGTTCAGCAAATAGAGTAGATAATTCTATCTTTCCATTTGACGATAATTTAAAACGCCCTGAATTTTTAACAAAATTCGACTGACTAGCAATTGACCTTTTTGCTTCTAAATAATCTTCGTATAATGATGGATTACTAATTTTAAGAGAACTTATTAATTTATTTCTTGCAGACTGGTTTGCAGCATTGACAATATCCATGTCTTTGCCTACGAACCACTTTTCATCTTCCATTTGTAGCTTATCCCAAGGCGGATTACCGCACATAACATCAAATCCACCATTTCCGACGAAAACTTCAGGGAATTCAACACACCAATGGAAGAAACTATGTTGTTTTGAAATTTCAGCAATATGAGATTTGAATTCGTTGGGAAGCGGACTAAATGAAGATGTATTTCCGTCAAGATGCTTTATTTCTTCTAATGCTCTATAGACGGAACGAGTGTATGGCACATTTGGTAGGACAAAAGTGTTTCCGTCAAAATGACCTTCTAAGTCTTCTGACGTGAACTGGTGATAAAAAGCATATGTATAAATATCACAAGCTCTACGCAAACACTCTACGCGAGGTGAAGCCATCAAATCTTCCCACCGTTTTTGCTTTGTCAGTTCTTCCAGCAATGAGTTCTCAGGTAATGAGGAAATTTCATTTACACTATTAGCAAGTCCTATCTGTTCTTCATCTATTTGCTCAATATTAAATTCGTTTTTAAACAAAGAAGCGGTTCCATGAATCTCGTCAATTGCCTCCTGATTAAGCTGTTTTATCTTTTTGAGATTGGACTTTTCTTTATCAGAATTCAATTTAGCTGTCTCCTCTGTAGTAACAGGAGCTACTGTAAATGCATCTTTAGGTACACCATCCAACAAAACATTGAGGTCTGTAACACCTACAACAGAATTGCCACAACGAATATGATGATCCAAGAAGGATAATGGCTTACCTGCACAGTATCCCTCTATCCATAGTACAACCTTGCAAAGTTCGACAGCATCAGGGTTGAAGTCAACAGCATAAATACATTTCTGAATAACTTCACGCAAGGCCTCACGATAATCTAGGGATGCAGGATTATCCTCACCTGTTCTTAGAGTACAAACATACCAAGCTATTGTCCTTGCCATTGCCAATACTATATGTCCTGAGCCAGAAGCAGCATCGCATACCTTCAGAGCTAATAATGCCTTTATTTTCTCTTCTTTTGTTTTGTCAGAAGCGATTAACTTCTCTATTACAGGTACAAGGGTTGTCTTGATAAGGTTCTGTACAAGGTCTGGCCGTGTGTAGTAACTACTGGTACTCTTTCGGTCAAGTCCCCCGACAAAACCAAATTGCCAATTAGCTGCTCTCACACCAGGATTAACAAATAGACGCATTTCCAGAATTCCCTCATACACGGAGCCAAATTCCTCAACGTCCAAGGAAGAGTAGTTAATCTTCACTCTCTGCCCTCTTTCATCAGTAAACTCATTAAGCGCACTAAAAGCATCCAATACTGTTGCATTATCAATAGTACAAGCCTTTAAATAGTGTAGAGTGTCTGAGTTGAACAACATACCACCAAGAGGCTTGATGCCCAAAGGCTCACCAAAGTTTTCGTTCTCAAACAAGCGGAACGTATCCATCAGTCCTTGCCAAAGGTCATGGTAATGGTGCTGACGTAAGTAGGCTAGTTCGCTCTTCTTTCGTAAACCTGTAACAGCATAGTAATTCTTATAGATGTCCTGCAAATGACATATCTTCTTATAATTATCACTATCCGAAGAAGGCACCTCATAAACCAGATTTCTTTCCTCAATGATAAACAGGAAAAGAATCCTATAGATCAAACGAATTAACTCTTTGTTAAATTTAGCAGGGTTCAATTCGCCATTCAGGAAAGCTTGACGTAAAGCCTCGTTACCTTCACCGATCCCTTGAACGGCAGCACATCCGATGATTTCCATTGTACGTTGAGCAGCAAGAGACAGACCATCACGAATACGATTACCGCTTTCGATACTCATGTTGAAGTACCTCTCGATGATGCACTGTTCATCACCAGAGATGCGGAAACGAGTTGAGTGAAGCAGACGGAACATGAGGCAGAACTCGGTATATTTGTCCTCTTCCATCATACGCTGTATATCAAACTCTATATAGGTAAGTTTGACTAATTGGCCTGTGTTTCTGATTATTCGGAGAACTCGACCATTTGCGACAATACCATATACATTTTCTGTGTTATTCAGATATTCAAGCATCGTAGCATGAGGTGACTTCCTCCTTTGCGCTCCCTTTGCTCGATAATCTAGCGAGCATTTATCCAATGTGTCAATATCTGCATCACCTGTCTTATCACCAATGACAATTACTGGCAGATCCTTCAGGGAGGGGCAAAGATAGGTTATCTCATGGCTTATACCATTAATAACAATATTGCTATTCTGCCTTGTTAGGTCATACCCCATGCTAGTAAAGAAACGCTCCATCAAGTCACGAGAGCGTCTGGTTCCATAAGGATCTTTCACTGCGTTTCGCTCGTTGAAGAACCTCCAGTCATTTCTTAGAGAACTCCAAACATAGTCAATGGTGTTCTGAACCTGAGAATCCAGACCAAAATCCTGTTCACGGTTTCCAATTAACGTATTATCCTGTTCGATGGCCTTTAACACGTCATCAGAAAGGAAGTGACCATATATGTGAATACTTGTATAATCCATAATCGTCAAATTTTAGGAATGAAAACATAAGCAGCAATGACATCCATAGGAAGAACTGGCTCCACAACCTGATACTCTGCTGCTGTCAGGTAAGTACGATACTGAGAGAAAGCATTTACTAAGTGTTCTGCTCTTTCCATTGCAATCTCGTCTGTATGTTTGCGTAATGTAGCTTCATCATTAATCCATTCTATTGCCCGGTCAAAGATTTGCTTCTGAGAGATTGCATCTACATTGCCAGATGCAGTAGCAGCCAGGAACAATGTCTTACACTCTTCTTGGGTCAAGAAATCGTGATTCTCCACATTGCCCTTATAGCCAATAAATATCATTTCTTCACCGACAAGTTGCCTGTTCGTGTCTTTTTTATCTTTAATGACACTACGAACTCTCATTAGAAGAATGGTGGTTTTCTTGGTAACATCGGCAGTTTCCAAAACCATAGCTCTACAAGCAGCCATTTCGCCACCGTTAATAGACTCATTAACTACTCTACGGGATAGATCCTCTACAAATACATGATTACGACCAATATATGTATAGCCTCTTGGGGTAGGTGAGGCAAAAGAAATCTTCACTGTATTACCAGAACCAGAGAAATAATGCTGAAGGGTGCTTGGTAGCTCTGCTTTTTGGAAACTATAGCACAAGTCCGCATCCCTCTTAACATTGACATTTGCGTGTATTAGTTCTTGTACCACGAAATCACGGGTGTCCTCTACGCCACCTATCACTTGACGAGCTTCTTCCAAAGAGGCAGTCAAGCGAGTCGGATCCATCTGCTTATTGTTGTGGGCAAAGTATGTGTGTGATATTTTCTCGTTTTCTTCCAAACGCTTAATTTGGAGTTCCCTTTCTTTCTCAAACTGTTTCCGGAATTCTTCATCATCTGCGAACAAGTCCATTTGAACGTATTGGGACTGGTTTGCTGTGTTCGACTTTAAGATGCGCTCCATAATGGTTTCCATCAGCGAAGCATCATTGTCGGCGATTGGCAGGTACACTCCAAGTTGCTTTTTTATCTCCTTCTGCTTTTTGTAGAGTACATTAAGCACTATATTGTCTACGTCGTTATATTGACTGTGCATTGTTATAGTTAACACCTCAGAAGAAACCTGACCAAATCGGTCGATACGCCCATTTCGTTGTTCCATTCGGTTTGGATTCCAGGGAAGGTCATAGTGAATAACAGCATCAAAACCCTGTTGCAGATTAACGCCTTCAGATAAACAGTCTGTACAAACAAGGACATGACGATCATTTGCTGTCAACAAATCTATTTTCATTTTCCTTTCCTCATCAGCAAGACGGCTCGTAACGGTATCAACAGCAACATTCTTTGTCTTTTTGTTGTCTTTCAAATGCTCAGATATATATTTGCCAACATATTCTGCTGTCTGTATGTACTGGCAGAAAACAATAGGATTCTTACCGCTATTGAGGGCAAACACTACATAATCCAAAGCTGCTTTGACCTTGTTGTCCGTATCGGTTTCTTTAATATGCTCCAAGGTCTTTATGAATGACCTGAATTTGTTTTTATCTGTCAAAGATACTGTTTCGTATGCCTCTGGTACGACATCATCAGCGTTAAGTAGATCCTTCAGTTGGTCATTAAAGATAAACACACGCTGCTCTTCGTCATCAGTATTACCAACAGAGTCATCCTTAGTTTTGCTCAACTTGTTTTGGAGCATACTTATTCCAGACTCAGGACTAGACATTACACCTCTCATAAGAGCGAGCAAGTCCCAATAAAGATAACGTTGCTTTCGCTTGTCATCCGTGTTCATCTGCCTAACGCCACTCTTAATATAATTGATAAGGTCGTTCAGCAAGGCACGATATTCTGGAGCAACTGCATATTCGTCATCTTCTAGCAAAATACGGGTTGGGAACACTGATTCGCCACCTAAATATTGTTTGATGTCAGATCTTCGTCTTTGAACGAAGTGCCTTGATAGCTTTTCTCGTTCTGCTGTTGACTGCAACTCGTAGTTCTCAAACTCAGGATCCAATAGCCCAATGAGTGATTGGAATTCCTCAGTTTGGCCGCTATGGGGAGTAGCAGTCAAGAGAACCAATTGCTTTCCTCTATCTGATAGTTTTTTAAGTAGGTTATATCGTTGTTGTTGAGAATTGTTAGCTCCACGAGGTCTTGCACAGGTGTGGGCTTCATCCACTATGATAAAATCTGGGCAGTGGTCGAGGAATATACCAATACGTTCCTTTTGCTTGATATAGTCGATGGATATTACCTGATAAGGTATGTCACGGAAGATGTTTTGATCGCCACGCAGTTTCTTTTCCAATCTGCTGACGGTACTGGAGCGGACAATTTCTGCATCAAGTCCGAATTTGTCCTTAATTTCATTCTGCCACTGTTCACAAAGATGGGGTAGACAGATTACGGCAAATCTGTTTATCTCCTTCCTATCCAACAGTTCTTTAGCTATCAGCAGTGATTCCAAAGTCTTACCAATACCCACGTCATCAGAAATAAGCAATCTTATTCTCTCCTGTTTTAATGCCAGAATAAGAGGAACCATTTGATAAGGACGAGGTTCAAATGATAATCGGCCAAGGCATTGGAATGGGCCTGCTATATCACGGAATGACAATCGGCAAGCGTTATACAATATACGAGCAGCTGATTGATAGCCAAAGTTCCCAATATCTGCCGACGATGGCCGTTTGAACTGATATGACTTAATCTGTAGACTGTCACCATATAGAGGACGATATAGTCCAATGGTTTCTGCGTCTGTTCCACCAAGGGGCTTGATGATAAGCAAATCAGGATCTGTTGACTGCTGTATAACCCACGGACGATTGCGGTATTCTACTAATGTTCCTGTCTTAAATTCCATATCGTTTACTAGTTTACAGGAGTGAATAAATCTGAATGTAGAGCTACAAACTCTTCAATAGGCTGGTCATAACGCCATACAAGTACGACATATCCAGCATCCTCTAAGACTTCTCTCTTACGACGGTCATCTTCTATTACTTCCGGTCTGTCATGTGGTGTTCCGTCACAGAAAACTACGATTCGACTTCCATATTTGAAATCTGGTTGAACGTAATACTCTTCTGGGAACATCGGTTGGGCTTCATCTGGTAATCTCAAATGGTTATCATAGAGATATTTGAGAAACTTATATTCGGTACTACTGTTATGGTCACGAGCAGCTTCCAATGCCCGGTATTGTTCGGCGTAAGAACGTTGCTGCTGACCAGCTCTGTGAACTTCCACCTGAGAGAGTTCCATTATCTTTAATGTCCTATATATTCTCCGAATGTCAATCTGCTGGTGGTATGGCTGATTATAGTAATTAAGCAAGTTACTATAGTCTGCTGGTACGAGTTCTTGCAGTTCTTCGGCAGAATAGTCTTGTTTCTCACCAAAGCAAATCTCATAGGCACGGGCAACTACAGCACGATAAGCCTGGGGATCTTGAACCAAACGAGAGAGAATACCAAGTGAACCCTCGGCGTTCTCGTAAATGAAAATGTTTGGCACATCACCTTGTCCCATTACATCACCGCCAATTTCACTTCCTTCGATTTGGAACACATCTTCTATTGCTTGCTTAAAGGCATAGAGGAAGGTGCGGACAGAGCTACTATCCTGCAATCCCAGAGTTGAAAGAGGTTGGATATAGATGGCATTTGCCGTGGTTTCCGTGAAAAGCTTGACATATTTTAAACGATTTGCTTGTTCAGGATTTTGGTCTGCCTCTTGTTGGATTCTGGTTACACGCTCATAACTGAGCCAATCACCAGTCTTAATGTCAAACGCGAAGCCGTTGGCATTGCTATCATTCTTTGATTCCAGGAAATAAGTAATACGACAGGATGGAATGTACCTGATATTGGCCAGATGCTCATTTCCGCTCTTTAACTCACATTCGCTGATAGTTCGAGGGTCATCACTAGAGAAATAAGTCTTTGTCTGGTAATATTTCCTTGACCTTTCTTCTTCCTGGCATGTGATTTTCTCATGTTCAATGGCCACCATATCGCCAGACTGGATGCAAGTTCCAGGAACAGGTCGGGCTATGCCATCAAGCGGTTCTCCAGTTATTATATCAACATGGTTTGATGAATTCTCCTGATCCTTGTAGATGACACCAGTATTCGGATTAAAGAAAAACTTATGGTTCAACACATCACCAGTCAGCATCATACGAGTGACTCGGAACTTTCCACCATTATTATATATAATGTTCTGTGGTCCAAATTCGCTTAATGCTAGCTGCTTGGCTCTGCTAAGATATTCAATCTTATCGCCCTTATACTGCAACATGGCACGTTGTGGCAACTTCGTGAAATTGTAACCCGGCAAGAATCCTTCACTTGCAAAGTAACGATAGGGATAAAACTCATTCTCTTCTTTGTTCTTACCCTGATTTTTGCCCAACAGCATGTCACGCATATTTTCGGCTCGTTGCTGTTTTATATGAGCATCTTTTTTCTCCTGGGAGTTTTCACCGTAGATGCGATTCTCAATGATAATATTAGCCTCTCTAATCTGTGTTTGAGCCTCTTTATACAAAGCTCTCCATCTGTTTAGAGAAGTATCAAAGTCATGCTCGTAAGACCTAAGAACCTTATCCATCCAGTCGGTAGTGAACCAGCGAGGACGTTCTTCTTCAAGTTTACCTTTTAAGAATGTATCTGAAACAACCTGTGTAAATACGGACTTTATTTCTTCTTTCAATTGGTCAGATAACTGAAGGAAGAATTTAACTTCATCTTTAAGAATGATATTGTCAATGTCCGAGTAGTCCACAAGTTCCGAAATACCTTCAGACAGTTGTGGAATCGGACGCATTGAGAGTATAGTTGAATGTAGGTGAGTCGTAAATAATTCTTCATTAATAAGTTCCATTCTGGGAGCCTTCACCTCACCATTTACCATCTTGTCAGGGTGATGGAGATAGTAGTTTTCGTGGGAATTCCTGGGACGGCAGTATGTGTAAATCAGTGCTGCTTGTCCGCTTCGTCCCGCACGTCCTGCACGCTGAGTGTAGTTAGATGGAGTTGGTGGCACATTACGCATACCTACTATGCTAAGATCCTTTATGTCGATACCAAGCTCCATCGTCGGTGAACAGTACAAAATCGGGAAGCGACCCTCTCTAAAATCGATTTCTCTTTGTTCACGGTCTGCTTTACTTACTTGGCCTGTATGATCCTTCGCCTCCAGATTAAGCGTCCCCAGAGGGATGCTTTTATAGAAGTCTTGGAAGAAACTATTTGGCTTAAAGGTAACGACATTGCCCATAGTACGAATCTTTACCTGATCCGTTCTTATATGCTCTTCGTCACCCACTTCCCAAAGGATAGAGTTACAATCCAACTGATACTTTCCATTCTCATTATTTATATAATTACCTAACTGCCCAAAGAGGTCAATCATATAGGTATTATACTCTTCTTCATTAGCAAACACTCTTCCCGTATGGTTTTGGAGATAATCTCTAACGAAGAAACCCAACTTGCTCCTGTAGCCACCACTCTCTGCATTAAAGAGTTGTCTTCGGTCGGGTCTAATAATGTAAAGACTATGAGAGGTGTCTATCCTGTCATTCTCGTCCAGAGTCCAAGGCGATTTCAAATTGTCGCGGACAGCTTTGGTCAAGTCTTTAACCGCCGATTCCTTTCTGTCAGCGGAGTAAATACATAGCTTATGGCGTAGATAATCGAATATCTGTATTAGGAATTCTTCTTTTTCAGCATCTTCGAGTCCATCAAGTTCTGGAATATCGTAATATCGGTCACTTCCATTCTCGCCAAATATTTCTTCGTGGAGATACTTGTAGTTTATAGTGAGCAGGGCACAATCTTCAAGATTAGGCATGATGACAGTCCAGTTCCCAGCCAAATCATCATATATAATACTGTTGAGGTATCGAACCATTATATCCTTAACCTCGTCAGCTCTGCCACCTCGCAATCCCTGTCTTATGGAGAATTCATCTATTGGTATGTTCAAATTCTCGAAAACAAGGCGAGCGATGTTCGAGTTGTCAACCTTTCCAGTTGTATTTTTAACAGCATTCCAAATGGCACTGCGTATTTTACCGATTCTTATAAAATCGTTGAAATGGCCTGCTTGGAGGGCTGCATCTTGTCTTGCATCAACGAAAGTTAATACCTTTCTGTCATTCTCCTGGACTCCTGCTTCTTGCATCTGAGTTATATTCTCGTATGAGAGAATTGTGGTTGCTGTACTACGACCTTCACCACCAATCTTTGCTAATTTAGACCACTCAGACTGTCTACCTTTATATATTGCTTTTGAAGTTGGGTCATACATCAATGGGGCAGGAACAAACCATCCGTCAATACACCCTTCGGCATCGTCTGTTTCTGTATAAAAGCCCGTTGGTGTAAAGTGAATCCTGCGAGGAAGCCTGTCTGCATATGTTTTCTTCAATTTCCTTTGTCCTTGCCTGTTGACCGTAAACCAATCATCGGGAATATCATCTGAATTGATGTCAAGTTCATAAGAAGAAGGATCTTCGCCGTCATGTGCAATAAAGACGTAGCCAGAATTCAAGTCACTATCTTCATCATCCCTGTTGCGGTCATCGAAACTGCGTGGAATGATTTTGCTTGAATTGCCGTCGAGGTGAACAACGTAAAATTCATGCCCACTAAGACGGCTGAAAACCATTGGATAATACATCACCTTGGTTTCGCCACTTGACAACTCTTCACAATAAAGTTCTTCTTTAACGGTAATGTAGCGTTCTTCTTGAAGTCCTAATGTTGCATATACATTACCCGTCTGAGGAATGAATTGATGTATCTTATATGGCAAAATGTTTATGCCCTTCTGTTCGATGTTAATGCGGTTACACCATTCCAAGACTTCAATAATGTGTGCATAGCAACGCTCTACGCCAATATTATCAAGGTAAGAACTGAGTTTTTCGGCTATCTCTGCAATGGAAACTGGCTTGCCTCTGAAATACTTGTTTTCCTCTACATCGAAATTAAGGGCTATGTTCTGCTCTATCCATATAGCCGTAGGATAGCTCCTAAGTGTATCAGCGTCAGCATCGCCGGGAACTGGAGTGCTTATAGCCTGAATTAACTCTTCCTTTGTATATTCACTTTTTGCTAAACCAGCGGTGAGGGTTTCATCAATGATTTGTTCAGGAGAATAATCGCTGCCAAATATACAGGAAGCCACCTCTGCCACTTTCTGACGTTTCTGCAAATAGGTCATCTTCTCGTCTGAGACCATTGTTGCAGAAGTTCCGAAACACATGACTTTGCCTGTAGCCTGAGACTTAATTCGTCTTATCAGTAATGAAACGTCGCTACCTTGCATTCCTCGATAAGTATGTAATTCATCGAATACGAGGTAGTGTAAATTTTCCAAGAAACACTTTCTAAGACGCTCTTCATTTCCAGCTCTGGTCATTAAGAGTTCAAGCATCATGTAGTTGGTCAGTATGATATTCGGGGGAGTCTGTTGCATCCTGGCTCTTTCTTCCTCGTTTTCCTGACCTGTGTACTTGCCGAAAGTAAACGGGCATTCTTCGTTCCCAGATTTCTCTAAGTATTCATTCTTGTACTTATCCAATTCTTGCCATTGTGAATTGATAAGAGCGTTCATCGGGTAGACTATAATTGCAATCGTCTTATCCCTGCTTTCCTCTTGATGCTGTAGGATATAGTTGAAAATAGTTGCCATGAAGGTACGGGACTTACCAGAACCAGTACCGGAAGTCACGATAAACTCCTTGTCTTGGCATCCTAAAGTGATGGCTTCTTGCTGATGCTTATAGAACGATGTATTGAAAAACAATGAAAGATCCTGGTGTATTGGTAAACCAGAAGCAATCATGTCACCTACACCAATGCCTTTTTCAAAGTTCGGGTTGAATTGAATCAGTGCATTAGGCCAAAGGCTTTCATCACGAATAGCCTGCTGCACATGTTCTTCTATACGAGCATCTTTTATTGAGACGAAACTCTCAATATAGTTCTTATAGCTGGACTTTAGCTTTTCATATAGGTTAATAATATCCATATCTCTTTAGGTTTTGTATGGGTCTATTCAATTATCAAATCTCTTAATTCACACTCCAACAGTTCCGCTATCTTATCAAGCGTCGGAAGAGTAGGTTGAGTGATGTTGCTGCACCACTTAGATACCGTTACAGCAGTCACTCCCAACTGTTCAGCAAGCCAAACACCAGTCTTGTCTTTCTCGACTAATACTAGTTTTAGGCGGTTTAATTTCTTCTTATCCATGTTTAATAACTTAAATTCTGATGCAAATATAGCGATAAAAGACCAGATTTAAGTATATTTTCTCATAATTCTTATTAAATTATAGGTGTTTTAGGGATTTTTACTTGGTCAAATGCCTAATATTTCCTAATTTTGTGCCAAAGAACCCTCTAAATATCATCAAAATGAAGATTACTACGTATACCCCTGATGGAAGCATAAAAGAAGTTCGAGAACACCACGTTCAAGTTCCTGAGTATATTAACACATTTGATGCCAAGCACTCATTTCTTGACATTATTGAAAAAGATGTGGCTCTCGCACTATACAAACGG
>ODAJ012145392.1_pt1 | contig 13756 bp, 11 predicted proteins | sample 1539241 | NCBI WGS metagenome assembly ODAJ01 (sample SAMN02144231, study PRJEB22623) | gut metagenome | biome: sheep rumen | host: Ovis aries | place: New Zealand | reverse complement strand
GTATGTAAAAAATGTGGTTATGTTTATTTGAGAAAAAGGTTAAAAAAGAATTTTATTAATAAATACAGATGTGGAGTATGTAATGGAAAATTTGAATTTGTAAACAAAATGTAATGTAAATTTAATATAATTGTAACAAACTGTATAACCATTGAAGTTGCAATATTCTTGTATGTACGTGGATTTCGGATTGTTGACAGAAAAAAGGTTTTTTAATAAAATTATAACCAACTAAGGTGTCATTAGGGACGGTCAATAGGACGGTTCTCTTTGACAGAACCAATGAAAGGGTGACAAAAAGAACCGGTCCAATTGTCACACAGTTATCACAAAAAGAGAGGAGATTAAAAATATGTTTAAACATAAGATAAGCAAAACATCGGGAATAACGCTAATTGCACTGGTAGTAACTATAATTGTGCTTTTGTTGTTAGCAGGAATATCAATTCAAATGTTAACAGGAGATAATGGGATTTTACAACGAGCAGGAGAGGCAAGGGAAAGAACAGAGAGATCACAGGAAAAGGAAGCTGTTGATTTGATATTTACAACAACTCAAATGGAATTAGAACAAGGAAAAACTGTCGATTATGATACATTTCAAGCTATTATAGATAGTATTTTTGGAAAAGAAAATGCAAAAGGTAATGTTGGAGATAATAGCTACATTATAACTGTTACAAAAAGCGGAAAAAACTATAAGATGGATAGTAATGGAAATATAAGTCAATTAGATGAATTGCCATTAGATATAAATCCAGGAGTTTTGGAAGGAAAAGGAACCCAAGATGAACCATATGTTATAAATAGTATTGAAGATTTAGTTGCTGTTTCGTATAATGTAAATACAGGCATTGACTTATATGAAGGAAAAATACTTACTTTAGGTAGAGACTTAGATTTTGAAGACAATAATTCTTATGCTAATGCAAATGCAAAGTATAAATATATTAATGGACCAGGATGTATACCAGATAGTTCTTCTGAAACAACTATTAAAGATTTAATGATAAATACAAGTGGAAACGGATTTACACCAATTGGATTTTCAGATAGTGAAAACGTATTTAAGGGAAGCTTTAATGGAAAAGGAAAATCTTTAAGTAACATATACATAGACGGGGTTGCATATGGTGGTGTATTTGGAGTTATAGCATCTAATGTGAGTATTAGTAATTTGAAATTAATTAATAGTAATGTAAAATCAAATGCGTCAATAGGAGGAGTTTTAGGACTTAACAAGGGAAATCTAACTATAGAAAGTTGTACATTAATAAGCTGTAATTTGTATTCTCGTTCTCAAGAAGGAGGAATAGTTGGTAATAATAGTGGAACATTATCAATTGAAAGATGTTCTATAAAAAGTGGCAATATAAATGGCAGTAATATTATAGGAGGAATTATAGGTCAAAACTCTGGAACTTTAGATGTATATAGATGCTCAAATAATGCTACTATTTTTACAAGTTTTGCACCAGCAGGAGGTATTGTTGGAGGAGGTTCAGGAAATATAGATATGTGCTATAATACTGGAAGAATAACATCTTTATCAACTGGAGGCCCCGGTGGGGTAGGAGGCATAATTGGAGATGCTGGTGCGAATACAAATATATATAATTGCTATAATATTGGGGATATAGGAACAGAAACATCGGATTTTTTATCTGGAGGAATTATAGGTTATAGCCGTTCAGAAGGAGAAATTATTAACTGCCATAATAACGGTATAATAACTTCAAAAAATCCAGCAGGAGGAATTATAGGAAGTATTAATACAGGATCTATAATTAATTGTTACAATTTTAATAATGTTACATCCAAGAATTCACTGGCTGGAGGAATAATTGGAGGTGGAAATCGTATAATAATAGACAATTGTTATAACAAGGGGACGATAGTTTCAAACTCGACTAGTTGTGTAGGAGGAATTGCAGCAGTAAGTGCTACAATAACAAATAGTTATAATACTGGAAGTGTGTTAGGAAACAGCGAATATACCACAGGCTATATTATAGGATCTGGAAGTGTAAGTAATACAAATAAATATATGAAACAAAATCCAGAAATACAAAGCAATGGAGCAATAGAGTTTGAATCAGAAGCAGAAAGGAATACTATTATGGATGTACAAAGATTTGTTGATATAATGAATCGTTATAAGTGGAATCAAGAAAATGAAAACGACAGTTGGATTAATATATGGAAAGTTGAAAACGAAATCCCTATTTTAGTATATTAGAAAGGTTGAACTACAGAGAAAAAATTAAAATGTCAATGGGTGTCAATAGGTGTCAATAGGGACGGTTCTCTTTGACAGAACCAATGAAAGGTGACAAAAAGAACCGGTTCCATTGTCACCAAATGAGAGGAGATTAAAAATATGAGAAAACATAAGACAAATAAAGAATCAGGAATAACACTAATTGCACTTGTTGTAACTATAATTGTATTATTGTTATTAGCAGGAATATCAATTCAAATGTTAACAGGAGATAATGGAATACTAAATAATAGCGAAAAAAGTATTATTGAAACCAGAGGCGCAAAAGTTGAAGAAGAAAGGAATTTTTGGTGGTCAGATATAGAGATGGATAAAACAATTGGTACCATTAATGCTAAAGAACTATCACAATTACTTGATGAGCTTGAAGATAAAGAACTAATTAATGCAAATGAAAGAACTGAAATTGAAGAAAAGGGTAAAGTTACAATAGGAAGTAGAACAATTGTATTTAAAAAGCTTTTATTATCTGAATATGCTAATATAGGAGATTACGTTGATTATCAGCCAAATGCTTCAAGTGAATATATTGTAAAATCTCAATATAGTGGCTTAAATAGCGATTATACTATAACTCAAGAAAATTTTCGTTGGCGAATTATGTCTATGGATAAAGATAAAGTATGTTTAATTGCTGATACCCAGTCTAATCAAAAAGTAGATTGGTATAGAACCAGTAATTATTTCAGTTCATCTTCATATTATTCTGGAACTTGGTCATATGGATGGTTAAATGGAGCACAAATTCTTCATAATATTTGCTTTAATATGTATAGTTATGCTGGAATTGGGATAGGTAGAAGTATAACGCTAGAAGATGTATTGAGCTTTATAGATGAAGAAAACTATGATTTAAATAGCATAATGGAAGACTATAAATCCAATTATGATGAACATTACTATGATGATTGTTCTATGTTTAAACAAGTTGACTATGTGTCAAATACTATAGCTATATCAATTAGAGATTATTATTCTCAACTTGCATGGGCAGGATACAAACAATTAACTCCAATAGGAGAAGATTTAATTATAGGAAATGGAAGTTTTAATTATGATTTAGCAACACGAGTTTATATAGGAGATGGAAGAGCTAATTCTTATGGATTCCCTAGAATAGCAAACAAAACTATTTCAACAATTTTAGGAGACTTAACCTATTATTATTTATCAAATTCTGGAATTGTTGCAAACATAAGTACGAACGCAAGTTATAGACCAGTCGTAGAGCTAAATCCTAATATGTGTATAACATCAAAACATAAAGTTAATGATGAATGGAAATTAGTGTATTAGGGAGCAATGCTGATGAAGATAGTTCTTATTAACACGACATATTGAACAATTGTGAAAACATCACTAGATGAGAGGAGAATAAAAACATGAGAAAACATAAGATAAAGAAAACATCAGGAATAACGCTAATTGCACTTGTTGTAACTATAATTGTATTATTGTTATTAGCAGGAATATCAATTCAAATGTTAACAGGAGATAATGGTGTTTTAACAAGAGCAGGTCAAGCAAAAACAATGACTGATGAGGCCCAAATAATTGAAAATATAAAGTTAGCATATAATAATTCACAAATAGGAAGATACACAAATTCAAACGAAAACTTTGCAAGCACAATGCAAGCTGAACTTGAAAAAACATATGGAACAGGAAACGCAACTGTAACAGACAATGGAGATGGAACATTAACAGTTACAGTAAATGGTAAAATTTATGATATAGATGGAGATGGTAATGCTAAAAATCATATTTCCAAAATTCCAACAGATTTAAAAATAGGTTCAACAGTAACATATAAGCCAAGTGGAACATTTACATGGGAGGCAGAGTTGTGTTCATCAATCAAAACTCCGATAGATGATGATGTTATATTACAAACTGTATCATCTGGAAGTGTAACCAGTGGAAATGCAGATATGTCAATAACAAGCTGGAAGGTATTAAGTATAGACGAAGAAAATGAAAAAGTAGAATTAATATCAACGTCACCATCACCACACAGTGTATATTTAGGAGAAGCGCAAGGATATAATAATGCAGTATACTTATTAAATAATGCTTGTGATAAATTATACGGAGGAACAATAACAAAAGGTGGAGTTCAATATACAATAGAGGGAAGAAACTTAAATATAAAAGATATAGAAGATAGAATGACAACAACAGCCTTAAGTACTGCGCATAGCTACGGAACAAATAGTGCTACATATGGACATCAATATACAAGTGCTCATACTAACAGATGTTATCCATTAATATATGAACAGGAGTATAATAGTGTAATAAATGGAAATACAAATACAAGTTCAACATTAGATGTTTGGACAAAACAGATAACGCCAATTCATAGAACAGATAGTGTGCTAGAGCCACAAGCTGGTGTTGCAGATTCAATTACAAAATCTGCAACAGCCTATGGAAGTCAGGGGTTTATACAGGCAAATACCAATATACAACCATATCAAACATATTGGTATAAAGATAATTCTTTTATGAAAACAGCATTTAAAGCGCCTAAAGGATTAAATGAAACAGATGGAGATGAAAATACAAATTATAATTTATTGATGACCAATGGTTCTGGAATAACAGCAGTTTATTGGCTAGCTTCGCGTAATGTGGACATTAGTATGACAAATAGTGGCTTTTCTGTGGGAGGATCAAATGGTGGCAATTATAGTCCGTGCACTCTGTTTGCATCGGAATATGCTAATTACAGTGGTAATAGACCCTTGCGTCCGGTCGTTTCTCTAAACGCTGAACTTATAAGTAAAAATGAATCAAATGAATTTGTAGTAGAGTAAAAGACTTCGTTAAGTCTAGTATATGAATTTTTTTAGTGTGTTATATGAAATATCACACTTTTTTCTTTCTATGTATTTCATTTACAACGCATCAAATTGTTCCTACATCAAAATGAAACATATGTTGAAGAATGTTAATATATTGAAAATACGAACACCTGAGGTTGTCAAAAATCTCCGGTACCAGTGACAACAGGGTTTGCCAAAAATCTCCGGTACTAGTGGCAGGAAGACTCTGTCAAAGAGAACCGTCCCCATTGGCATTTTTTATAAAAAATGTATTGCTATTTTTAGTATGTTATTATATAATTTTTCCAAGGAGTGAAAAGATATGTCACATAAGAAAATAATTCAATTAATTTCAGCTAATTCATTAATTGCAGCAACGAATATTGCTGTGTTTTCAAAAGCTTTTTTAGGATTTTCATTATTTGCAGGAACAGCATTAACTATGAGTACAGCATGGTTTACTGTTATTGCAAGTTTATTTTCTTTTACATATTTTAATAAAAAACTTTTAGAATCACCAAATTCATTTTCTATTATACCTAATAAAATTGGCTCACTAGATGAGTGTGTTGTTTATTTTGAAGAAGCAATACAAAATGGAGATGTTTTTGATAAAGATATATTAAAAAATCTGGAGCAGTTAAAAAGATTTAAAAGAAAAAGAAATATAATCAATAATGTTTTACTTCAAAAGTTTTCGCCACATGAATTAACATATAAAAAATTTGATAGTGTATTAAATGAAGTAGAGAGTATAATGTACTTAAATATGCAAAGTATTTTAAACAAAATAGCGGCATTTGATGTTGAAGAATATGAAAACTTGCAAAAAAGAGGTTTTCCAAAAGAAGAAGTATCTCAAGACAAAATGGATTTATATAACGAATATATAGATTTTGTAAAAAAAGCTACAATAATGAATGAAGAAATATTATTAAAATTGGACAAGATACTATTTGAAGTGTCAAAATATAACAGCTTAGAAGATGGTGAAGTGAAAGAATTACCAGCAATAATTGAAATGGACGAACTAATTAAAAATGCAAAATTATATAAATAGGGGGATTTTGAAATGAAAAAGAATAACACACTTTTACTTGTTCTAATTGGCTTAATTGTATTTGGAGCAATATATTTAGTTGTAAGTCTTACACAAAATGTAGGAAAATCAACATCAACTATAAATATGGAAAAATCTATAAAAGATTTAAACACATTGTATAAAGATATTAATGTAAAAACATCTACAGTTTCAAGAAGTAATTCTATTACTTCTAACGAGGAAGCAACAATTTTACCCGATATTTCAGAATATCCATTTGTTGTAAATCCTACAACAGATGCATTTATAACAGTGTATTCATCAACTGAAAAAGCAAATGAAAATGAAAGTGCATGGCTATGCCAAATTGCAGACAAATTTAATAAAAGCAATTTTACAATTAATAATGTGCCTATATCAGTAGGAATAAGAGCTATTCCTAGTCAACTTGCATCTGAGTTTATTACTACAGAAAAATATACACCAGATTTATATATGCCATCTAGTAACATATATGGAAAAATATTAGACAATTATGAAAAAAAGTATGTTGAAGTTTCAAAAAATGTTGTAAATAATGTATCAGGAATTATCATAACTAAAAAAGCAAAAGACAGCATTAATTCTAAATATTCAAATACTAATATCGATACAGTAATAAATAGTGTAATAAACGGAGAATGTATAATTGGTTATACAAATCCTTTATCAAATGAAGATGGCTTAAATTACCTATTAACATTATTAAATACATTTGATAATTCATCTCCTTTATCAGAAAATTCAGTTAATAAGTTAAAAATGTATCAAGATAAAATACCATATGTTCCATATGATATAGCACAATTAGAAGAATCTTTACAAAATGGAACAATAGATGGATTTGCATCAAATTATCAAACATATTATAGTATACCTGCTTTAAGAAATTCTTTTGAATTTATACCATTTGGAATAAGCCAAAATCAACCAGCTTATGCACTTGGGGAATTAACAAATTTAAAAAAAGAAATCATTTTAAAGTTTATTGAATATTGTACAAATGATGAATCTAAAAAAATTGCAAGTAATTGTGGATTTAATTCAATTGATTATTCATATTCTGGACACGATTATGTAGGTACAGAAATTATAGATGCTCAAAACATGTGGAAAAAACAAAAAAATGGTTCAAATGATTTAACAGCTGTTTTTGTATCAGATGTTTCTGGAAGCATGGAAGGTTCACCATTATTAAAATTAAAAGCAAGTTTAAATAGAGCAGCAAGTTTTATAGACGAAAATACAAATATTGGATTAGTTACATTTTCAGATAGCGTAAATATAGCACTTCCAATTGCTAAATTTGATGCAACACAAAAATCATATTTTGTAAATTCTGTAAAATCAATGAGAGCTGCAGGAGGAACTGCAATGTTTGATGCTATAGTTGTTGCAGAACATATGCTAATAGAAGCACAACAAAAAAATCCTAATACAAGATTAATGCTTTTTGTACTTACTGATGGAGAAAGCAATAGAGGATATGAATTTGATGATATTGAAGAAATTACACATGGTTTAAGGATTCCAATATATACAATAGGGTATAATGCAGATATTGATGTATTAAAAGAAGTATCTGATATAAATGAAGCAACTTCAATGGATGCTGAATCAGATAATGTAATTTATAAGTTGGAAAGTTTATTTAATTCACAAATGTAAATTAAAATTTGCATATATAAAGAGAGGAAATGATAAATGCAACAAATTTTGTTTGATGCTAATAAAACTGATAAACAGATTGAAGATGATTTAAAAAAAATAGGTACCAATATAATTAAAAAAGTTGAAAATAATAATAAATCCCTTGGGACTACAATAAATCAACTATCAGATTCTACAAATATGCGGAGATAAGATTGAAAAAAACATTTTGAATTTAACTCAAAAAATGAGTAACTTAAATCCAGAAGGTATCGATTTTTCATATCAAAACAAATTACCATTTTTCAATCCGGTAAAAAAATATTTCGCCAAAATCAAACTACAAGAAGCTAATATTTCAACTTTACTAGAAAACTTAAAAAATGAGCAAGAAATATTAAAAAGAGATAATATTACTTTAAAAATTGAAATTGATAAATTAGATAAAATCATAGAAGAGCTGAATGCTGAATACAAAAATGGAGAGCTTTATTTAGTAGAATTAAATAAACAAATACCAAATGAAAACAAAAACAGATTTAATTTAGATTTATTTGAAAAAAAGTTATATGATTTTAAACAAATGATAATAGTAAATGAACAAAGTGAAATGGCATTAACAATTATTTTAAATAACAATAATGAGATTATTAGAAATATAGATAAAATAAAAAATGTATCTATGGCTGCTTTAAAAACAAGTGCAATGGTAGCAAATTCAATATATAATCAAAAAATCACATTAAACAAAATAAATAGCTTAGATAAAAGTGCAGTAAATCTGTTAAAAGATACAAATTCATTGATACACTCATCTAAACTTGATAAAGGTTTTTCTAAATCGCAAGTTAGTGATTTTTTACAAGAAAATTATAATAAAATAATAGATACTTTAAATAAAGCAAAACTCGAAAGTGAAAAGTGTTTTCCTGAAAATTCATTAAAGATTTTAGAAATAAAAAATGAAGAGTAGCTTGAAAAGATTGTTTCTGTTCACAGTTGCATAATATATATTAATTCATTTCTTCCGTTCTCCAAGTTGGCTTAAATTTATGCTAAACTAAAGTGCATTAACCATAATCAGAAAGAAATAATAATAAATAACTACTACAAGGGTCGAACTCATCAATTCATTAATATATATTATGCAACTATAAATAGAAAAATATTCTTTTCAAAACTCATAAATGTCTAAAAGAAAGGAAGAAAATTTAGTATGAAAAAAAATATTCTTTATGTTGTATTAACAATAATTCTAATTTGTATAATTATAGCTATAGTATTTGTTAAACTTAATAAAAAAGGAACAAAAATAGTAATAAGTGATAATAATTCAAATACTACTAAAAAAACAGAAGAAAAAATAAAATATGTGGAAGAAATAAGTGTGTATAATGCAGCAGAATATATGGATATGGAAACAGTTAAAGACTTTGAAAGAGAGTATAAAATCAAAGTAAATTACAAAGAGTTTGAAAGTAATGAATCAATGTATGAAGATTTTGTAAAAAATCCAAATAATTATGATGTTTTAGTTCCATCAGATTATATGATAGATAGACTAATAAAAGAAAACAGACTATCTAAGCTCACAAAAGCAAATATAACCAATATGCAAAATATAGCAACAGAATATATTAATCCTGAATATGACAAAGAAAATGAATATACAATACCATATATGACCGGAACAGTTGGGATTTTATACAATAAAAAGATGGTAACAGAGCCTATTACATCATGGAAGGTATTGTGGGACACAAAGTATAAAGGACAAATCTGGCTTTGGGATTCAATGAGAGATGTTTTAGGTATGTCTTTAAAGAGTTTAGGATATAGTATGAATTCTGTTAATGATACAGAATTAAATGCAGCAAAACAAGCATTAATCACTCAAAATAAGTTATTAAGAGGATATGAAGAAGAAGAGTCAAGAGATGCTATGATAGCTGATGAAGGAGCTTTAGCGCTTGTATATTCTGGAGAAGCCAAATTTGCGATTGATCAAAATCCAAATCTTGCTTATGTAATACCAAATGAAGGGTCAAACAAATTTATAGATGGTTTTGTTATTACAAAAAATACTAAACATAAAGAAGCTTCTGAGAAATTTATAAACTTTATGTGCAGATCAAATATAGCTGTTAGAAATATGACACAAACAGGTTATACATCACCTATAAAGGGAGCTTGGCATGAATTTGGAAACAATAAAATAATGTTCCCTTCAGAAGAAGAACTTTCACGTTGTGAAGCATTTTTATATGATGAAAATGGAACAAAAAAATATGATACATTATGGAGCCAAATAAGATGATGTCTGTCAATGGGGACTGTCAATGGGGACGGTTCTCTTTGACAGAACCGATTGAAAGGTGACAAAAAGAACCGGTCCCATTGTCACCAAATGAGAGGAGATAAAAATATGAGGAAACATAAGATAAATAAAACATCAGGAATAACAATGATTTCGCTTATAGTAACTATAATTATATTATTGCTATTAGCAGGAATATCAATAATGATGTTAACAGGAGATAATGGTATATTAAATAGAGCAATTCAAGCAAGAAAAGAATCAGAAGAAAAGAAAATACAAGAACAAGTAAAAATTTTATATTTATCGGCTTTAACACAGGGGAAAGGACAAATTGCAGAAGAAAATTTACGCAATGAATTGAGTAGTCAATTTGGACAAAATGGATATATATTATCTAATGATTTAAAAGTTGTTACGATAGGTGATACAGTTATTAATTTACAGCAAATAGAAAATAATTTTTGGATATATAACCATACTACCAATACAGTTAAAAAAGGAAATTTAGAGCTTAATGTTGGAGACTGTATTAATATGGCACCTTATGAAGTTGAAAATAAGCAGTTTAATGGAAAATGGAGAGTGCTAGGTGAGGAAAACGGACAATTACTATTATTATCAGCAAATTATGTTGATTTTGAAAATAGTAAAAAAGTAAATGAAACTCCAGCAATGGAAATACATACTGTTCGAGGACTTCAAAATGAGATAAATAAACTAAATACATTATGTTCAAAATTTGCAGATGATAATAAAACAGAAAATGGTAGAGGCATCAAGATTGAAGATATAAACAGAATTACAGGATATGACCCGCTTAATAGTTGTATAGATGCAAAAGATTTAACGAAAAAAGGTTTATATCAAGAAAGATATAATAATGTTGGAAAATATGGAAATAACATTACTTATATTATGAAAGATGATGGAAAAGTTGGATATAAAGAAGAATCAGATACAGCCGAATATAAAGATGGATATCGTACAACTTTCTCAGTATTAGGAACATTTGAAAATATATCTGAACCGACTACTATTAAAAGTACAGCTTATTCATATTACCCTGATACATTAGGGACATTTCCTGCATCTCAAGTTGCAGAGGGTCAGGAATTGCAAGGCATAACATCTTCAAGCCCCGCATATGATATGTTATTTAACATTCCAAACAATCCATATTGGATTGCATCAGATTTTGTAATTACTAGACCAGGAAGTGCAGATTGGGGATGCTTTTGTGTTAACACTTCAAGTGATACAGGATTTGTAAATTATGTTGGGATTTGGTCTTCTTACAGCCATGCTAATTCAAGAAATTATGGGGTTAGACCAGTTGTTCAATTAAAATCTGAAATTATTCCAACTTTCAAATCAACAGATCAAACTACAGGAATATCAACATATGAAATTTAAGTGTCAATGGGGACGGTTCCCTTTGACACAACCATTGAAGGGTGACAAAAAGAACCTGTACCGTTGTTACCAAAAGAGAGGAGAAAAAATAAATGAGAAAACTTATACAGGCGGACTGGTAACGAATGTGTTTGCTGGTGGAAGTAATGGAAATTGGGACGGTTCTCTTTTCCAATTTCCAAAAATGCAGAAAAAAATTTACAGAAGAGATATAATGATATATATTATATTAATATTAAATATAATGAAGAAAGAGGTAAATTATGTCGTATTTCAGTGTTTCAATTGCAAGATTTTTAAATTTATTAGCTGAAGGAAAGGTGCTAAAATTTACAGAAGTTCCTAATTTTAAATATGACCCTAATAGATATTTTATCAAATCTAAAGAAGTATTAGAATCCACAAATAAACCAAAATCAATATACAAATTTTGGATGGATAACCAAACTGGTGAACTTAAATGTGAATATTTTACTTATGTAGGCGAATCTCCTGATCAAGATGATGAAGATGAAAAAACGTTATATAAAGGACAAGAAGCATTTGCTTTTTTATACCCATATGGTTTTCGAGATATAGCAACATATAAATTAGAAAAAACAGAAGCCACTTCAGTAAGAGATGATTCTATAATAGCAATAGGATTAAAGTATCTAATTTATATTATGAAAACTACAAATAATAATTACAATTTATTATATAGAGCAGATGTTAATCCTATTGATAGTAATGGTTTTGTGAGTTTTGAGCGTTCATCAGTTCAAAAATTTTTATTAAATAATGTTTTTAATTCTTATGATGAATTTTCAAAGATATTCTTAGGATCTCTATTAAACTTAGAAGATATTATAGAAGAACTAAATTCTGTTGCCAATAATAAAGATAACGAAGGAAATCGATTAGGAATTAGGATACCATATGTTGAGAATCCTATAAAAAAAGATAATACCAAAATACCTGTGAGTCCTATAGAAAACGATAATACTAAAATACCTGTGAGTCCTATAAATGAGGGACCTGATGATGGAGATAGAGCGTAACAATATGTAAATTTGATAGTAGAGAGGATTCTAGACAAACCTCTTTAGTATTAACTTAATATACTAAAAAATACTAAAAATGCAAGTCCCACTTGCATTTTTTTTATATCTATTATAGAATAGTACCCGAAAAAGAGGTGAAATTATGGGAGAGTTTGTTCATCTTCACATACATAGTGAATATAGCTTATTAGATGGTGCAAATAGAATAAAAGATTTACCAGTTCGTGCAAAAGAACTCGGTATGGATGCAATGGCCTTAACAGATCACGGAGTTATGTATGGTGTAATTGATTTTTACAAAGCCTGTAAAAAAGAAGGAATAAAGCCAATTATAGGGTGTGAAGTATATGTAGCATTTCGTTCAAGATTTGATAAAGAGCCGGGTGTAGATAACAAATACTATCACTTAATTTTACTTGCAAAAAACAATCAAGGATATAAAAACTTAAGTAAACTTGTATCTTTAGGCTTTATAGATGGATATTATTATAAACCTAGAATAGACCACGAAATATTAGAAAAATATAGTGAAGGTTTGATTTGTTTAAGTGCTTGTTTAGCAGGAGAGGTAAACCAAGCACTTTTAAATGGAGAAAATGAAAAAGCAGAAGAAATTGCTTTATGGCATAAAAAAATATTTGGAGATGATTACTACATAGAAATTCAAAATAATGGAATAAAAGAGCAAGTACTTGCAAATCAAAAATTAGTTGCATTAGCTAGAAAGCTAGATATTCCACTTGTTGCAACAAATGACGCACACTATTTAAAAAGAGAAGATGCCTATAACCACGAAGTATTACTTTGTATTCAAACAGGAAAAAGAATGAGTGATGAAGACAGAATGAAGTTTGATACAGAAGAATTATATGTTAAATCACCAGAGGAAATGATAGAATACTTTAAAGCATTTCCTGATGCAATAGAAAATACAGTAAAAATAGCAGAAAAGTGTAATGTAGAATTTGAATTTGGTCATACAATACTTCCAAATTATGATGTACCGGAAGAATTTCCTACGCATTATGATTATTTAGAAAAGTTATGTAAAGATGGCTTAAAAAAGAGATATGGAGAAAATATCCCAAAAGAATATTTAGATAGAGCAGAGTATGAGCTTGGCATTATTAAAAAGATGGG
>ODAJ012167968.1_pt1 | contig 13763 bp, 9 predicted proteins | sample 1539241 | NCBI WGS metagenome assembly ODAJ01 (sample SAMN02144231, study PRJEB22623) | gut metagenome | biome: sheep rumen | host: Ovis aries | place: New Zealand | reverse complement strand
CTTTTCGCCGCGCGGCTTTGCCGCGCAGCCAAACAGCATAGCTGTTTGGCCATATATTCATTTCAATGAGCATCGGGCGAATGACCCTTTTGGTCATTCGCTGCCAAACTTGTCGTTTGGCAGCGAAATCAATCGAACCCTCGATTGATTTCGCCATCCGATGGTCATTATCGTGAGGTGAGACGCATGATCTTTGATACCCACGCCCACTATGATTCCGGCGCCTTCAACGCCGACCGTCTGGAGCTCCTGGCCGGGATGCCCGCCGCCGGCGTCGGCCTGATCGTCGATCCCGGCTGCGACGCGCCGAGCAGCCGTATGGCGCTCGAGCTGGCGGAGCGCTTCGCTTTCGTCTATGCCGCGGTGGGAATCCACCCGGAGGACATCGACAAGTACGATATCGAATCCTACGCCGAGGTCTGCGAGATGGCGCGCCATCCCAAATGCGTGGCCATCGGGGAGATCGGCCTCGATTATTATTGGGACGCGACGCACAAGGACGAGCAAAAGGCGCTGTTTCGGCGGCAGATCGAGCTCGCGCTTGAGTTATGTAAACCGGTTATCGTGCATGACCGGGAGGCGCACGCGGACTGTCTCGCCATCGTCGCGGACTATCCGGCGCTGTCCGGCGTGTTCCACTGCTATTCCGGCAGCGCCGAGATGGCGAAGGAGCTGCTCAAGCGCGGCTGGTATCTGGGCTTCGACGGCCCGATCACCTATAAGAACGCGCGCAAGGCGCTCGAGGTGCTGGAGATCTGCCCGCCGGAGCGCATCCTCATCGAGACGGACAGCCCCTATCTCAGCCCTGTGCCCATGCGCGGCAAACGCAACGACTCGCGCAACCTCCGCTATGTGATCGAGACCGTCGCGGCTGTCAAGGGCATGCCGCCCGAGGAGGTCGAGCGCCTGACCTTTGAAAACGGCAAGCGCCTCTTCGGAATAGAATAAAAAAAGAAGCCCCGGGGGAGGCACTTCGTAAAGAAGCTTCGAGCCGATAGAAGAGCAAAAAGTTGGGAGGATAGAACGATGCTTTTCAGGACAATGCTTTTCAGGCAGATTAAGAAGCAAAAGAGCATAAACACGACTGAAATTGTTGATGAGATTGAAAACAGCGTTTACTCCCATTTGAAACCGTATGGCTTTCGAAAATTCGGACGAACACTCCATCGGTTCGTATCCGAAGATATCTCACAGGTAATCAACTTTCAAAGTGGTCTTCCAACAAATGGAATGAGCGGTTTACTGTGTGTCAATCTGGGCATCCGTGTGCCGGAATGCGCGGAAAAATCTTTTCATATAAGCAGTGAAAAGAAGAAATACTACCATGAATACGACTGCAATATTCGCTCAAGACTGGGAACGGTGTCTGGAAAAAAAGAGACATGGTATGATCTGCGCAATAGTACGAAAAAAATAATAAAAAGTATCCAAAAGGAAATAGACGAAACCGTTCTTCCGGTGTTTGGAGTGCTGAACAGCAGAGATGCTATCTTATCTCACCGCAGAGAATACCCACTGTTTGATACGCTGAACTCTCATTTGATCTTATTGGAAGAGAGCATGATCTACGGGCATCTCGGCGATACGGAAAAGGCGAAAGAACTGTTTGAAGCCTATTATCAATCCGCTGTAAGCGAATACGAAGATCAAATGAAAAACGGTAGACAGCAATATCTGAAAAAGGGAGAACGAGTCATTTTCATGGGACAGGATATCACCGCGGAAAAGGACGGCTGGGTCACACTTTACGGGGCAAGTCATAAGCACATCGAATACCTTGACCAATTAGCAAAGGATCTTAACCTGAGGTAAGTACAGCGACGATTGGATTAGCTGTCCACACTAATAGCGAGCATCGGATTTTGATCCCCAAAATCCGGAACAGGGCGACAAAACAGGCGTGACCGCAACGGCCACGCCTGTTTCATATCCTTTTTAGCTAGTAATGGCTATCTCAAAACAACTTCTTTGCGGAAGGTGCCCGTGGGGGGCTTCTTTTTTCATTATGTCCCTTCGGTCAGCCGTACTGGGCGTAGACGTCGGAGTAGTCGCGGCCCTCGGAATCGGGCTGGAAGGTGCCGTCGAGCTTGCTCAGCGCGCGCTGGTAGGCGTCGCTGCCCTCAGTATAGGGGGTGGGGATGTAGTCGTTGTAATTGTCGCCGGAGTAGCCCTCGTTCACCGGACGGCCGGAGACGCAGCAGGGGATGCGCTTGATGCCGGTGCACTTGAGGCTCCCGTCGGCATTCCGGTGGATAGTCAGCTGCACGATGGCGGTGTCCTTGTCCGTGGGGGAGGTGCTGCCGCCGAAGGTCCAGTTGCCCAGCGAATAGAGGATGATGCCGTCGCCGTAGGCCTCTATGGGCTGCAGGCAATGGGTGTGGCTGCCGTAGATGAGATCCGCGCCGGCGTCGATGCAGGCGTGAGCCAGGGTGATTTGCTCGTCGTTGGGGGAGTAGTAGAGCTCCTTGCCCCAGTGGAACATGCAGACGATGTACTCCGCGCCCTGCAGACGCAGAGAAGTGACGGCGGCTACGGCGGCGTCAAGGTCGGGCTTGAGGTGGTTGTATGCGCAGTAGATGCCGATCTTGAGGCCGCTGCGCGTCTCGATGATCTGCGCCTCGCCCTCCTTGCCGTAGGGCAGGCCGGCGGCCTCGAGGGCGGCGTAGGTGTCAAGGACGCCCTGCTCGCCAAAGTCCTCCATGTGGTTGTTGGCGGTGGTCACGAAGTCCACTCCGCCCTGCGTCAGGATCTGCGCGTAGGCGGTGGGAGCCAGGAAGAAATACTGCTCCATGGACTGCAGCTTTTTGTCCGAGAGCGTGCACTCGAGGTTGGAGAGCGTAAGCTCGTCGTCGGCAAAATACTGGGCGGTGGCGGAGAAGGGCTTGGCATAATCGTCGCCGATCCGCCCGCGGTAGGACGCGGCGAAGGAGGCGAACTGGTGGGAGGCCAGCGTACAGTCCCCAATGCAGGAGATCACATAGTCGCGCTCCTCGAAGACGGGCGCGGGCTCCCCGGTGGGGGCGGGCGCAGGGGAGGGGGCCGGCAGGGCGACCTCGAGCTCCCGGAGCGTCGCGCGCTTGACGGTCAGGACGCCCAGGACAAGGATCAGCACCGCCAGCACGGCGGTGGGCAGCAGCTTTGTTTTTTTCATTCGCTTTGATACCTCGCAAAAGAATGCGGGGCTATTATACCCGACCGCGCGCCGGAATGCAAGTGCTACCGCGCCGTGTGCTGATCTTCCACGATCGCCGCGGCCAGCATGGAGACCAGCAGCAGCGCCTGGCAGCTCTCGTTGAGCGCGTGCGCGCGTATGTAGAGTATCCGGCTTCCGACGGGGTCGGCGCGCCAAGCGGCGAGCAGGAGCAGCGCCGCCGCCAGCAGCAGACAGCCGATCCGCAGACTTGCGAGCGTGATGCGCCAGGCGGCGGGGCACATGGCGAGCATGCGCCGGAATATCTTCTTCACAGGCATCCGAGCCTCTCTCCCTTTTCTGCCCGGGCGGGATGTGTGCCCGGTTATTCCGATCAAGAGTATAAATGTTGCGGCTGCATACGACAAGGAACAAAGTTTTCCAAATGTATCTTTACGCATATCGAAATCGGAACAGGATTGACAAAAGGAGAGCACAAGCGTACAATGTTCATATAATAAGGGGAAGAATATGCTTCTTTTTCCAAATGCCGGAATGGAGAGGCTTCCTTGTACCCTTCCGGCTCCCGCAGCAGGACGCTTTCAGCGCCGTGATTAGACGCTTTTGCCAAGTCTGTCAGGCAGCGCCGGAAAACTTTTGTGAATTGTTTCCTGCGGAAATAATGAAATAATTATTGAATATTTTGCCAACTTTCTGTATAATAAATAAAATCCCGCCAGCGCTGTGAGCAAAGGCTGCGCCTGACCCGGCGGATATTTATTCGGGCCTGCGGTATATCCTTCCGGGGAAGGAGAGTGGCGGAGGATGAAAAAGCGAACCGGACTGATCCCATGCCTGCTGCTCGCTGCCTGCCTGCTCCTTGCCGGCTGCGGAGCGGCTCCCGCCGCGGACAGCGCAGAGCCCGCGGCGGCGCGGCCCTCGCCGGACGCCGCCGTGCAAAGCCCCGCCCCCACGGCAGAGCCGGAGAACGGGGCGGAGAGAGCGGAGGAGAGCGAATTGGACCCCAACAAGCTGAAAAATCCCAGCGTCCGCGTGTCGATCGCCCTGGAGAAGAACGCCGAGCCCGACGCCGTGATCGCCGCCATCGAGGAGGCACTGGGTCATGAGCTGGACGTCGTGTGGCGCATCAAGACCGGAAATGTGCTCGCCGTGAATCTCCCGGAGAAGGAGATCCCGGCCGTGCAGCTGGTCGAGGGCGTGCGCAGCGTGAGCAAGGATACCGTCAACGAGCTGCAGCCCGGCGCCGCCTCCACCCCAAGCGCGACAGCCTGAGCGGCTGCGGATATTATTATAATGTATATAAAGTGGCAACACCTTATATAGAATCTTATCAAGGAGGAAAGAAGCATGAGTAGGACCTGGAAGCGTTTCCTGTCCTTGCTGATGGCGGCGACGCTGCTGCTGTCTCTCGGCGTGTCCGGCTTTGCAGCCAATGACAATGCCGCTGAGCCTGCAGAGGCGGAACAGGCCTTCAGCAGCGCTGTCGAACTGCCTTTCCAACAGGTCGACAACGACACCGTCCCCCAAGACTTCCCGCTCGCCAATCCCGCTGAGCTGGAAGAAGAACCCCTCTACGCTGACGATGACATCGTCCGCGTGTCCATCGTGCTCAACGATGCATCCGCTCTTGACGCGGGTTACGCACCTGCGAGCGCAGCGGGCTACCGCAACGGGCTGAAAGCCCAGCAGGATGCCCTTGCCAACAAGATCTCCGCGGAGGTTCTGGGCGGCGCCGAGCTCGACGTTGTCTGGAATATCACGCTGGCCGGCAACATGATGTCCGCCAACGTGCCCTACGGGAAGATCGAAGCCATCCGGAACGTCATCGGCGTCAGGGATGTCGTTCTCGAGACCCTCTACCTCCCCTGCGAGGATGAGGTTGAGAACGCCTCCGCCAGCGAGATGTCCGGCGCGAAGGCCGCCTGGCTGCTGGGTTACACCGGCGCGGGCAGCAAGATCGCCGTCATCGACACCGGCCTGGACACCGACCACCAGTCCTTCGACGCAGCTGCTTTCCAGTATGCCATCGACGAGGTGAACGCTGAGCGCGCCGAGACCGGCGAAGCGGCGATCGTCCTCATGACGGAGAACGACGTCGGGGCTGTTTGGGAGCAGCTGAACATCGCCGGCCGCCTCGGCTCCGCCGACGGCGTCTACCGCGATGCGAAGGTCCCCTTCGCCGCCAACTATGTTGACAGCGATCTGGACGTCACCCACGACAATGACACCCAGGGCGAGCACGGCTCCCACGTCGCCGGCATCGCGGCCGCCAACAGGTACATCCCCGTGGACGGCGGCTTCGAGAAGGCCCTCAATATGAGCTCCGTGCTGACGCAGGGCGAAGCTCCCGACGCGCAGCTGATGATCATGAAGGTCTTCGGCAAGGGCGGCGGCGCTTATGACTCTGACTACATGGTCGCCATCGAGGACGCCATGGTCATGGGCGCGGACGCCATCAACCTGTCCCTGGGCTCCGGCAGCGCAGGCTTCCTCACCCCCAGCGACACTTACCTTGAGATCCTCGAGAACCTGAAGGAAAACAACTCCGTCGTCTCCATCTCCGCCGGCAACAACTACTACTGGGCGGAGCAGACCCCGTACGGCTACCTCTACGAGGACGACATCAACTTCCACACCGGCGGCTCTCCCGGCACCTATGCCAACGCTTTCACCGTCGCCTCTGTGGACAACAAGGGCATGACCGGCGCTCCGATCGTTCTCTCCGACGGCTCGAACGTCTTCTTCATGGAGAACAACGAGTACGGCAATGCTCCTCTGAGCACCCTTGTCGGCGAGCAGGAGTACATCTTCATCGACGGCTACGGCACCGATGAGGACTTTGCCGCTCTCGCTTCCGTCCTGGCCGGCAAGATCGCCATCTGCTCCCGCGGCTCCACCTCCTTCTATCAGAAGGCCAACGCCGCCGCGGCAAACGGCGCTATCGGCGTCATCATCTACAACAACCAGGCCGGCAACATCGGTCTGAACCTGACCGGGTACCTCTACAATGCTCCTGTCGTCTCCATCACGCGTGCCGAAGGCGCGCTGATCAAGTCCCTCTCCGAAGAGAAGACGCTGGGCGACGCCACCTACTACACCGGCAAGTTCACGATCACCGATGAGACCAACCTCGTCAACACCGGCATCGGCACTGAGCCCGCCTTCTACACCATGAGCGACTTCAGCTCCTGGGGCGGCAACGGCGGCCTGACCATGAAGCCCGAAATCACCGCGCCCGGCGGCAACATCTGGTCCGTCAACGGCGCTGTGCCCGGCGGCAAGGCCTATGAGATCATGTCCGGTACCTCCATGGCCGCTCCCCAGATCGCCGGCCTCACCGCTGTTCTCAAGCAGTACATCCGCGACAATAACCTCGTTGAAAAGCTCGGCCAGAGCGAGCGCTTCATCGCGCAGAGCCTGCTGATGTCCACGGCTGTCCCCGTGCTCGACTCTGCGACCGGCGGTTATTACTACTCCATCCTCAAGCAGGGCGCCGGCCTCGCTGACGTGAACAACGCCATCACCGCCCGCGCGCTGATCCAGATCCTCTCCGTTCCCGAGACCGCCCCCGCCTCCGCTGCCGAATCCATTGCCGACGGCAAGGTCAAGGTCGAGGTCGGCGAAGTGAAGGACGGCTCCTTCAGCACCAGCTTCTCCGTCACCAACTTCTCCGAAGAGGATATGTCCCTGTATCTCAACGGCGACTTCTTCAGCCAGTACTGCATGCAGGGCTTCCGCACCAATTACGCGCTGCCCATTCCCGCCGCCATCCTCTGGGCGGTGAACGGCGAAGCCTACGCGCCCGCCAGCCTCGCGCTGGACTTCAACGGCGACGGCGTCTCCAACAGTGTGGACGCCCAGACCCTGCTGAACTGGTGCGCAGACGAAACCACCGAGATCTACAATCTCGAGTACGCTGACCTCGACGGCGACGGCAACGTTGACACCGCCGACGCCAAGCTCGCCTTTGAGGAACTCAACGGCGCGGCTGTCGAGCTCGCCGCCGGCGAGACCGCTGTCATCGCTGCCACGGTCTACTACGACATGTCCGACTATGAGGACGTGAACGGCAACTACATCGAGGGTTACCTCTTCGTCCGCGAGGGCGACACCAATGACGGCGCCCTGGGCGTGGAGCACTCCATCCCCGTTTTCGGCTATCACGGCAGCATCACCGACGCCAACATGTTCGACCGCGGCTCTGTCCTCGAGTACACGTACGGCTTCGGCGACGGCGCCGAGGATGCGGGCATTGTTCCGTACCTCTATGTGGCCAACGGCCAGAACGAGATGATCGAAGGCTTCCTCGTGAAGTATGCCAACGAATCCACTCCCTACATCTTTGGCGGCAACCCGCTGATCTCCGATGAGACCTACATGCCCGAGCGCAACGCCATCAACGGCGAGAACGGCGATATGCTCTACGGCGTTCAGTTCTCCCTGATCCGCAACGCGGGCAACAGCCGCTTCTACGCGGTTGACAAGTACGGCCGCACGGCGGTCGGCTCCGAGTTCGAGCTCGGCCCCATCACCGCCGCCTACTACAACCGCAACCAGGCCACCTGGGCGAACACCGCCACCACCGGCAAGGTGAATTTCATCCCCAGACATGTCAAGGAAGGCACTTCGCTGAACTTCATGTTCCAGGCCGTTCCCGAGTACTACGTCGCGCCCGACGGCACGACCGACTGGGAGGCTGCCGGCGATGGCGCAACGCTGACGATCCCTGCGGTCATCGACAATACCGCGCCTGACATCGTCAAGGTCGAGCGCCTCACCACCGAGGCGGAGCCGGTGGAGCCCGACGAGGGCGAGACCGAAGCCGATACCGAGACCGGCGCTGCCTCCGACACCCTCATGGTCACCGTGCACGACAACCAGTATGTCGCGGCCGTCCTCCTGCGCAACGACAAAGGCGATCTCATCAGCTACTCCGGCGCCGTGCAGGATACCATCCGCGGCAAGGAAGTCTACTACAGCTTCGACCTCGCGCAGCTCTTTGCCGATTCCGAGGACGGCGTGTATCCGTACCTGATGGTTCAGGTCTACGACTACGCCATGAACCTCTCCACCTGGAAGATCAACCTCGAGGAGGACGTCTCCGTGGCTGAAGTCGAGTCCGTCACGGTCACGCCCGCCGAGGCCACCGTCATCGGCACCGGCACGGTCCAGCTCTCCGCTGACGTGCGCCCCTGGGGCATTGACGACACCGTGTTCTGGTCCTCCAGCGACGAGTCCGTCGCCACGGTCGATGACAACGGCGTTGTCAGAGGCGTCGCCGAAGGCACCGCCACCATCACCGCTGTCTCCGCGCTGAACGAGGAGGTCTACGGCAGCAGCGAGATCACCGTCAAGTTCATCGAGAAGGAGCTCAACGGCATCGTTTGGGATGAAAACGGCGAAGTCTTCTTCTCCGACTTCAACCTCAAGACCCTGCCTGCCTACACCAAGCTCTCCGAGAACATGCGTCTCCCGCTCGCCGGCACCGCTTACGGCGCTGACGGCACGCTCTACGTCTCCAGCTTCGATTCCCAGGATTGGGTCTCCACGCTCTACACCGTCGATGAAGAGACCTTCGAGCTGACGGAGATCGGCCCCTCTGAAATCGGCTACATGGACATCTGCTCCGCGCCGAGCCTGGGCGACAACATGCTGATGGCCGTCTACGGCCCGTATGTTATCATCGTCGACGCTACCACGGGCGATTACAGCGGCGTGTTTGACCTGAGCAGCTACACCAGCGGCAACAGCCTGATCGGTATCGCCTACGAGGAGCAGTACTATCATCCCTCCTACGGCAACACTGACTGGGTGTGGCTCGTTGACACGGCCGGCAACCTGTATCAGACCGGCTTCCTGCCCTACAACGGCAGCTACACCCGCTTCAACGTGAGCACGGTCGGCAACCTCGGCTTCTCCAGCGACACCGACTACTTCTCCTCCCTGTACTACGACGGCGTCAGCCTCTACTGGAGCCGCTTCAACAAGAACGCGCAGGATATCATCATGGTCGACGATATCTACAACGACGGCTCCGTCTACCAGGCCGGCTTCTTCGCCGATAACGTCTGGCCCGCGGCCGGCCTCTATGAGAGCGGCATCAACCCGGCCACCGGCTTTACGGAGATCGGCGCAGACCATGCTGCCGAGCAGATCGACAGCTCCGCCGAGTTCCTCACCCACATTGAGCCTCTGGTGGATCGCAGCGTCGAAGAGTCCGTCCCTGTCGAAGAGCCCATCGAGGAGCCCATCGCTCCCGAGGCCCCCGTTGAGACCGAAGAGCCCGCCGGGAACGTCGGCGGCCTGACCGGCATCAAGGATCTGGGCGGCGACGCTGACGTTGAGAAGATCGACACCGAGGTCACCGTCTATGTCAAGGCCGACGAGCTGACCAACAACGGCAAGATCGTCATCGACTACGATCCCGCCACCGCGACGCTGCTCTCCGTCCTCCCCTCCGTGCAGTACAAGGGCGTTCTGGATCAGACCGAGCGTCTCGGCCACTATGTCCTGGCCTACGTGGATCTGGACGGCATCAAGGCCGACGGCGTCATCCTGACCCTCAAGTTTGCCGAGGGCAGCACCGGCACCGTCTCCATCACGACCGAGGAGCTCAACTCTGAGGACGAGATGGGCAAGGAAGAGCTCGTCTTCCTCGGCAGCACCGAGGTCGCGCTCGATCACGAGCACGTCTGGGGCGAGCCCGTCTGGACCTGGTACACCGACGGCGAGACGCCGACTGCCACCGCCACCTTCAAGTGCGGGGAGGACGGCGCGAGCCGCACCCTCGAGGCGCTCATCACCTTGGAGACCACGCCCGCTGCCTGCGAGGAGAGCGGCGAGAACGTCTTCACCGCCACGGTCGAATTCAACGGCGAGACCTTCACCGACACCTACACCGTTGAGCTCGAGGCGCTTGGCCACGATTGGGGCGAGCCGACCTGGGAGTGGGACGGCACTGCCGCTGCGACGGCTACCTTCGTCTGCAAGCGCGACAGCGAGCATGTCAAGGCGATCGAAGCGGAGCTCAGCCACGAGTTTGCCGACGGCGCGCTGCTCTACACCGCCACCGTCGAGTTTGAGGGCGAGACCTACACCGACACCAAGACTGCTCCGATCCCCGTTCAGGTCAAGAACACGTCTATGGACGTGGGTGAGAAGTTCACGCTCAACCTCTACCTCGCGCTCAGCGACGAGCTGCTGGCTGACGAGAACGCCACGCTCTCGCTCAACGACGTGACCTACAAGCTCTCCGAGGGCCACAAGAGAGTCTCCCGCGGCGAAACGATGTACGGCTTCCGCTACAGCCTCGCGCCCAAGACCTTCAATGACGAGATCGTCGCCCGCGTGTTTGACGGTAAGGGCAATGCAGTGGTCATCCTGGATCGTGACAACAACGACGTCACCGAGACCGGCTATGTCTACACCGCGCAGCAGTACATTGACAAGGCGCTGGCAGCTTATACCGAGGGCGAGCTCAGGAACCTCTTCGAGGCCCTGAACGACTTCGGCAGCTATGCCCAGACCTACTTCAAGTACAATACGGAGAACATTGCCGAAACGCTCTGCGACCTGAGCGTCGTCTCCGCCGATCAGCTCGCGGATTATCAGCCTGTGATTCAGATCATCGATGAGAGCAAGCTCAGCTATGGCGGAACCACGCTCGTGCTGGATGACAGCATCCTTATCCGCCAGTATGTGAAGCTCGCCGAAGGCGTTGCCGCCGAGGATCTTGTCTTCACCGTCAACGGCGCGGAAGTCACGCCCGCCCTCAGGGCCGGCAGATACTACGTCCAGACCGGCAATATCTCGGCTGTGGAATTCGATACGCCCGTTGTTTTCCAGATTCTTGACAAGGACGGAAACGTGCTGTATAATTCCGAATATAGCGTATTCAGTTATGTTAATTCCGCCCTGAACAAGGAAGGCATGAATGAAGACCTGCTGAATCTGCTCAAGGCCATGGTCCTCTACAACCAGTCTGCCAAGGCCTACTTCGGATAAGCGAGGAGGAAAAAAGATGAAGTACAATACTCCTGAGGTAAGTATCGTTCGGCTCGACAACAGCGATATCATTACAGACAGCTTCTGCAGCAATGACAATTTCTGCGGCTCTGAGACTCCCGGTCTGAGTATCGGCGATTTTGACGGTATTCTCCGCGGTGATTTCAGCCGCTGATCAGCGATGAAATCCAAGACCCTCTGGATCCTGTTGGCTCTCGTGGTGATTGCGGCGGCGCTTGTGCTCCTGCTGCACACCACGGGGCTGATCGGAAATAGCGAACCCGCTGTTTCTCCCGCTGAACAGGCAGAGACCTCCGAAAATGCTCCTGAGGCGAGCGTCAAGCCGAGCCCGACGCCGACGCCGGAGCCGACGGTGGACCCTGAGCTGCCAGTCGTCGAAGAGGAAACGGTCGAACAGGCTGAGCCCGGTTCTGTTCCCGCCGTGACGCCGTATCCCGCAGAGGAAGGCGATCCGGACGAGAATGAATTGCCGCTCCTGCCCTGAAAACCTACCCAAAAGCTGCACCCTCCCGGAGCGATCCGGGAGGGTGTTTCTCTTGCCTGATACTTATGTCTGATACTAGATTTCGCCTCCCCGACAGCGGGGAGGCTAAAAATTATGTTAACTGATTTCGCAGCGCGGCGGCTTGCCTGAGGCACGAAGGCGGCTTTCCTGGGGTCACGCCTCGAGCATGGCGCTCGCGGCCATCATGACGCCCAGCTTGCCGGACTCGTAGGTGAGGCCGCCCTGCATGTACACGGTGTAGGGCTCGCGCATCGGCCCGTCCGCGCTCAGCTCGATGGAGCTGCCCTGAATGAAGGCGCCCGCCGCCATGATGACCGGGCAGTCGTAGCCGGGCATGGGCGCCGGCTCGGGCGTGACATAGGAATCCACCGGCGCGCCGGCCTGGATGCCGAGGCAGAAGCGCTTCATCTTTTCGGGGTCGTGCAGCTTCACCATCTGGATGATGTCGGAGCGCTCCTCGTCCACCCCGGGGCTGGTCTCGATGCCCAGCTCCTCCATCATGGCCGCGCAGAACACCGCGGTCTTGAGCGCCTGCGCCACGGTGTGCGGCGCGAGGAAGAGCCCCTGGAAAAGCAGGCGGTTGTGCCCCAGCGTCGAGCCGCATTCGCCGCCGATGCCGGGCGTGGTGAGGCGCATGGCCGCCCGCTCGACGAGCTCCCGTTTCCCGGCCACGTAGCCGCCCGTGGGGGCCACGCCGCCGCCCGGGTTCTTGATGAGCGAGCCGGCAATCAGATCCGCGCCAACATCGGTGGGTTCGAGGCGGTCGGTGAATTCGCCGTAGCAGTTATCCACCATGATGTTGGCCTTGGGGTTCACCTCGCGCACCGCCGCGACGATCTGCCCGATCTCCTCCACGCTGAGCGCCTTGCGGTCGGCATAGCCGCGCGAGCGCTGGATCATCACGCCCGTGACAGCGGGATCCTTCGCCGCCTCGCGGATGGCCGCGAGATCCGGCCCGCCGTCGGGCGCGAGGTCGACCTGCGCGTAGCCGACGCCGTAGAACTTGAGCGAGCCGAAGGCGTCCCCGCTCAGGCCGATAGCGGTGCGCAGCGTGTCATAGGGCAGACCGGTCGCGGCCAGGACCGTCTCGCCCGGGCGGCAGAGGGCGAACATGGCCGCCGTGAGGGCGTGGGTTCCGTTGACGAAGCCGATGCGGACAAGCGCCGCCTCCGCGCCGAAGATGCGCGCGTAGAGCCGGTCGAGCGTCTCGCGGCCAAGATCGTCGTAGCCGTAGCCGGTGGTCCCGGCAAAGCAGCTGTCCGACACGTGCATTTCCTGAAAAGCCGCCATGACCTTTGCACTGTTCTCCAGCGCCATGCGGTCGATCGCGGCGAAACGGCTGCGGCAGCGCTCCTCGGCGCGCGCGGCCAGCTCGTAGATTTCCGGTCTGATATCTGTGATTTTCATTGCTTTCGCTCCATCTTTTGTTTTACATGTCGCCGCGCCAGCATCGCCGTGCAGCTTGTTCAGTATACTGCGCCGGGGCCTGGCTTGCAAGAAAATCTTGTTGACTTCGCGGCGTGGAGTGGTTACAATACGCACGTGAGTCAGCCGAACGATCGCGGGCACAGGGCGAAAGCCCGTGCATGAGGAAAGTCCGGGCTCCACAGGGCAAGGATAACGGGTAACACCCGCCAGGGGCGACCCTCGGACAAGTGCAACAGAAATAGACTACCCCGGCTTCCGGGGAAAAGGTGGAAAGGTGAGGTAAGAGCTCACCCGCCGCGTGGAGACACGTTGGTGCTGTAAACTCTATCCGGAGCAACACCGTGGGAGAGCGTGAGGCCGGCCCGGCCGCTCTCGGGAGGTGGCTTGAGCCTGTCGGCAACGGCAGGCCTAGATAGATGATCGTTCTCGACAGAACCCGGCTTACAGGCTGACTCATATTAAAAAGCCAGACGCTTTTGCGTCTGGCTTCAGTCTGTAGACAACCCTTCGCCTGTGCGGCAAAGCTTGGACTCGCATGGGGGATTGTGAAGGGGGGAGGGTATGCCCCCCTTCACGTTCAATCCATGCCAAAATGGGAACTTTTTCTGAAGTTCCCATTTTGGCGCTTCAAGCTGTCGACACTTTGTCGACAGC
>ODAJ012106601.1_pt1 | contig 13766 bp, 10 predicted proteins | sample 1539241 | NCBI WGS metagenome assembly ODAJ01 (sample SAMN02144231, study PRJEB22623) | gut metagenome | biome: sheep rumen | host: Ovis aries | place: New Zealand | reverse complement strand
CTGCGGATTTGTCTCCAAATGGCAGCTGCTGACGGCGGGTCTTGAGGGGGCTTCTCTTGCGGTGCAGTCGCCTTCCATGGAAACGGCCGCGGCGGCCGCCCTTCCCTGGATCCAGTACGCGGGCGCGGCCGCACTGGTCATAGCGGCTTTTCTGTGCGCCATGTACACAATCAATATCAGCGTGAGGGCTTTCTTCCCGATGAAGGGCAAGAACCGGTATGAGGACAGCAGTGTCCGGGAGGCAAGCCCCGCCATGCTCCTGCCGATCTGCTTTTTCGGGATCGTCAACATCGCGTTCGGCGTGTGTCCGGGGCCGGTTCTGGCTTTTTTGACCGCGATCGGAGAGGGACGGCTGTAACAATACTACTGTAAGGAAACGGGAAACCGTGCGGGACGGACTGCGAAAGGCGCCCTGCACAGAATGGAGCGCTCCATGCTTATTGCGACCATTGTCTTCGGACCCTTTGCACTGGCCGCGGCCGCGGCTGCAATAGGAAGACGCGACGGGAGAGCCGGAGATCTTGCGGCTCTTATTTCGTCTGTCATCATACTGGTACTTACACTGGCGCTGGCGCTTCAAACGGCGCCGGATCCCGGCACGCTCTATCCGTCCGCGGACGCGGGGAGCGGACCGGTCCTCGCGGCCGCCGGCATCCTCTGGCGGGGGGGACTGTCCCTGTGCGCAAACGGATTCCGGGCGGTCTATGCGGTGATCACGGCGGTCATGTGGGTCGGGACAGGCATGTTCACTCCGGAATATTTTGCCCATGAGAGAGAGAATTTCGGGCGCTACAGGTTCTTCGTCCTGTTTACGCTGGGTGCTGTAGAGGGCGTCATGCTCTCGGGAGACCTGATGACGGCCTTCCTCTTTTTCGAAGTGCTCTCTTTTACATCCTTTACCTGGGTCATTCACGAGGAGACGCGGGCGGCGATCCGCGCGGGCTATACATATCTGTTTGTGGCCGTGATCGGAGGACTTGTTCTGTTCATGGGGCTGATCCTCCTTGATCATGAGACGGGAACACTTTCCTTTACAGGGCTTTGGACGGCGCTTCAGGGAGCCGGCGCCTCGCCGGACACTCTGGCAGAGCCGCGGATCCTTGCCGGCGGCATCCTGATCCTTTTGGGTTTCGGCGCCAAGGCCGGCATGTTCCCTCTTCATATATGGCTTCCCAAGGCCCATCCCGCGGCGCCTTCGCCGGCGTCGGCGCTTCTGTCCGGCATTCTGACCAAAGTGGGCATATATGGAATTCTGATGACATCGCTCTATGTGCTGAGCGGTGACTTCCGGTTTGGTCTGATCCTCCTTGCGGCCGGCATGGTGACCATGCTTCTGGGCGCGGTTCTGGCCCTGTTCTCCGTGAACCTCAAGCGCACGCTGGCGTGTTCCTCCATGTCCCAGATCGGCTTTATCCTGACAGGGATCGCAGTGATGGTCCTGATGGGAGCGGCCAACGAGAAGGAAGCGGTGATGACCGCCCTCGCGGGGACGGTCCAGCATATGATCAACCACTCGCTCCTCAAGCTCACTCTGTTTATGTCGGCCGGCGTTGTCGTCATGAACCTGCACGCTCTGACACTGGACGAGATCCGGGGCTGGGGCAGGAATAAGACCGCGCTGAAGGCTGCGTTCGCGCTGGGCGCGCTCGGCATCAGCGGAGTGCCGCTCTTCAACGGCTATATTAGTAAGACGCTGCTGCACGAAGGCATTGTGGAAGCAGTGCATGTTATGCGGGAAGCTGGTGAGACGGGCCTGATGACAGTCAGCGCTGAGAGGGCGGACGTCATCGCCGGTCTCCTCAAGGCAGGGGAATGGATCTTCCTTTTCTCCGGAGGACTCACCTTTGCCTATATGCTCAAGCTCTTTATCGCGATCTTCGTGGAAAAGAACAGGGACCCGGAACGGCAGGAGCGGTTTGACCGCAATCCGGACTGCATGAACCGTCTGAGTACGGCCGCGATCCTCGGCTCTTCTCTCTTTACGGTGATCCTGGGGATGCCGCCGGTGACAAAGAGGCTGATCGCGCTGGCCCTGGGCGACCGGGAGATCCTGCACTTTTCTGCTTTTACATTGGAAAATATCAAGGGAAGCCTGATCTCTCTCTCGATCGGCGCGGCGGTCTATCTTCTGTTTGTAAGGCGCGTCCTCTATAAGGAGGAGTCTTATGTCAACAGATGGCCGGACAAGCTGGATCTGGAGGAGGGCCTCTACCGGCCGGCGCTGACCAGGTGGATTCCGGGGGTCCTGGTGCCGGTGATGTCGGTATTCGGAGAGAACAAGATCCTGACTCCGGTCTGCCGATACGGACTTCTCTTTTGGGAGAAGATCGCCTATGTGGTGAGTATCAGCACAGACGGATTGATCCTGACGCTCCGCCGCACGCTGTTTCGCGAGAAGAAAGTGCGCAAAGCGGGCATGGGCCGCATGAGCCGGCTGCGCATGGTGCGGGAGGGCACGATCGACGCGGTGACGCCTGTTATACGGAATTTTACGTTTGCTTTGCTGATGACGTGTCTGGGAATTCTGGTCATTTTGGGCGTTTTGCTTATTGCAATTCTCAGTGTTAATGCATAAAATTTTAAGGATACGTTAACAAAGAGTTTCAAATTGAAGGATCATATATGACTATATTTGACATACTGACGCTTTTCGGCGGTCTGGCCATGTTCCTGTACGGAATGCGGCTGATGGGAGACGGTCTCAAGGAGAGCTCCTCCGGGGCCCTCAAGAAGGCCATGGAATCCGTCACGAATAACCCGGTCAAAGCTTTTCTTCTGGGACTGGCTGTCACGGCGATCATCCAGTCTTCGACGGCAACGATCGTGATCACTTCCGGTCTTGTTGCCGCGGGTCTTTTGACTCTGCACCAGTCTCTGGGCATTATCATCGGCGCAAACGTCGGTACCACTGTAACCGGTCAGATCATCCGTCTGCTGGATCTCAACGCATCGGGCGGAACTTCCTGGCTGCAGATCTTCAAACCGTCCTCTCTGGCGCCCATCGCGCTGATCATCGGTATTATCCTGATCATGGGCGGGAGATTTAAGAGCGCCAGACAGGTGGGCAACATTGCCATCGGTTTCGGTATCCTCTTTTCCGGACTTCTCAACATGACGAGCGCTGTCACGGTCCTGACAGAATCCGGTGCCGTGGAGAAACTGTTCACAGGTCTTGGAAATAATCCTTTCCTGGGATATGCCACCGGCGCGGGCGTGGCTTTCGTTCTGCAGAGTTCGTCGGCGACGATCGGTATCCTGCAGGCTTTTGCCGCCTCCGGAAGACTGACCTTCAAGGCAGTGTATCCGGTGATCGTCGGCGTCTACCTGGGCGACAGCGTGACGACAGCGATCGTGTGCTCCATCGGAGCCGGCGCGGAACAGCGCAGGGTAGGTATCGTCAATACGCTTTACAACCTGTGCAAATCCGCCATGGTCCTGATCGTGGTCGCACTTCTTCATCAGCTGGGACTGCTGGACAATCTGTGGGATAAAGTCGTCAACTCCGGTATGATCGCCAATACCAACACAGTCTTCAACCTCGTCTGTGCGGTCGCGCTCTTCCCTATGCTTCCGCTTCTGGAAAAGCTCAGCTGCAGGATCGTCAAGGACGACGTTGTGGTCGAGAACAAATACCAGGACAAGCTGGACGCGCTCAACCCCATGTTCTTCGACACGCCGGCACTGGCGCTGCGTTCGGTTTACGATATTTTGCTCACGCAGCTTCAGAGCGTGCGCGCCAATATTGATAAGTCCTTCACCCTTCTTCGGAACTTTGACGAGGGCGTCTACCAGGACATCATGGACGAAGAGGTCAATATCGATCTCCTCACGGACCGGATCAGCCGCTACATCGTCGAATTTCTCCCCAATCTCCGGGGAGAGGGAAATGCGGCGATCCTGAACGAGTATTACAAAGTCGTGACGGAATTCGAGCGCCTGGGCGACCACGCCGTCAATATTGCGGACAACGCGATGAATCTGAAAAAAAACGAGAGGACGTTTACCAAAGTGGCCTTAGAGGAGCTGAGCGTTCTGGAGGAGCTGCTGGGAGAGATCCTGGACGACGCGGAAAAGGCGTTCGCGCGCCGCGACGTCGAGGCGGCTTTCAGCATCGAGCCTCTGCAGGAGCTGGCCAGCGAGATGGTCGTGCGCCTCAAGAGACACCACCTGTTCAGAATGGGAAGAGGGGAGTGCGATATTTTCGCCGACTCAAACTTTGAAAACCTGATGTCCGACATGAAGAGGATCGCGGACGTGAGCACCAATATCGGCGAAGCCGTTCTGGTCCGCGTCAACCCCGAGCTGGCTGACAATGAGCACAACTACTTCACGGCTCTTCGCGCGGGTAATGACAAGAAGTTCAATGAGCAGTACAACGCCGCGAGCGCCAAGTATATGGACAGGATCAAACCGCTTCCCACGCTGGTGATGCAGGAGGACACAGACGCGGATTTCAGCGAAGTGTCCGATTGAGCCGTGTATGGGATTTAGAACAATAGCATCTTCGGGGAATTCAAGCTTGACAGAAGCTTCCCGATTTGATATGTAAAAAGAGAATTTGAAAACGTGTCCGGTTACTGACGGATTTTGTGGACCACCACAGGGGAGCCGGATATAAGGAAGAGTCGACCGTCTGGGCAGTAACTGGTAGTGGAGCGGATACAGCGAGATTACCGTTACTGCCCTTTAAGCTGCCAAAAAATCAAAGAGACAAAAAAGCACAGTGACCAGCGCACAAGAAAGGAAATCAGGAATGGGATACAAGAGTGATATCGAAATCGCACAGGAATGTCAGATGCTCCCGATCACAGAGATCGCCAAAAAAGCAGGCATCAGCGACGACTATCTGGAACAGTACGGCAAATACAAGGCCAAGATCGACTATAAACTTCTCAAGGATTCCGACAGGAAGGACGGAAAGCTGATCCTCGTGACAGCCATGAACCCCACGCCCGCGGGCGAAGGCAAGACCACGACGACGATCGGTCTCGCAGACGGACTGCAGAAGCTGGGCAAGAAGGTCATGGTGGCTCTCCGCGAGCCCTCCCTCGGACCGGTATTCGGTATCAAGGGCGGCGCAGCAGGCGGCGGATACGCACAGGTTGTCCCCATGGAGGATATCAACCTTCACTTTACAGGTGACTTCCACGCCATCGGCGCAGCCAACAACCTGCTGGCAGCGATGATCGACAACCACATCTATCAGGGAAATGAGCTCAACATCGATCCCCGCAAGATCACATGGAAGAGATGCGTGGATATGAATGACCGCCAGCTCCGCTTCGTAGTGGACGGTTTGGGCGGAAGAGTCAACGGAACGCCCCGTGAGGACGGCTACGATATCACGGTTGCTTCCGAGATCATGGCGGTTCTCTGCCTGGCCAGCGACATCACCGATCTCAAGAAGAGACTTTCCAGGATCATTATCGGCTATACATACGGCAAGGTCAGCGAGCAGAAGCCCGTCACAGCCGGCGACCTGCACGCGGAAGGCGCTATGGCGGCCCTCCTCAAGGACGCGCTCAAGCCCAACCTGGTACAGACGCTCGAGCATGTGCCGGCCATCGTACACGGCGGACCCTTCGCCAACATCGCACACGGCTGCAACTCCGTCACAGCCACCAAGATGGCGCTGAAGCTGGCGGATTACGCAGTGACAGAGGCAGGCTTCGGTGCTGACCTCGGCGCGGAGAAGTTCCTGGACATCAAGTGCCGCATGGCAGGCCTTCGCCCCAACGCGGTCGTCATCGTTTCCACAGTGAGAAGCCTTAAGTATAACGGCGGCGTTGCCAAGGCTGACCTGAACCAGGAGAACCTCGAGGCGCTCGAGAAGGGCCTTCCCAACCTCCTCAAGCATGTCAGCAACATCCGCGACGTGTACGGCCTTCCCTGCGTAGTCGCCATCAACGAGTTCCCCACTGACACAGCAGCGGAAGTCAAGCTGGTCGAGGACAAGTGCAAAGAGCTCGGCGTCAACGTCGTTCTCTCTCAGGTATGGGCCAAAGGCGGTGAAGGCGGAAAGGCTCTGGCCGAAGAGATCATCCGTCTCGTCGAAGAGCCCTCTGACTTCCACTATTCCTACGAGCTGGACGGCACGATCGAGGACAAGCTCACGCAGATCGCCACAAAGATCTACGGTGCCCGCGGCGTAGTCATGACAGCGGAAGCGGCCAAGCAGGCCAAGCAGCTCGAGGCCATCGGCTTCGGCAACTGCCCGATCTGCGTCGCTAAGACCCAGTACAGCCTGACCGACGATCCCAAGAAGCTGGGCGCTCCCAAGGACTTCGACATCACGGTCCGCGGCGTCAAAATATCTGCCGGCGCAGGCTTCGTAGTCGCGCTCACAGGCGATATCATGACTATGCCCGGTCTTCCCAAAGTCCCGGCGGCTGTCAAGATCGACGTAGACGAGAACGGCAAAATCACAGGACTGTTTTGACAAAAGTCAAAAATTACCTAATGAAGGTCAACAACAGGCCTGTTGTAAAAGAGGGGACCGGAGTAATATGACCATTGTCAGCAAGAGCTGACAAACATTTATCAATTACCCCCCTATACATTATTAACATCCCCTAAGAGATGGAGCTCCGTACTGAGGCTGAAGCCCGGTGTGGGGCTTTATTTCTGTCCTGAGAAAGTTTGCGCGGGGATAGAATTGTGATATTGTATATGTATAAATTTTGTGAGATTTGGAAGGATTGCTATGAAGACAGCATATATAGGCGGAATTATACTGGACGGCACGAAGGATATGGTGCCGCAGAGAGACAAGACGGTCATCGTCAAGAACGGCCGGATCGAAGAGATCCGCCCTTCCGGCGAGATGATCCCCTCCGATTGTGAGATCGTCAATATTGACGGCTATTACCTGATGCCGGGCCTGATCAACCTTCACGTACATCTCAATTCCGGAGGAAAACCTTCCGGAAAGAAGAAAAAACCGGAGGATTACGTCCGTCTGGTCCAGCTGGCCACCTCCAACCAGGTGACCGGCTCCATGGTCCGCGGCATGATCCGGGGATATGCGGACGCCGCGCTTCACAGCGGTGTGACCACGATCCGTACCGTGGGAGGCATTGCCGACTACGACGGAATGATCCGCAATGAGATCGAAGAGGGCTATCGGGAAAGAGTGAGAGAGTGGAAGGCCGGCGAAGAGGCCGGGAACAAACTCGTCTCCGCTGTCCGCAAGGCGAGGACGGGCATGTCCAGAATCCCCGCGGGAGCCGCTGCTCCGGCCGGGATCGGCGCCCTGCTGCGGGGCAGTACGGCGGGAAACGCTATGCCCGGCCCCAGATTTCTGGTGAGCAACACCGGGATCTCCGTGCCCGGCGGCCATGTGGCGGGCTCCCTGGCCTATCCGGTCACCACGCCCGAGGAAGCCGAGGCCTGCGTCCGGAAGATCGCCGAGGGGCGTCCCGACCTGATCAAACTGATGGTCACGGGCGGGATCATGGACGCGGAGAAGGAGGGCGAGCCCGGTGTCCTGAAGATGTCTCCGGAGATCATTGAAGCTGCCTGCGCCAAGGCGCATAAGCTCGGTCTTCCCGTCGCGGCGCATGCGGAGAGCACGGAGGGCGTGATCGCAGCGCTCCGGGGCGGCGTCGATACGATCGAGCACGGGGCTATGCCGACGGACGAGATGATAGAACTTTTTCTGTCAAGAGGAGCCGCCCTCGTGGAGACGATCTCGCCGGTCCTGCCGCTGGCTCTGCTGGACGAAAGGGAGACCCACGTGCGTCCCATGGACCGGTATAATGCGGGAATCGTGCTGAGGGGCATGGTAGAATGCGTCAGAGAAGCGCTCCGGGCCGGCGTCCCGGTCGGTCTGGGCACGGATACAGGCTGTCCCTATGTCACGCAGTACGATATGTGGAGAGAGCTGCAGTATTTTCACAACTTCTGCGGCGTCTCCAGAACGTATGCGCTTCACACGGCGACACTGGGAAATGCCAGGATCGCCGGAATCGCGGAGGAGACGGGAAGCATCGAGCCCGGAAAGGCCGCGGATTTCCTCATCACGGCCGGGAATCCCCTGGAGGATCTGCGGGCGCTGAGAAAGCCCAACATGGTCGTGGCGAGAGGCGTGCGGATCACGCATCCTTCTGTCAAAAAGTATGTGGAGATCGAGCATGCGCTGGACAGCCTTCTGAACTGCACATACGAGGATCTGGATGAACGGCTGAAGAAGGAGCGCGGCTGATGGGAAGGATCACAGAAGACGCCCGGCCGGAAGGATCCCGGGACCAGGGCAGGCTCTACAGCGCCAAAGATATGGTCCGGATCTCAAGCAGCGCGTGCGCGGGATGCGGCGCCTGCTGCAGGGGAATGGGCGACACGATCGTGCTCGATCCCTACGACGTCCGGCAGCTTCACGCCGGCACGGGCCGGACCTTTCAGGAGCTGATGGGAGCGGGCATCGACCTGCATGTGGAGGAAGGAGTCATCCTTCCGCACCTTATGATGAGCCAAAACACAGAGAGCTGCTTCTTTCTCGGCGCGGACGGCCGGTGCACGATCCACGCTTTCAGGCCGGGGATCTGCCGCCTGTTTCCTCTGGGAAGGCAGTTCGAAGAAAAAAAGACCTCCTACTTCATCGTTCCGGGCGGATGCGTGAAGGGAGGTCTCTCCAAGGTCAGGATCGACAGATGGATCGGGATCGGGGATCTGCCGCGCTACGAGTCCTACAAAGCGGAGTGGCACGCGTTTGTGCGCACGCTCAAGGCCAGGATCGCGGGCGAGGAGTCGGAGGAGACACAGAGAAATATCAATCTCTATTTTCTGCAGACTTTCTTTATGGCGCCCTATCCGGAAGGCCCCTCGGCGGAGCCTTTTTATCAGGAGCTCGCGGTCAGGATGCAGGCGTTCAGGGATGCAGTGCTCTGAAGCTCTGCGGGCCGACCGGGCGCGAAGCCTACTCCTACTGTGCAACTACATATTCGGCATTCATGATCGGCATGGACATGGAAGAGCCGTCCACCATACGGGCGCTCACTCCCTTGTACATGCCGTATATTTTGACCCGCGTTCCCGGACGGGGCAGTTCCCCGTGCAGCGTGCTGGCATATACGGCGCAGAGCGTCCCCTTGGTGATCCCCAGAATGTCCCCGGTCATTTCCAGAAAGACGTCCACGCTGCCGTCGGCTTTGGGAGTCCGCTCTGTGATGACGCCTTCGACGACGATATTGACGCCGGAATAGTGACCCGGATTGTGGTAGAGGGAGAAATATCCCGCCGAAATACAGCCCTGCTTGAACTCTTCGGGGGTGGGCGTCGTGCAGGTGACCTCCACCGTGCACATGCTGTCCTCGTAGTGGATCTCCAGAATATAGCGCTGCTTGGGTGCCAGCGTCACTGTCTCGGCGGCGGTCCAGCCGCTCACCTGCTCCATGGAGTTGTCGGCATACCGGGCAGTGACGGTGATATACTCGCTGCCTGTGCCGATCACGGTGCCCTCCTCGGTGCTGCCCGTGTAAACCGCGGACAGTTTCGCGATCGTTTTGGAAGTGCACTGGATGGAGAGGGAACAGGAAAATCCCTCATAGGTGATCGTGTAGGTGGAGAGCTTGTCTCTCTCGAGCACAGAGGGGTTATCGACCCGCCAGCCCTTCTCGAGGGGCGCCTTTTGGCCGTCCCGGATGGCAAAAACGTGAATTCCGGGATTGCTGTCCGAGATCTGCGTGCCGGCGGTGGTCTCGCCGTCGTATTCCGCCGTGATCGATTGGATCAGGCCGGTCGTACACTGAACTTCGACCCGAGTGCTGGCCTTCTTATAAGTGATCGTGACAGAGCTCTTCTTGGTATCCTCGAGCGTCTGCGGCGCTTCGACGGTCCACCCGGTGACTACTTCCTCGTGTCCATCCTTAAAAACAGCGGTTACGGTAAAGCCTTTGTTTTTGTCGTCAAGAACAACACCGGCCTTGGTATCTCCGGTGTAGACGGCGGAAATATGGTCGACGGATTTCCCCCTGTAGGTTACGGCCGCATACAGGGCTGTGCCCAGCGCGGCCCCCAGAAGAACAGCCGCAGCAAAAAGAAGGAGTCTGCGGTGCTTTTCCCAAAAACTGCTTTGATCCCGGCTCTGATTCATCGATCCACCTCTCTTAAAAACAGACGATCCATACATTTATTATAACGCAAAAGCAGTGCCGGGCTTACATAGTATTTGTACATTGCTTTAGGGACTTAGGGAAGCTGTTAGAGGATCTGCTTCCCCGCTGCAAGAAACAATTCCGGAAGGTATTGACAACCGGGGCAGCAGGCAGTACTATAAAATCAAACATATGAATAAATGCTCATATGTTTGAAAATTCACAACTCTACAGCAGGAAGGAATTGAATGAAAGCAGAGAAAATGTATGCAGCAGCGGAGGCCCCGTGCTGTGAAGTGCAGGAAGTTCATGCGGACAAGGTGCAGTTCATCCATGAGAACATGCCCTCGGAAGATGAATTATATGATCTTGCCGAATTATTCAAGGCTTTTGGAGACTCGACCAGGATCCGCATCCTGTTTGCTCTCTTCGAAGCCGATATCTGTGTCTGTGACCTGGCGGAGACGCTCAACATGACGCAGTCAGCCATCTCCCATCAGCTGCGGCTGCTCAAGCAGGCGGGACTGGTGAACGGGAGAAGAGAAGGAAAGCAGATCATCTATTATCTTGCGGACGACCACGTCAGAACCATCATATCGATGGGGCTGGAGCATATTAACGAATGAAAGGGGACGAAAATGAAAAAGACGTATAAGATCGATGTGGACTGTGCCAACTGCGCCAACAAGATGGAGGACGCGGCCAAAAAGACAGAGGGCGTCAAGGATGCGACTGTAAACTTCATGGCGCTCAAGATGAAGGTGGAGTTTGAAGAGGGCGCAGACCCGGCTGCGGTCATGCAGCAGGTGCGCAGCAACTGCAAGAAGATCGAGGACGACATGGAGATCTTTCTTTGATCCGGAGGCGCGGCGGCAGCCGGCCTTGAGCCAAGACGGATCCCCGCAAGAGGAACAAGCAATGAGTATCGACAACTTGACCAAGAAACAAAAGAACCTGCTGCTGCGTGTCATCGCGGCAGCAGTTATGCTTATAGTGTTATACCTGCTTCCGCTGGAAGGCTATCCGGTACTGCGCTTCGCGCTGTTTATGGTGCCCTATCTGACGGTGGGCTATGATATCCTGCGCAAGGCGTGGAAGGGAATCCTGAATCATCAGGTTTTTGACGAGTGCTTTCTGATGGCGGTGGCCACGATCGGCGCGATGATCCTTGGTGAATATACCGAGGCCGTGGCGGTTATGCTCTTTTACCAGATCGGCGAGCTCTTCCAGAGCATTGCCGTCGGCAGAAGCAGACGCAGCATCAGCGAGCTGATGGACATCCGCCCCGATTACGCCAATCTCGAGCGGGACGGCGAAGTGGAGAAGGTGGACCCCGACGAGGTCGAAGTCGGCAGCATCATCGTGATCCGGCCGGGCGAGAAAGTTCCGATCGACGGCGTTGTTGTGGAAGGGACGTCCTCACTCAACACCAGTGCGCTGACCGGCGAAAGCCTGCCCAGAGACGTAAAGCCGGGCGACGAGATCATCAGCGGATCCGTGAATATGTCCGGACTTCTGCGGGTGGAGACGACCAGGGAATTCGACGAATCCACGGCATCCAAGATCCTGGAGCTGGTGGAGAACGCGGGGGACCGCAAAGCCAGGTCCGAGCAGTTTATCTCCAAGTTCGCGAAATGGTACACGCCGGCTGTCTGTTACAGCGCGCTGGCGCTGGCGATCCTGGGACCCCTGGTCAGTATTCTGGTCTTTCACAAGCCCTCTGACTGGGGTCTGTGGTCCGACTGGATCTACAGGGCGCTCACCTTCCTGGTCATCAGCTGCCCCTGCGCGATCGTGGTCAGCATCCCGCTGTCGTTTTTCGGCGGGATCGGCGGCGCGAGCAGCGAGGGCATCCTGATCAAAGGCTCCAACTTTATGGAAACGCTGGCCAACGTCAAATACGTCGTGCTCGACAAGACCGGAACGATCACAAAGGGAAATTTCGAGGTGACGGCAGTACACGACGAGCGCGAGCAAAATATCGACGACGACGAAATGCTGGAGCTCGCCGCGCTGGCGGAGAGCCATTCCTCGCACCCGATCGCTTCCAGTATACGCCGCGCCTATGAAGCGGGCGGGAAGTCCTCCGCACCCGGCAGAGAGCTTGACAAGAGTCGCGTGAGCGACGTGCAGGAGGTCAGCGGCAAAGGTGTGATCGCAGTGGTGGACGGCAGGAAGGTCGCGGCCGGCAACCTCAAACTTATGAAGACGCTGTCCGTGGAATGCAGGCCCTGCGAGAGCGTCGGGACGATCGTGTATGTCGCAAGAAGCGCCGGCGAGGCAGCTGCGGACGACTCTGTACAGGCGGGCAGACATTACGAATATCTGGGCCACATCGTGATCTCCGACGAGATCAAGCCCGGCGCGGCGGACGCGATCCGCAACATGAAGAAGAACGGTGTCGTCAAGACGGTCATGCTCACCGGCGATATCAGATCGATGGCGGAGAGCGTCGCACAGCAGGTCGGTCTGGACGAAGTGCATGCGGAGCTTCTTCCGGAGGACAAGGTGACGCTGGTCGAGAAACTTATAGCGGAGAAAAATGCCTCCGCCGGAAACAAAGCCACACTTGCCTTCGTCGGTGACGGCATCAACGATGCGCCGGTCCTCTCCATTGCGGACATCGGCATAGCCATGGGAGCGCTCGGCTCTGACGCGGCCATCGAGGCGGCCGATGTCGTGCTGATGGACGACGACCCGGCCAAGATCGTCAAAGCCATCCGCATTGCGAGAAAGTGCATAAGGATCGTGTACGAGAATATTTACTTTGCGATCGGCGTCAAGTTCCTTTGCCTGATTCTGGGAGCGCTGGGCATCGCCAATATGTGGCTGGCTATCTTTGCGGATGTCGGCGTCATGGTGCTCTGCGTGCTGAATGCGGTGCGGGCGCTGTTTGTGAAGAGGAACTGAAAGAGCGGTTTTGCACCCGCGAGTATGGAGTAATAAGAAAAAAGGGCGACGCGTGAAACAAGGGGATCCATGCTATAATTAAGGCATAACAATATTCTTGCAGGCGAAGCGCTGGCAATCCTCAAAAATCCGAGAATCGGATGACCCTGGAGGACGACCTGACAGACACCTTCGAACAGGCGCGTGATATGGGCCTTGCATAAGTCATATGAAAATAAACAGGCAGAAAAATGCAATTAACAGTTGTTTTTTCTGCCTGTTTACAGTAAGATACTAGATGTCGATGAAATTTCATAAGACATGGGGGCGTAGCTCAGTTGGGAGAGCGCGACACTGGCAGTGTTGAGGTCATGAGTTCGAGTCTCACCGTCTCCACGAATAAAGAGCTGAAAACGTGATAAACAAAGCGTTTTCGGCTCTTTTTATTGCTTTAGTATGTTAAATAATTGTGTCAAAGCAGATCTGCCGCGGCCATGGCGCTGCGGATCTCAATTAATGTGAGATAAAATACACAGACAGCGCCTTTGACATAGTTCTTGAGCATAATGCCTCCCAAAAGATCGGGGATTGACAGACGACTATTTTTTACTTATAGGATACACCCGCATTCGATGCGCTGTCGACAGGGTTGTTTGCGGAGCGGACGTAGGATGCCGGGCAGCATACGATCCGGGTTGCTGTATCCGGCCCCGATGGCCTTTCGCTTTTTTGCCGGATCCTGCGTATGACAGATGACGGGAAAGGGAGTATGATAATAGAAATGGA
>ODAJ011704763.1_pt1 | contig 13766 bp, 15 predicted proteins | sample 1539241 | NCBI WGS metagenome assembly ODAJ01 (sample SAMN02144231, study PRJEB22623) | gut metagenome | biome: sheep rumen | host: Ovis aries | place: New Zealand | reverse complement strand
ATTTGCTACTATTAAATTATTCTTATTTGTTTTAAATACTATTTTATTCATACCAAAATTATAGCACAATATAGGCAAACTTGCAAAAATTTATATTTGTGCTATAATATACACTTGTTTAAAGGGGGAAATATGAAAAAAAGGGGAGAAGTAATCGCTACTTATATTAGTAGTGCATTATTAATAGCAAGTTTAATATTATCAAGACAAACTTATTTAAAAGGTAAAATTAAAGAAGATAATGATTTACCAAAAGAACCAACTAAACAATATTTTACTAAAATAAATAAAGATATTATAAAAGGAAAAGCTGAACTAATATATCAAGATTATATTGAAAATGAATTTAATACTGTATTACCAGTTAAAGAAGAGATAGAAACTAACAAAGTAGAAAAAAGATTTAACTTTGCTTATATTAACAATGATACAATCGCTTCAAACAGAAGATTAAAAACTGAATATAAATTAGAAAAATATCAAAAAGTTATAATTATTGAAGAAGATAATAATAAATATTTTATAGAATACATTAATAATGATAATATTTCTGAAACAGGTTATGTATTAAAAAAAGATATAACTATATTACCAGATACTTTTATTGAAGTAGATATTAGCAGTCAAACTGTTAAAATGTATATGGATGCAAAATTAGTATTAGAAAGCCCAGTAGTAACTGGTATGAAAGGTGTTACACCAACTAGATTAGGTTACCATGAAATATATGAAATGAAAGAACATACTTTTTTAAAAGGTTATAATGCTAATGGAACACTTAGGTATTCAAGATTCGTTGATTATTGGATAGGCTTTGATATAGAAAACCGTATCGGTTTACATGATGCTGAATATCATCATGATGAAGATATCGATGTTTATCATGGATGGCGTACAAAAGAAGAGTTTAATAAAGAAACATATCTTGAACATGGAAGTCTGGGATGTGTTAATTCACTAAATGAAACAGCAAAAATCATATATGAAAATAGTGAAGTAGGAACTAAAGTATTAGTTCATAAATAATAAAAATGTACATGAATAAAGTAGTGTGCATTTTTAATTGTTATAAAAAAATAATTGAATTAATAATTAAAAAATGTTATTCTAATATTATAGAAGGAGGATCCAATAATGGAAAGGAAAAATAAAAGAGTATTAATAATATCGCTAATCGCTTTAATTCTAGTAGTAGCAGGTGCATCTTATGCATACTTTAGTGCAAGAATTACTGGATTAGAATCAGCTAGTACTTTAAGAATGACAGCAGGAACTTTGGAAATAGCATATTCCGAAGGAGATGAGAAAGTATTAGTAGAAAACATCTACCCTAGAGAGCAAAAATGGCTATCTAAAACTATAACTCTAACAGGTAATAATACAACAGATTTAAAAATGAATTATAAATTAGGCTTAAATATTGTTACTAATGAATTTGCTAATAATGAACTTAGTTATAGTTTGACTTTAACAAATACAGAAGATCCAAATTTAAAAGGGACACCAATTGCCAATAAGACAAATGTAGGTATTCAGAATACAACAGGAATAGAGTGGTTTGGAGAAGGTCAATTTGTAACAGGCCAAAATCAAGTACATGAATATTTATTAGAAATATTCTTCTTAGATAATGGTAATGATCAAAATGATTCACAAGGAGCAATATTTAATGCCAGCATAACTGTATCTGAAGCAGGAACTGGAAACATAACACCAGCACCAAATGGATGGAATGATGCACCAGCAGGAAGTTTACTAGCTGGAATAAAAGCCAATAATCCCACACCTAGTACAAATACCCCCTCTATTCCTGGTAAAAAAGCAAGTTGTGCTGCGTCAGCACTTCCTAGACAGGTGCCTGCATCACAATTTGAATCCTTTGGCGATATAACATATTCAGATACATATGAAGGCCTAGAAACATCAGAAACTAGCACAACATATGCAGAAGGATATAATTTATTAGTTGGAAAATATATTTCAATAATGAATGGAGAAGCGAAAGCATATATAGTTAATGCAACATCCGAAAGTGCAAGTCTTATTGATGCGACTTACGGTCCGGCATGTGAAGAAAAGGAAGCAATCCTAGCAAGTGCTGAAGACGATTATGGTACGTCTTATTATTATAGAGGAGCAGTAGAAAATAATTATGTCTCATTTGGAGATATGTGCTGGAGAATAGTTAGAATAGATGGTAATGGTAATATCAAATTAGTCTTATATAATTATAAAAATGCAGCAAATAGAACTGGTGCCAACGCATCAAACCCATGTCACACTGATTATGATGAGGAAAATGCAGCATTTGCTAGGTATAGCGAAGATACATTTACTAGTGAATTTAATATAAACAATGATCAAAATGCCTACGTTGGATTAAAATATGGAACACCAGGATCAAGTACATATGAAGCAGAACATAATGGAAATAATAAAAGTACCATATTAACCAATTTAGAAACTTGGTATACTGCTAATTTAAATAGCGTAGACTCTAAAATAGCAACAGTCTCATATTGCAATGATAAAAGAGTAGTAAGTGATACCACATATGATCCATGGGAAACGAACCCAACAGGCCTTGGATATAGACAAGAAACAACATATTATCAAACAGCACAAAGATTAAATCCACCAAAAACCGCAGCCCCAGTCTTAACCTGTCCAGAAGGAATAAGTAGAGTAGAAAGTAAAATAGGGTTATTATCAGCCGATGAAGTAGCCTATGCTGGAGGTGTATCTGGAACACCTAATACTTCATATTACCTATATAAAAATGCGAGTAGTATTTCCTGGTGGACTTCATCTCCTAGTGGCTTCCTTGGTAGTGCGACTGCGTGGAGCGTTAACTCCGATGGTGACTTGAGCGTCGACATCAACGTGGACATTTCCTACGCTGTCCGTCCTGTAGTTTCTCTTAAGCCATCAACCACAATAACAGGAGGAACAGGAACTCAAGCGAGTCCATTTACAGTATTATCAAATGAACCGACTACTGAAACTGAAATAGTTTCATAGGGCAAATTTTTATTAATACTTTACACAAAATGTGTCAAATGACACATTTTTTTATTTTGTAATAAATTTTTTATTGCGTATTTTTCTTTATTATAGTAATATAATGGTAGACAGTGGCATGATGTGGAAGAAAGTGGGGGATTTATATGTTAATGGGTGAGTATCATCATAATATTGATGATAAGGGTAGACTTATTATTCCTTCTAAGTTTAGATATGAACTTGGGGAAAAGTTTATTGTAACTCGTGGCTTAGAAAAATGTTTATTTGTTTATTCCCTTACTGAATGGGAAAAGATAGTTAAGCGTTTAAAAAGCTTACCATTTACAAATAAAGATGCCCGTAATTTTACAAGATTCTTCCTATCAGGAGCTGCAGAATGTGAGTTCGATAAACAAGGTCGAATAAACATTACCTCCCCACTCGGTAGTTACGCCGGTTTAACAGGAAAATGTGTTATAATCGGCGTTAATGACCGATTAGAAATATGGGATGAGGGTTTATGGAATGATTTCTTTAGTGAAAATGAAGATAGTTTAGCTGATATGGCAGAAAACTTATTTAAGGCAGATGATTATGAAGCATTATAGTGTCCTTAAAGAAGAATTAATTGATGGATTAAATATTAATCCTGATGGAATTTATGTTGATTGTACATTAGGTTATGCTGGAGATTCTAAAGAAATACTTAAAAGGCTAAGAAGGGGTTTTCTTTTCGCCTTTGACCAAGATGAAGATGCAATTCATTTTAGTCAAAATGAATTATCTAAAATTAGTAATAATTTTAAAATAATATATTCTAATTTTAGAGATTTAAAATCTAAATTAGAAGATGAAAATATTACTAAAGTAGATGGTTTTATCTTTGATTTAGGCTTATCTAGTCCGCAAATTGATGAAAAAGAAAGAGGTTTTTCTTTTCAAAATGATGCTGTATTAGATATGAGAATGGATAAGAATAATAAGTTAAGTGCTAAAGATGTAGTTAATAATTATTCTTATGAAAAATTAGTAGAAATATTTTATAAGTATGGAGAAGAAGATTTTTCTAAACCTATCGCTAAAAAGATAGTTGAAGAAAGATCTAAAAAAGAAATTAATACTACTATGGAATTAGTTGATATAATTAAATCATCTGTTCCCTTAAAGTATTTTCTTAAAAGCCATCCTGAAAGACAAATATTTCAAGCAATTAGAATTGAAGTTAATGATGAATTAAATTCAATTGAACATGCTTTAGATGATGCGATAAGTATGTTAAATACTGGTGGAAGAATATGTGTAATATCATTTCATTCTCTAGAAGATCGTATAGTTAAAAATGTTTTTAAAGCAAATAGTGAGATTAATCCTTTAGTTAAAGGTTTACCAGTAATTCCTGATGAATATAAACCAATACTAAAGTTAATTAATAAAAAACCTATTTTACCTAGTGATAAGGAAATAGGGGAAAATAGCCGCTCTAAGAGCGCTAAATTAAGAATAGTAGAAAGGGTATAAATTATGAGTAAGACTAGAAAGAAAGTAAAATTAAATGGATTAGATAGATTCTTAATAGGAATAATAATTTTATTATTAGTTTCTGGTCCAATTGTAATCGTATATTCTAAAAGTGTTCTTTCTAAGAGTAATATCGAAGTAGAAAGAATTAAAAACAAAATAGAAAAACAAGAAACTATCAATGAAAGTATTAGTATGAAGATAAATGAACTAGCATCTTTATCCAATATTCAAGATATTGCTAAAGAGCAAGGTTTAAGTTATCAATATGATAATATCTTAGTTGTAAAATAAGGTGATGGAAAGTGAAAAAAGCAAACACAAATATTAAAGTTAATAGATTTACAATAATTGTTGTTGCTTTTTTATTTGGTATAATAATTGCTAAATTAATATATGTAGCAGTAAGTCCTAAAGTAGATGGTATTGATTTAAAAACATTTGCTTTATCTAGAACAACAGCTAATAAAGTAATAGAAGCTAAAAGAGGAACTATTTATGATGTAAATAGTGAAGTTTTAGCTCAAGATGTCCGAAGTTATACCCTAATTGCCTATCTTGCTAAATCGAGAACTACTAATCCAGATAGACCTCAACATGTAGTAGATAAAGCTAAAACAGCTAAGGAACTAGCTACTGTAATTAATGCTAGTGAAGAATATATTTTAAAAAGATTAAATCAAGACGCTTATCAAGTAGAGTTTGGATCAGCTGGTAAAGGTTTAACTGAATTACAAAAACAAAATATTGAAAAGTTAGAATTACCAGGAATAGATTTTATCAAAGGAACTAAAAGAGACTATCCAATGGGAGATTTTGCTTCTCATATAATTGGTTATGCACGTAAATTAGATGGTGAAGAAATAAACGGTGAACTTGGGATTGAAGCTAAATATAATAAAGAATTAAAAGGTACAGATGGAAAAATAACTTATCAGAAAGATGCTTACGGTTATAAAATGGCTAATACTCCAGAAATAGTTACTAATTCTGTTGATGGTTATGATATATATTTAACAATAGATTCTAATATTCAGTTATATTTAGAAAATGCAATTGATAAACTAAGCACTTATGGAATGGAATGGGCTACAATAACTATTGCTGATGCTAGTACTGGCGCGATAGTAGGATCTGCCTCAAGCCCTAGTTTTAATCCTAATATAGTTAATATTGATAATTATAATAATCCCTTGACAAGTTATGCTTATGAGCCTGGTTCAACTATGAAAATATATTCATTTATGGCTGCTATTGAAGAGGGCATTTATAATGGAAGTGCAACATATTCTTCTGGTTCTATTCCTGTAGATAATTTTATAATTAGCGATTGGAATCGTAAAGGATGGGGCATGATTACTTATGATAAAGGCTTTACTTATTCATCAAATGTAGCTGCCGTTAATTTAGCACAAAAGCTTGGTAAAGATAAACTACTTAATTATTATAAAAAATTTGGCTTTGGAGACGTTACTGGTATAGAATTATCTAATGAATATACAGGTAAAGTTTCATTTAATTATAATTCGGAAATAGCTAGTGCATCATTTGGCCAAGGTATTACTACAACACCTGTTCAAAATATAGAGGCTCTAACTTCAATTACCAATGGTGGTATTGTATTAAAACCTTATATTATTAATAAAATAGTTAATCCTAATAATGGAGAAATAGTTTATGAAGGACAAAGAACAGAACTAGGTAGAGCAGTATCTGAAGAAACTGTAAATAAAATGATTGATTTACTAGATCAAACAGTAAATAGTGAAGATACTGCAGTTACCGGTCATAAATATCAAACTGATCAAGTAAGATTAATCGGCAAAACAGGTACAGCTCAATATACTCTATCAAACGGTAAATATTCTTCTGGCACATATAATAATATTCGTTCTTTTGCAGGTGTATTTCCTAAAGATAATCCTAAATATATCATATATTTATCTATAAAGAAATTCTCATCAGCATCAAAAGATATGGGTGAAGTTGTAAAAGACATTGTGGAATCAGTTGCTAAATATAAAAATTTAAGTGATAAAGAAACTAGTGAAGATAAAAGTAAATTATATTCAATTAACAATTATATAAATAAAGATATTAATGTAATTTCTAATGAATTAAAAAATGATGGATTAATTCCAATTATAATTGGTGATGGCAATAAGATAATTAATCAATATCCTTATCAAAATATGGTAGTTTTAAAAAATAGTAAAGTATTTTTACTGACAAATGGTATTAATTATACAATGCCAAATATGCTAAACTGGACTAGTAGTGAAGCAATTAATTTTGCAAATTTAATTAAAGTCCCATATAATATAAGTGGTTATGGAAAAGTTATAAGTACTTCTTTAAAAGAAGGAGATCGAGTAGATATAAATATTCCATTAGAAATAAAATTAGGAGAGTAGTATGAATAAAATAAAAAAATTCTTTAATAGCCCAGTACCCATTATAATAATGTTAATTATTATAATAATCGTATTATTAATAAATACTAATTATTTAATGAAATCTAATAAAATATATTTATTTAGTGCATCTAATGATTATGTAAAAATTAATAATGGAGTAATTAGTTTAAATTATGATATTAATATTTTAGAAGGCAGTGATATAACTTATTTAAAAGATAAAGATATAACTGTTACTAAATATAAAATAGGTTATTATGTTAAAGATAATGATAAACTAATTCCTTTATCTATAATTGAAGATAATGATGAAGGTGGATTTTCTTTAAAAGCCTTACTAGAAGGAATAAATACATTTAATATTAATGAACTTAATAAAAATAATAATCATTTTAATAAAGAATCTACTAAACTATTAAATGATGGATTATATTTTATAATAGAGGCAACAGATAATAAAGGAAATGTTATATCTGAAATAACTAAAACTGATTTAATTAAAATATCAAAGTAGTAAAGAGAGATTAATTCATTCTTTTTTTGACATTATTTTTATACTTATAGAATTATATTGTTAATAGGTGATTAATGGTGCAAAGAAGATTTATAACGTATCCTAAATATAATATAAGTTTTATAAAAATAATTATATATATTATTTTATTTTTAATAGGTCTTATAATAACCATTAAAATATTATTTAATAAATATAATGATAGTTATAATGATAAATTACTTTCAATTGGAACTAATAATTTAATTGGAAATATTTCTTTATTAGATATTGCTAGTTTTAATTTAAAAAAACCAGAATCTTTACTTAGTATGTCTTTTAATAATGTAGGAAGTATTGATATTCCAGTTACTAAAAAGGTTATAAAAGAAGAAAAAGTTATAAAGAAAAATATTGACCCAATAATATATATTTATAATACTCATCAAACTGAAGAATATAATGCCGGTAATTTACGAGAATATAATATAACTCCAACTGTTTATATGGCAGCTAATATCTTAAAGAAAAAAATGGATAATTTAGGTATTCCTACAATAGTTGAAGATGAAAATATTGTAGATGTATTAAAAAAGAATAATTGGAAATATAGTGAAAGCTATAATGCTAGTTGGCAGTGGCTTAATAACGCTAAGGAAAAACATCCAAGTTTAAAATATTTTATTGACTTGCACCGAGATAGTAGCTCTGGCACTAAAGTAATTAATGATCTAAAATATGCTAAGATGATGTTTGTAGTTGGAATGAATCATGAAAACTACGAAAAAAATGAAAGCTTAGTTATTAAACTTAATAATTATTTAAATGAAAATTATGAAGGACTTATGAGAAACATTTTTTATGGTAAAAGAAGTCAATATAATCAACATTTTAATGAAAATACGATTCTTATTGAAGTAGGTGGCCCTGAAAATACAATTGAAGAAGTATCTAATAGTATTAATGCTTTAAGTGATGCCTTATATTATGTAATTGGAGAATCTAATGGAAACTAAAAAGAAAAAGAGCAAATTTAGATACATTATATATTTATTATTTATAATCTTTGGATTACTTTATTTTGCTAATATAACTGGTTATTATGAAAATAGAATAGCATCTAATTCTAGACTTACTAAAGAAGCTATTATGGAATTTGAAAAAGATGTATCAGAAGGTAAAGCAGTAGATATTAAAGATTATGTTGAAAATACTCATCATAATTATCAAAATAACTATTCTAATCTAGGATATGAAATAAGTAACGCCATAGATATAGCGTTAAATGAAGGAGTAGGTTATTTATTTAAAATACTTAAGGCTTTATTTGGTTAATTAATTATGTTAAAATAATTAAAGAAGAAGGTATTTATGAATAAATTAAAGTATATCTTTAGAGTAATAAAGAAAATGAATATTAAAAATATGTTTAAAGTAGCTAAGAAAGTAGCTAAAAAAGCTCATAAATTAACACTTTATATTTTTATTGATATGATAATTTGTGGTTTTAAATATGGATCAGGTTATTACGATTATCAAGAATTTGAATTTTATAAATTAAACAAAAAAGAAAGAGAAACTTATCTTACTAGAACTTTGAATAATTTAATTATAAAAAAGTATAATAATAAAGATTACTTTTATAAATTTGATCAAAAAGATATTTTTAATAAGTTATTTAAAAAGTATATTAAAAGAGAATATATGATTTTAAATGATAATAATTTTAAAGATTTTGAAAAATTTATAAATAAACATAATCCAATAATTGTTAAACCTCTTGATGGTGAAGGTGGTAAAGGCGTTGAAAAATATGAAATAGATGATGAATCTAATATAAAAGCTCTTTATAATACTTTATTAGTAAGAGGCCAGTTACTAATTGAAGAATGTATTAACCAGCATGAAGAAATAAATAAATTGTATAGTGATTCTGTTAATAGTTTAAGATTATTTACTTTCTTTGATGGAAAAAACTCTTATGTATTAAATAAAGTTTTTAAAATAGGTAATGGTGGAGTAACTGATAATTTTAGTAGTGGTAGTATGTATACTTTTTTAAATGATGAAGGAGTAGTCATATGTCCTGCAATTGATAGAGATGATAATTATTTTGAAGTTCATCCCATAACAAAGGAAAAGATAATTGGATTTAAAGTGCCTTATTATAAAGAAGCATGTAAACTAGTTATAAGTGCTAGTAAAATAGTTAAAGAAGTAGCCTATATTGGATGGGATGTAGCAATAACACCAGATGGACCAGTTATAATAGAAGGTAATTCATATCCTGGAGTATTTCAAATTAAACCAACATTTGATAAAAGTCATACTGGATTAGTTCCAATTTATAAAAAATTTATGGATTTTTAAGAGAAATAGATAAAATTTACTTGAACAAAGAAATAAAATGTATTATAATTTCATTGTTCAGTTAATTTGTCCCCGTAGCTCAGCTGGATAGAGCATACGCCTTCTAAGCGTACGGTCGCGCGTTCGAATCGCGCCGGAGACACCACTTAAATAATTAAGCGACTTGCAAGTAAGTCGCTTTTATAATAGTAAAATTTAAATTACTAATTAATAATTACTTATTTTTCTATCAAAAGAATTATATTTCTAATCTATTATTTTCATTAAAAATGCTTGACTAGTAAAAGTAAAAATGAAATAATTAAATAGATTTGTAAGAGGGCGATAATATGATAGATATTAAATTAATTAGAGAAAATAAAGATTTAGTAAAAGAAAATATTAAAAAGAAATTTCAAGATGAAAAACTACCTTTAGTTGATGAAATATATGATTTAGATAAAGAAGTTAGAGAAGCTAAAGCTAAAGGTGATAATTTAAGAAGTGAAAAGAATTCTTTATCTAAAAGTATTGGTTTATTAATTAAAGATGGTAAAAAAGAAGAAGCTGAAGAAATTAAGAATAAAATCGCCGATATGGATGCTCAAATTAAAATATTAGAAATTTCTGAAGAAAAGAAAAATGCTTTAATTAAAGAAAAAATGATGGTTATTCCTAATATCATTGATAAAAGTGTTCCTATTGGTAAAGATGATTCTGAAAATGTAGAAGTTGAAAGATTTGGAGAACCTATTATACCAAATTATGAAATACCATATCATGCTGATATCATTTTAAATTTAAATGGCATGGATAAAGAAGCTGCAGGTAGAACCAGTGGTGAAGGCTTTTATTATTTATTAGGTGATATAGCAAGATTACATGAAGCAATGATTAGTTATGCTAGAGATTATATGATAGATAAAGGATTTATCTATGCTATACCTCCATTTATGATTCATAGTGATGTAGTAACTGGAGTAATGTCATTCCCAGAAATGGAAGCTATGATGTATAAAATTGAAGGGGAAGATTTATATTTAATTGGTACATCAGAACACTCTATGATAGGCAAATTTCAAGGCCAAATGATTAAAAAGGAAGACTTACCAATCAAAATGACATCATATTCACCTTGTTTTAGAAAAGAGGGCGGATCACATGGCTTAGAAGAAAGAGGATTATATCGTGTCCATCAATTTGAAAAACAAGAAATGATAGTACTTTGTGAACCAGAAGATTCTATGAAATACTATGAAGATATGTGGAAATATACGGTAGAAGTATTTAGAAATATGGATATTCCAGTTCGTCAGCTTGAATGTTGTTCTGGTGATTTAGCAGATTTAAAAGTAAAATCATGTGATATTGAAGCATGGAGCCCAAGACAAGCAAAATATTTTGAAGTTGGTTCTTGTTCTAATTTAGGAGATGCTCAAGCGAGAAGATTAGGCATTAGAGTTAAATCTAAAGAAGGTAACTATTATTTACATACTTTAAATAATACAGTTTTAGCATCACCTAGAGGTTTAATTGCGTTACTTGAAAATAATTACATGGAAGATGGCTCAATAAAAATACCAGAAGTCCTAAGACCTTATATGGGTGGTAAAGAAAAAATTGAAATAAAAAAATAAAATGGTATGTTTATCATACTTTTTATATTAGTAAAAAAGGGAGTATACTATGAAAATAATATGTGAATATTGTAAGAATTCTATTGATACAAGCAAAGATAATAAATGTCCAAATTGCTTAGCATCATACAGTGATAATAAAATGTTCAAAGAAGGTTTAGAAGAATTAAAAAAGCAAAAAGATCAAGAATATCGAGCAAGAGAACTTGATATTGAAAAACAAAAAATTCAAAATGAACAAGTAAAAAGCATCTTAGAAACTACTAAAAAAATATTTGGCTTCCAAAAATATATTATATTTATACCAATTCTATTTTTTTTACTTATATTCTTTGAAATTATTTTTTCAATTTTTAATAGTCATAAAGATTATCCAAAAAGATTTACTACAACTACCATGCCAAACATAACAACTACTACTGAGAAAAAAGTTGCAGTAGGTTTAAATGAATTTGGAGAAACATCTAAATATAAAGTAAAAATTGATAAAACTTTAAATATAGATAAAATATATGGAGTTATATCTCCAAGTGAAGGTAAAAAATATAAAGCATTTCATTTAATCGTAGAAAATAAAACCGAAAGTACATTAATACTAAATGCTAAAATAAATTGTATCGTAGATGATTTTGTTCAAAAAGAATCTAACTATCATTCAAAATATCCTCCACTACCATTTAAAATAGACTCATTATTAAAAGCAGAAGGATATGTAATATTTGAAGTACCAATAAATGCTAAGAAATATGATATAAAATATGGTGATTATATAACAATTCATATCGATGATTAATTTAACACATTTTTATTGGGCGCATATACTACTTTAGGTGATATTTATGGATGATAATATATTTGAAAAGGTAGAAAAGAAAACTAAAGTAGATAAAGACACGATAATATCTCTTGCCCAAATGGTTGAAGCAAATGGCTTAAAAGATGAAAAAACATTAAGAGAAGTAATTAATAAACTTAGTGTTATGACTGGTAAACCTGTATCAAGTGAAATGGAAAATAAAATTATAAATACTGTTTTAGAAGATAAAGTACCTAAAAATATTGATAAGTTGTTTTAAAAAGTTCTTGCTAAATGCATAAATATTTGATAATATATTTATGCAAGCAAGAAATGGCGGTGTAGCTCAGTTGGCTAGAGCATTCGGTTCATACCCGACAGGTCGGGAGTTCAAATCTCTCCGCCGCTACCAAGAGGAATTCTGCTCGAACTTTATAGTTTGAGTTTGATAAATAACTAATTCAGAAATGGATTAGTTATTTTGTGTTATTAAAAACTATCCAAAGAGAAAGGATGGTATTATGGTAAATATTATTAAAGAAGAATTACCTATTGAAGAACACTTGCGAAAGAAATTAGAACTGATATGTGAGTTTGCAAAAACTACATCTAAAATCATTAATGGTAATATCAGAAAAATAGATAGAACTAATTTAACTTATATTGAACCTAATAGAATTATCATAAAAAATAAAACTTTCTTAATATTTAATTATTCTAATGAAGTATTTATTGAAAATCTATCTAATAAGATAAACTATCTGAATTAGAAGATTATCTAAAAACTATCTAAATACTGCTATTCCCTAATCAGGAAATTGACAAATCAATGTTTTAAGTATATTATATATATTAATATTGAATAAACTTGAAATCTTTGATTCAAGTTTATTTTTTTCTAACTAATGCTTTTTGCCAATTATCTTACAACCATTATAGTATTTCTTAATTATTTGGAATTTTTACTAATCAAATCTATTTATTTAGAGAAACTAGGTTTAAATAAAGAAAAAGATGATTTTGAATGTTAATCATCTTTTGTTTTAAAAATTATTTTGTTATTATTTCAATTAGTTTCTTTGTACTAAAGTTAGGTATATGATTTTTAGATAATGCGATTCCTATATATCTACTAGGAATTTTTTCTTTTATTTTTAATTCATATAATTCTTTATTCTTAATTGCCTCTTTAATATATTCTTTAGTTACATATCCAATACCAAGACCAATTTTAGCAAATTCAAGAACAAGAGAATAACTAGCAAGTTCCATATTAGGTTTAAGTATAACGCCATTACTACTAGCAAAATTATTCAAAAATTCCCTTGTATTTGATCCCTTAGTTTGAAGTATCAAAGGGTATTTATTTAGTTCCTTAATTGATAAATCTTTATTAACTAAATCTAAATATTTATTATTTACGACAAAACAATCATTTATTTTTTTACACTTTATTATGTCAATATCATTACCATAATTTTTATCATTTAAATTTAATATGACAATATCAATTAGCCCATTTCTAAGTTTTGGTAATAATTCAGATGTAATAT
>ODAJ012030388.1_pt1 | contig 13773 bp, 9 predicted proteins | sample 1539241 | NCBI WGS metagenome assembly ODAJ01 (sample SAMN02144231, study PRJEB22623) | gut metagenome | biome: sheep rumen | host: Ovis aries | place: New Zealand | reverse complement strand
CAGATGAACTTCACGGGCAGCTCCATCAGCGCAGCCATGCGGACGGCGGGCTTCATGTAGTCAGAGAATACGAAGAATGTTCCGCAAGCGGGGATGACGCCACCGTGCAGAGCCATACCGATGCAGCAGCAGGCCATGGTGAGCTCGGCCACACCAGCCTGGAAGAAGGCACCGCTGAAGTCGCCCTTCACCAAGTTGTGAGTCTTCTTCAGGAAACCGTCAGTCTTGTCAGAGTTACTCAGGTCGGCAGAAGCGCAAATCATGTTGGGCACCTGCTCAGCCAGCGCACCCAGTACGGTAGCCGATGCACCACGCGTAGCAGCGCCGGCCTTCTGCTCCACCTTCGACCAGTCAATCTTCGGAGCCTTGCCTGAGAACCACTCCTCCATGAGCTTAGCCTGCTCGGGGTGACCCTTGGCCCACTCAGCCTTCTCGGCGTAGCGCTCGGCGCAAATCTTCTTCAGCTCTTCACGGCGCTTGGCATACATTTCTGCTACCTCGGGGAAGATGACAAACGGGTTCTCGGGGTCAGCGCCCAGGTTCTTCATCGTCTGCACGAAGTTGTCGCCGCCGAGGGGAGCACCGTGGGTAGCGCAGTTGCTCTCGTAGCTGCTGCCGTCAGCCTTGCGGGCACCCTTGCCCATGACGCAGTGACCGATAATCAGCGACGGGCGCTCCTTCTCAGCCTGTGCCTTCTTGATAGCCTCACGAATCTGGTCAACGTCGTTACCGTCAATCTTCTGCACGTACCAGCCCCAGGCCTCGTACTTCTTGGCGGTATCCTCAGAGGTTACCACCTCGGTCTTCGTAGAGAGCTGGATGTCGTTGGCATCGTAGAACATGATGAGGTTGTCCAGTCCCAGGTTACCGGCAATGCGGCCTGCACCCTGCGAAATCTCCTCCTGTACGCCACCGTCAGAGATGTAGGCGTAGATGGTCTGGTTCATGACGTTGCCCAGACGAGCCTTCAGGAACTTGGCAGCGATGGCAGCACCTACGGCGAAGGTGTGGCCCTGACCGAGGGGGCCAGACGTGTTCTCAATGCCACGGGCCAGCTCACGCTCGGGGTGGCCGGGGGTCACTGAGCCCCACTGGCGCAGGTTCTGCAGGTCTTCCAGCTGGTACTTGCCTATGAGGCAGAGCTGCGAGTAGAGCATGGGAGCCATGTGGCCCGGGTCCAGGAAGAAACGGTCACGTCCCTCCCAGTTGGGATTCTCGGGGTCATAGACGAGGAACTCGCTGTAGAGTGTGTTGATGAAGTCAGCACCACCCATGGCACCGCCGGGGTGGCCAGACTTAGCTTTCTCAACCATTGCGGCAGCCAGGATACGAATGTTATCAGCTGCGCGATTCATTACTTTGTTGTCGTTCATTACTTTATTGAATTTAGGGTTTTATAAATAATAGTTATTTCAGTGTCAGTACGATGAGAGACTTTGCGGGCACGTTCAACGAGAGTACGCCTTTGTTCAGCTTAGCATCCTTGAACTCCTTGGGAGCAACTACGTCGGGATGCTTGAAGTCGTTGTAGTCATCAACGCGCTTCGAGGTAAGAATGCGACCGGTTACGCTCTTGGCCGTGAAACCGGGAATCTGGAACTCGACAGCCTTGTCCTTATCCAGGCTGACGTTGGTAATGGCCAGCACGATGCTGCCATCCTTAGTTTTTGCAGCAGAGGCAGAGAGTAGGGGACAGGGACGGTAACCGGCATCGCGGGCACCTTTCTTCTCCTTATAATATTCCTTGCTGACAGCAATAACTTCGCTGTCCAAGTCGAGCAGAAGGTGAGTAGCCTCCATGAACGGGGTGTACATCTCGAAGACGTGATAGGTCGGAGTGAGTACCATGTGGCCCGTGCCTTCCTGGTCTGTAAGAATCATGGACTGCAGAACGTTAACTACTTGAGCAATGTTGGCCATCTTCACGCGGTCGGTGTATTTGTGGAACACGTTGAGCGAAAGTGCTGCTACAAAGGCATCGCGCAGGGCGTTCTGCTGATAGAGGTGACCGGGAATGGTGCCAGGCTCTTCGTCCCACCAAGTGCCCCATTCATCGACCAGCAGGCCAATCTTGCCTTCGGGGTCAGCCTCGTCCATGATGGCTTTATGCTTCTTGATAACTTCCTCAATCTCCAGACACTTGCCCAGCGCCCAGTAGTATTGGTCGTTGTCGAAGTTGATGGCCGAACCCTTGGGACCGTCCCATCCGGAGCAAGTATAATAATGTAGGCTTACACCCTGCATCATGGTGCCGATTTTCTTCATGAGCACCTCGGTCCAGTTGTAGTCATAGTCGCTGGCTCCTGAGGCAATGCGATAGAGCTTGTTCTGACCTTGGTCGCGCAGGTAGGTGTTGAACTTCCGATACTCGTCGCTGTAGTATTCGGGTGTCATGTTGCCACCGCATCCCCAGGCTTCGTTGCCAATGCCGAAGTACTTGACGTGCCAAGCCTTGTCGCGGCCGTTTTGACGGCGCAGACGGGCCATGGGCGTATCGCCGTCGCTGGTCATGTACTCCACCCATTGAGCCATTTCCTTTACCGTACCGGATCCCACGTTACCACTGATGTAAGGTTCGCAACCCAGCATTTCGCAAAGGTTCAGAAATTCGTGTGTACCAAAGGAGTTGTCCTCGATGGTGCCACCCCAGTTGTTGTTACGCAGCGAGGGGCGGTTCTCACGCGGCCCGATGCCGTCCATCCAGTGATAGTCGTCGGCAAAGCATCCGCCCGGCCAGCGCAGCACGGGAATCTGCAGTTTCTTCAGTGCCTCGAAAACGTCTTTGCGGTAGCCGTTAATGTTGGGTATAGGAGAGCCTTCGCCCACCCAGAGACCACCATAGATGCAGCTGCCCAGGTGCTCTGAGAACTGTCCGTAAATCTCCTTGTTAATCTTGTTCTTTCCTTGGTCGGCATGAATAGTTGCCTTGACGGTTTGTGCTGATGCCGTCAGCGAGGTTGCTAAAGCAATAGCAGTTGATAATAGTAATTTCCTCATAGTTGTTTTTTGTTTATTTGAATATAACTTAAAGCCTGAATCCTAATGAAGCGTTGACGTACCAGTCTGTCAGCCTGATTTTACTGTCGTCAATGGTGTTGCGGAAGTGGTTCAGCTGCCCATAGACGTTCAGGAAGTAGCGACCGAAGTTCCAGACGATAGACATGCGGGCGTCGATGTTGAACGTCACGTGGCCGTAGTCAACGCTGGTGCCTTTTTCCTCAAGGGTGACATCGTCAAGCCAGGAGTAATCGTCAGGTACGGCTTTCTTGCCCGTAGGCGACACCTCGTCCTCGTCGATAAACACGTCGTAGTTAGAGTCGTACAGATAGCTCTTCGAGCGGCTGTAGAGTGTAATCATCGGCATGGCCGTAATGTTGACAAGCACGTTCTTGACGGGCACCCAGTTGTAGGCATAGCCTGCGCCAATGCTACCCTCGTGAATCTTCACCCGGCCTATATCGCCAAGGAGCTGAATGAGCAGGGCGTTCTGACGTGCAGAATAGTCGATGGACGTCTGGTACCACATGATGCCGAACAAGAGCGAGCCGGCAGAACGTATCTGGTTGACCGACTGGTCGTAGGCAGCGGCATAGGAAAAGTGCTTGCCGTTGAGCATATAGTAGGCATCGAAGATGGCTGTCTTGACGTCAATGGGTTGCCATGTTTTTATAGACTCGTTGATTTCCATAGGGCCGTTGTCGTCATATCCCCAGATGGAGGCAGACAGCTCGTTGGTCGAGAAACTCCGCTTGCGCAGGTTGATGCCGTAGTTGGCTCCTGTAGCACCGATAGACCAGTTGCTTCCCTTAGAACGGCTAATGGAGAAGGAGTAGCCCAGTCCGTAGCCGCGATAGCCCACCCATGCACCTAATGACTGTGACGAGGTCGGCTGGAAGAGTGACTCCCAGTTGAGTTCTCCGTAGAGCCCCCTGGCTGCCATGTGCTCTTTCGACAGCTTCGACGTGGCTCTGAGGTCCATGTCGTTGGTGTGGTACTTCAGCACGACCTGCCAGGGCTTCTTCGGCACTTCGATGTATCGCTGGTCAATGCCCCTGACCGTCATAGTGTCAATGTATCGGCCCACGCTGTTGATAGCACGTAACAACCAGGGTTTCCGCTCTTGCGGAAACGCCTGGATGCTACATAGTGCGAGGAGCACCATTACGACAAGCGCCGTTCTGTTCATGCTCCGAGGGTTGTTACTTCTTGTGCTCTACTGCGCACTGCTCAATGGCCAGTCCGCTCTTGTAGTTCTCAATGTAACGTTCGAAACCTTCTACGTCTTCGGGGGTGGGGGCGATGCTCGTTCCCTTGTTGCCGGCGAACACCACTTCCTCCAGATAGTCAGCCAGTGTGAGCTGATCAGGATTCTTAACCATGTATCCTGCCAGCAAGGCAATACCCCAGGCACCGCCCTCACCAGCTGTCTCCATGACGCTGATGGGCGAGTTCAAGGCTGCTGCCAACATGCGCTGACCTACGCCGGGGGTCTTGAAGTAACCTCCGTGGCCCGTGATGCGGGCAACCTTCACCTGCTCTTCCTTCAGCAGGATGTCGTTACCAATCTTCAGTACGCCAATGGCTCCGTAGAGGTGGGCACGCATGAAGTTGGCCAGGTTGAACTTGTCGTTAGCCGAGCGAACAAACATGGGACGGCCCTCCTGCAGACCGGTAACCGGCTCGCCTGAGACGTAGTTGTAGGCCATGAGCCCGCCACAGTCGGCATCGCCCTCAAGGGCCTTGTTAAACAGCTTTCCGTAGAGCTCGTTCATATCGACGGGAACACCGAGCAGCTGCTGGTACTCTTTGAACAGACCTACCCATGCGTTGATGTCGCTGGTGCAGTTGTTACAGTGAACCATTGCCACGAGGCTGCCGTCGGGAGTCGTTACCATGTCAATCATCTCATAGGGCTTCGAGAGCGGTTTCTCCAACACAATCATTGAGAAGCTGCTGGTACCAGCCGACACGTTACCCGTGCGCTGCTTGACGGCATTAGTGGCTACCATTCCCGTACCGGCGTCGCCTTCTGGCGGACAAACGGGGATGCCTGCCTTCAGGTGACCGCTGACGTCGAGACGCTTGGCACCCTCAGGTGTCAGGAATCCGGCATTTTCGCCTGCGTTCAGCGACTTCGGCAGAATGTTAAGCAACTGCCAGGGGAAGCCGTAGGGAGCCACCAGCTCGTCGAACTTGCGTACCATTTCTGCGTCGTAAGTCTTCGTGGCCGGGTCAACGGGAATCATACCTGATGCGTCGCCAACACCGAGTACAAACTGTCCTGTAACCTGCCAGTGGACGTAGCCAGCCAGCGTGGTCAGGTACTTAATGTCCTTGACGTGCTCCTCGTTGTCGAGGATGGCCTCATACAGGTGGCTGATGCTCCAGCGCAGGGGGATGTTGTAGTTGAAGAGCTCCGAGAGCTTAGCGGCTGCCTTACCCGTATTGGTGTTACGCCAAGTGCGGAAAGGCACCAGAATCTGCTGGTCCTTGTTGAAGGCCATGTAGCCGTGCATCATGGCTGAGAAGCCGATGGCTGCCAGACTCTCTATCTCGCATTCGTACTGCTTCATTACGTCACGGCGCAGGTCAGCGTAGCAGTCCTGCAGACCATACCAGATGGCTTCGGTAGAATAGGTCCACAGACCATCGACGAGCTGGTTTTCCCACTCGTGGCTGCCTTGTGCTATAGGCTTGTTCTCCTCGTCAATGAGGACAGCCTTAATACGGGTAGAGCCAAACTCAATACCGAGAATGGCTTTACCCTGTTCAATAACTTGCTTTGCTGTCATAGATTACTTCAATGCTTTGTTCAACATGTAGTAAATCTCGTTGTACTGCAGCTGGTGACGGAATGAGCCGTACTTCGTGTCCTTATCGATGCGGAGCATTTCGATTTCGGCCATCTCGGCGTAGTCAATCCAGAACTCAGGAGTAATGTCGTACGAGAAGCAGCTGTGGTGCGTGCCGCCAGCCAGAATCCACGTAGCCGTACCAATCTCGAAGTTCGGCATGGGAATCCACAGTGCGTTGGCAACGGGCAGCTTGGGCAGCGGCTTCGGCTCGATGCACTTCACGTCGTTCACGATGAGACGGAAGCGGTTGCCTAAGTCAACGACGGTAGCTGTTACGCCATCGCCCACCTTCGAGTTGAACACCAGGCGGGCTGTGAAGCTCTTGCGGATACCGATGCCCAGGAAGTGAACCTCCAGGCGAGGCTTGTCGGCTGCTATCAGCGGGCAAACCTCCAGCATGTGACTCTGCAGGATGCTCGACTTCTCGCCGTCGAAGTTCAGCGTGTAGTCCTCCAGGAACGAGCAACCACCAGGCATGCCTTGCGTCATGAACCATACGGTGCGGTAGAGTGCAGCCGACTTCCAGTCGCCCTCGGCACCGAAACCATAACCCTCGGCCATGAGGCGCTGAGAGGCCAGACCGGGAATCTGGTCAAAGCCCAGGAAGTTCGGGTCGTTGATATCTGCCTCACCCAGGTCGTCGAAGTTGGTGGTGAAGCCCTTGGCACCTTCGTCCTTCAGCACGCGACGGATGGCTATTTCGGCTTTGGCAGCATTGTGTACCTTCTCCCAATAGACCTCTTCTCCGCTCTCGTCAATCTTGATGGTGTAAAGACGCTTGTACTCCTCAACCAGTTCGTCTGCCTCGGCATCGGTCACCTTGTGATAATAGTCCATCAGCGAGCTGACGGGGTAGTAGTCAATGTGGTAGCCTAAGCGTACCTCGGCTTCTACCTTATCGCCGTCGGTTACGGCCACGTTGTTCATCTGGTCGCCGAAGCGCAGGATGCGCATGTCGTGAGCGTCAGCCCATGCTGCTGCCACACGTGCCCAAACAGCAATCTGCTTCTGCGGACGCTCGTCCTTCCAGTAGCCGCTCACCACCTTGCGGGGCTTGCGCATGCGGGCGCAGATGTGTCCGAACTCGCGGTCGCCGTGAGCACTCTGGTTCAGGTTCATGAAGTCCATGTCCATCGTGTCCCAGGGTATCTCGGCGTTGTATTGAGTGTGGAAGTGCAGCAAGGGCTTCTTCAGCTGCTGCAGTCCGTGTATCCACATCTTGGCGGGCGAGAAGGTGTGCATCCAGGTAATGATGCCCACGCACTTGTCGTCGTTATTGGCTGCCTTCATGACAGCCTCTACTTCCTTCGAGCTGTTAGCAGTTCCTTTATACACAATCTTGATGGGAATGTTCCCGCTGTTGTTCAGTCCATCGACCATTTCCTTCGAGTGAGCGTCAACGGCTACGACAGCATCGCCTCCGTACAGCAGTTGTGCACCTGTTACCCACCAAATCTCAAAATTCTCAAATCCTTTAACCATAATAATTTTAAGTTTTTAAGTTGTTGTATATTAATATTAGTATGTTTGTAGCTTAATGCTTCTGTCCTTTCTGTCCGTAGTAGGCGTTCGGTCCGTGCTTGCGCATGTAGTGCTTCTCGACGAGCAGCGGGTTCATTGTCAGGTTGGGGTTGACGCTGAAAGCCACGAAGGCCATCTTGGCGCACTGTTCCATGACCTTTGCGTTATACACGGCATTGTCGGGCGACGTTCCCCACGAGAAGGGTCCGTGGTTCTTCACCAGCACGGCGGGTGTGTGGTCGGGATTGATCTTGCGAATGTTCAAAATCTCATCTACGATAACGTTACCCGTTTCCAGTTCGTACTGTCCCTTCACCTCGGCCTCGGTCATGTCGCGGGTGCAGGGAATGTCCTGATAGAAGTAGTCGGCATGTGTGGTTCCGATGTTAGGAATGTCGCGTCCGGCCTGTGCAAAGGCTGTAGCGTAGGTGGAGTGGGTGTGTACTACGCCCTTGATGTTGGGGAACGCCTTGTAGAGTACGAGGTGTGTCGGTGTGTCGCTCGAGGGGTTCAGGTCGCCCTCCACCACCTTTCCGCTCTCTAAATCGACGACCACCATGTCTTCGGCTTTCATCTCGTCATAGCTTACGCCGCTGGGTTTTATAACTACGAGGCCTTTCTCGCGGTCAATACCGGAGACGTTGCCCCAGGTAAAGATAACCAATCCTTGTTTTACCAAATCCAGATTGGCCTTGAATACTTTTTGTTTAAGTTCTTCTAACATATTTATAATCTATAGTTTAAAGTTTGGGTCTTCATTATAGGCACTGCGGTTGAAGTGGTAGAGGTATGCCCCTCGCTTGGAGCCCGACTTGTCTATCAACTCGGTCTTCTCGATAAATTCCATTTCTTTGATGCGCTTACGGAAGTTCCGCTTATCCACCTGCTCGCCGTTGACGGCCTCGTAGAGCCGCTGTAGCTGGGTGAGCGTGAACAGTTCTGGCAACAGTCGGAAACTAATGGGCTCCGTCTTGATTTTCTCCCGCATGATGCGACGTGCCTGACGTATCATTTCGCGGTGGTCGGAGTACATGGGGGGCAACTGCGTGATGTTGACCCATTCTACTCCGTGCTTCTTGCGCAGTTCGTCATCGTAGTCGTTGACGTTTATCAAGGCATAGTAGGCTATTGATATGACGCGTTCACCAGGGTCACGGTCAACGCTTCCGAATGCGCCCACCTGTCTCATGTACAAGTGACGTATGCCTGTCAGTTCCTGTAGCGTACGGTTGGCCGCCTCATCAACACTTTCGTTGGGGCCTACAAAACCACCATATAACGACCATTCGCCTCGGCCCGGGTCCATCTGACGCTTACCGATGAGTACGCGCAGATGGCCCTCGTCGAAGCCGAAGATAATGCAATCTACAGAAACGTATGCCTTTGAGTATTCACTGTAGTAGGTTGTCATAGCCTATTTTTGATTGTAAAACACTCGTTTACCAGAAGTATGCATAGAAGCAGGCGCAGAGACCTACGACAACCAGTGTGCCGACGATGTCCCATACGTTCCAGCTCTCGCGGATGCTCTTCTTGAATTCCGAGGTAAAGGTGATAGCCTCCACCTGAGCCTTCGAGGGTGCGGGCGTGAAGCAGCTTACTACTACCATCAATGCAATGATGAATACCAGCAGCCAGCACTCGAAGATGAGCCAGTTGGTCTGCCAGAACCAGGATGTGTAGTCCCAGAAGGCACCGTCCATGGCAGCCTTGCCTGAGTCGGTGATGACGTTGGTCACCAGACGAATCATGCCTACGATGAAGCCGCCAATGAGACCCCACTCACCAGCCTTCGGTGTGATCTTCTTGGAGAAGATACCCAGCGTGAACACAGCCACCATGGCCGGAGCCAGGAGCGACTGAATGCCCTGCAGGTACGAGTAGAGGGTGTCCATAGACATCATGACGGGCATCCAGGCCAGACCCAGCAGCACCACGACGACGGTGGCAATACGGCCAACGAGCACGTAGTGGGCCTCGCTCATGCCCTTCTTCATGGGCTTGTAGAAGTCCTCTGTGAAGAGCGTGGCGCAGCTGTTGAAGAAAGCAGCCAGCGAAGCTACCAGGGCGCAGATGAAGCCGATGGTCACGATACCCTTCACGCCGGCGGGCAGAACGTGCTTCACCATCAGGGCGAAAGCGGCGTCCGTGTCGTCCATGACGAAACCGTTAATCTCGGGGTGCTGAGCCAAAGCTGCAGCTATCATGCCGGGGATAAGGAACATGAAGCAAGGCAGAATCTTGAAGAAACCGGCTGCGATGGTACCACGACGTGCGCGTGCCATGACGGCCTTGTTATCCTCGCCTGGCACCTGACCCAGTACACGCTGTACGATGTGCTGGTCGGTACACCAGTACCAGAAACCGATAATCGAAGCTCCGAGGAATACCACGTAGCCCGGATACTCGCGATACATGGGGTCACCCGGGTCGGTGTGGAACATGTGGTTAATGCCGTAGCCTTCGTGCATCTGTCGGGCGGTGTCCATCATCGTAGCCCAACCCGTAGTGATGCTGCCGCCGCCCAGGGCTGCCAGTCCGAGGAAGAGCACCAGGAACGAACCTATAATAAGAATAGGAGTCTGGATGGACGACAGCGTCATCACACCCTTCATGCCGCCGAACACGGTGAAAATGGCCGTGACGGCAATAAGGCCGATAGCTCCGTACCAGAACGGTATGCCGAGAAGGAACTCAAAGAAGATACCACCCGTGAAAGCTGTTACTGAAACCTTTGTCAGCACGTAGGCTACCAGCGTGATGATGCTAAGCCACGAGCCCGTACGCTGTGTGTAGCGGAACTTCAGGAAGTCGGGCATGGTGATAATCTTGCCCATCTTGTTGATGAGCAACTGGTAGAACGGTACAAACAGCCAGCCGAGGATGAGGATCATCCAACCCTGCATCTCCCAGTGGGCCATGCCGACGCCGTCCTTTGCACCCGTACCGGCCAGGCCTACGAGGTGCTCCGAACCGATGTTGGCGGCAAAGATGGCCATACCGATGACGTACCACGGCTCGCCCTTACCGAAGAGGTAAGCCGACGAGTCTTCGCCCTTCTGGGCTTTCTTGTCTTTCCAGATAGCATACCACACGGCTGCTATTACTCCGCAGAGGCCCAGAGCCAGCACCAGCCAGTCGAGCCAGATGAATTCATGTGAACTCCAATTCATAATTCTTTTTTTTCTTGTTTTATTTGTTATTTGTTAGTAGTTTTGTTCCTCCAAAGTGCCGTCATGTCCTCCAGCGTCTTGCCTTTGGTCTCGGGCACGAGTTTCCATACGAACAGGGCTGCCACGATGCAGATGATGCCGTAAAGGCCATAGGTGAACCAGTGGCCGAAGTCGTCGCCCTCAGTAAGGTGCATGTTGAACATGGGCACGAACGACGAGGAGACGATGAAGTTGAATATCCACTGGAAAGCCACCGCAATGGCTACAGCCGACGAGCGGATGGTGTTCGGGAATATCTCGGCAATGAGCACCCAGGTGATGGGACCCCACGAGAACATGAACGATGCTGAATAGACCATGATGCTGGCTGCCGTTACCAGTTCCAGGCCTGCATGGCCGAACGTTACGGCAACGCCGAAGGCTCCTAAGGCCATACCTAAAGAGCCCCAGATGAGCAACGGCTTACGGCCCCACTTCTCGACCGTGAAGACGGCCACCAGCGTGAACGTAATGTTGACGACACCCATCACTACCGTGTTCATCATCGGGTTGGTCATACCCATGTCGCCGAAGATGCGCGGTGCGTAGTATAAGACGGCATTGATGCCTACTGCCTGCTGGAACACCGAGAGCATGATGCCCACGAAGACGCACATCCAGCCATAGGCCATGAGCTTCTCCTGTCGCACCACGAGGGTCTGCTTGATGTCCTCGAGTATCTGTTCAGCCTTCTTCGCGCCGTTGATGCGCGACAGGATGCCCAGTGCCTTCTTGTCCTCGCCCACCAGTACCAGATAGCGTGGTGTCTCGGGCACGAAACATACCAGGATGGTAAACAGCGCGGCGGGTATGGCTTCAGAGCCGAACATGTAGCGCCAGCCGCGCTCTATGGTCCACGGGTCGCTCGTCGGGGCTACAACACCCTCGACGGCCTGACCTATATTCTCGATGATGGGGTTCGTGTGCTCGCCCAGTATCATGAAGTTGACGAAATATACCACCAGCTGTCCGAAGATGATGGCAAACTGGTTCCACGAAACCAGCATGCCGCGAATGTTCGACGGTGCCACCTCGCCAATATACATGGGGCAGATGGCCGAGGCCAGACCTACGCCAATGCCGCCAATGACGCGGTAGATGTTGAACATGATGAGCAGCGAGTAGGTGGGTACGCCGTAGTCGAAGGCTCCGAACTCTGGATTCATGGAACCCAGTGCCGACACGAAAAACAAGATACCCGCCAGTATCAGCGACTTCTTGCGCCCCAAGTTCGTGGCGAAGAAGCCCGATGCTGCAGAACCGATAATGCAACCAATCAGCGCTGAGGACGATGTGAAACCGTGCAGCATGTCTGTGTAGTCCCATGCTTCACCCTGTATGAAGAAAGCCTGCAGGCCCTTCTCGGCACCCGAAATGACGGCAGTGTCGTAGCCGAAGAGCAGTCCGCCCAGCACGGCCACCAGTACGATACTTATCAGATAGGCTTTGCTACCGTTTTCTGATTGAGCCATAGTTGTCGATGTTTTACTTGATAGTGAACTTGTAAGCTACATGGCTCATGTACTTTTCGCCGGGCTTAACCACTGCGCTGGGCCATTCGGGTTTGTTGGGTGTGTCGGGGTACTTCTGGCTCTCTAAGCAGACCGAAACGTGTTTCGGGTACTTCTTGCCCAACTTGCGTACGATGTCAGCATCGCGGCCTACGCCCTGGAAGTTTCCGCTATACACCTGTACGCCCGGCTCGTTGGTAAACATCTCTAAGAAGATGCCCGTCTCGGGTGAGTACAGCGAGGCGCAGACGGTCTTGTCGTCGCCCACGCCGTCCTTGTACGTGTTCAGACACCAGTTGTGGTCAAAGCCCGTAGCGTTCTTTATCTGGTCAAACTCTGTGTTGTTGATGTTCAGGCTCAGCGGGGTGGGGGTGCGGAAGTCCATCGGCGTGCCCTCGACAGGCTTTATTTCGCCCGTTGTCATGTAGGTGGCGTCGCTGGGCGTATAGTTGTCAGCATTTACCATGAGCACCATGTTGTCACCCTCGCGTGTGGGGTCGCCGTTCAGGTTGAAGTACGAGTGGTTGGTCATGTTGATGACGGTCTCCTTGTCGGTCGTGGCCTCCATCAGAATGTCGATGGTGTTGTCGGGCAGCACGGTAAACGTTGCCTTGGCCTCCACGTTGCCGGGGAAACCGTTGTCGCCGTCGGGGCTAACCAGTGCCAGAATGAGCGTCGTGTCGTTAGGCTGCTCAGCGTCCCACACCTGGTGCATCCAGCCCGTGTTGCCACCACCGTGCAGACAGTGCTTGGCACCGTTGCCCGTGTCGTTCTGGCGCAGCTGTATTGTGTCGCCGCCCAGCACAATCTTGCCGTCGTTGATGCGGTTGGCGTAGCGGCCTACCGTCGAGCCGTAGTCGGAAGGCGAGTTCAGCGTGTCGGCATACTGGCGCAGGTTGTCGAAGCCCAACACAACGTCGGTCGGTTTTCCGTCCTTGTCAGGTACTACCAGTGAAACGATGCGTCCGCCGTAGTTGGTGATGCACACTTCCATGCCGTTTTGGTTCTTCAAGGTGAATAACGCGGTCTTCTTGCCATTGATGGTCGAGTCAAAGGCTACGGGGTTCAGACCTGAGACGGTTGTCTGCTGTTTGTCGGCAGACGTACAGGCAGCGAGCATGGCAGCAGCCACACCAGCACCCATTAAAATTCCTCTTAAGTTCTTCATTATCAGAGTTGTTTTAGTTGTAATATTACTTGAGTTTCATAATTTTGGGTGTAAATTTACAACAATCTTTTGAATTGGCCAAATATTCTTTGAATATATTTTTATTTTAGTGTTTATTTGACACTATTTAACGTTCTCCTCTCGTTCTTCTCTTTCTACGCGCGACTTTCTTTTATGACTATCCACCATCTCCCGGTAGTCGGCCTGAAGGGCTAATAGCTCATAGCCCAGGGCATCTGCTCTTTTAGGCTGATTCTATTCGCTCGCACGTTTTCTTGTTGTAATCACAATAAACATTTCTCTACTAGAAAGTTGAAAAATCGGCAAAAACCGACGCGCTTTTGTCAATGTCGTTGTGTCATAGTGTGTTAGAGCGCGTCAGTTTGTTTTTTTTAAAGGTTCAAACTGACGCGGTAAAAAAAGTGATATGTTTAGAGGTCGTAAGTGGCATATTTAGAAGTGGAAAACCATAGGTTTAGCAGCAGAAAGTGGCATGTTTGTTCTTG
>ODAJ011577268.1_pt1 | contig 13773 bp, 14 predicted proteins | sample 1539241 | NCBI WGS metagenome assembly ODAJ01 (sample SAMN02144231, study PRJEB22623) | gut metagenome | biome: sheep rumen | host: Ovis aries | place: New Zealand | reverse complement strand
GTATTGACATATACTGACATAACATTCCCCGTCTTGAATTTGACCGTGTTCACCGCAGAGTTTGACGCGTTATTTGATGAGAACACGTTCGCATTCATGCTGCTCGTTCTTGTATATGCGCTTGAGGATGAAGTCGAGTTCTTATAAATCGAAGTGACTACTCCCTGATTCTGTTCGCCCGATGTGGTGTAGGTGGGAGCTGAAGTCATGACCGATTTCGACATAGTCCATTGACCTACCGCGTATCTCTGTATAGCTGAATACCAATGAGTGTAGTTCGGGTTATATGCTCCGCCTTTGACTACTACCACCGCCACGATGGGATAACCGCTCCCCGTGTATGGGAGATTGATATTCATATATCCTGCGGAACTCTGAGTGTGAAAATCGCCTTGCACGATGTTTGACGCACCGCTTGGGACGTTGACAGTTACGGTATTGAATCCCGTTATATCCACATCGGATGCATTATATGTTCCGTTCTGCGTGACATTCAAGGGTGCTAAATCCATACCGATTATTTGATAATATCTTGCGGTATCATTCAGCCCTGCGGGTATATTCAAGTATTGTTGACTTGTACTTGGATAGAGATTCGCTCTTCTTGTTCCACTTGGTGTTGATGATGTTGTGGCTGGAAGTGTCATCGTTGGTGTATCTACAACGAGTTCTGCGAGTTCCGTCACATCGTATGTGCCATTCCCTGACACGGTTTGACTTCCCGAAACAAGTTCGCTTGCTGATACATATATCGGATTTCCTCTTGTCACACCGCCTGCGTAGAAGCCTCTTGAATTGGTCACCCCTACACCGATGGTCATGGTGTGATTTGTTACCGTCCCCTTTGTTGCGCTTGGCAGATTCATCGTCTTTTGTGTTACAGACGGAACGGAATATGTCATGGCAGATGATGTTATAAGCACATCACCCATGGGATAACCGTTCGCGTCATATACCGCGTATCTCAATGAAGAGGTGCCAGGCTCATCGCATATGCTCATCGCATAGACCGAGTTGTATGTCGGGACGTTGGCAAGTGCTACAAGCAAGCCATCGTCATATAAAGTCCTTACTTCTGAATAGGTCTTGTCGCAGGTAACTGTCGCGCCTTCCTGGATTCCCGACAGAGTGAACGTCGGGATCTCCGCTCCGCTTTGAGCTGCGTTGATTATCACGTTTACAAGGCTCAAACCGTCATATCCGCTATCGGGAGAAATTGTGTCCGTCTGTTGGGATGTTGTCGGCGTGTATGTTTTTGTCTTGGTTTGAAGAGTTGGAGTTCCTCCACCGATAGAGAAGTCCTGAGTCCCTCCACCTTCAAGGGGTACTCTTATCTTGCTGACACCATCCCACTCAATATCTTTTAGAATAATATCTACTGACATAGTCCCTCCTTATGACATTATAAGTACATCACCGCTTTGGCTGAGGTGAACATCTCTTGTGAATGTTCCACCGCCTACCGCATAGAGGCTGAATCTATAGATTCCAGTTTGTCCATTATTGTTGGGTCTTACCGCATACACTCGAGGTGTGGTTGTCGCAGACCCTCCCCCATAAGTCTCCACAAGTATGCCGTTTGAAGTGCCTTTGCTATTAGCAAAGAATTCGGGTGTATCAGTAAAGAGACCGTTTGGATAAGTCGCGGTATGGACTGAAGCTATTCCCTCATAGAGAGTCCCCCAAGCGCTCCATCCTGTGACGGTTTCCTCAAGAGTTCCCCAACATTCAGCGATACCGCTATTCCATACTCTGTATGCCCATATGCCTTCTGTTCCTTCTTCGATTATGTAGTCCGCTCCACCGCCAGAGCCTCCGCTCGTTGCACTTGTGTCGCCGATTCCAAGCGCCTCGGATAGTGTGGTGGATAGTGTGCCGAGTTCCATTCCGACATAACGTCCTGCAAGCACATCCCATTCAGTTTTTACAATCTTGAATGTTGCTTCTACCCCGTACATCGGGAATATGACCTTTATGGAATCACAGAGTTTGCATTTTAAAAGGTCTTGGAACGCAGAAAACTCACCCATTTCCGAAAGCCTTACAAAGTCCACCTTTATAGATTGAGCAGGTATGTTCGTTTGGTTTCTACGCATATACGAAAGTGCTTCGCTTTGGAGTGCTGACACGGACGGCTTATCTTCAAACTTATCCGTCAAATCCAACGGAATGCGAATATCAGTTCCATCGTATCCATCCTCATCGAGTGACGCGGTTGCTGATACGATCTCGCCATCTGTTCCCTTCCAAAATGCAACGCATGAAGTAAACGTCCCTTGATAGTCCGTGTCATCGTTGTAGTCGAGCAAGTTGACTCCGTATCTGATAGCAAAGTCCTTGACATCTCCTCTTGATTGGTGAAGTATGACTCTGAACTTATCCCATTCAAATTCACCTCCGTAGGTGTCCAATACTGACCCTTTGACACCGCCTAACATCTGTCTCACTGTTCGGGGAGTTCCGTCAGCTGATGCCATATACCCCGAAGAAGTGAAGTCGGATTCGTAGGTGAATCTGTTCTGCGGTTGTGCCGTACCCAATAAAGTGAATGCGTCTGCAAGGGAATTGATATTCGTGCCGCTAACAACGATTTGATTCTGTTCGTAACTTATGTGAGTGCAATGGAACGAGACTATGCCGTTAATAGGACGCGTAGCCGAAACGATTTTAAACGGCTGAATGTCATCGGATTCTTCGTGCGTTACTCCGACATATCTGCCGAATTGGATTTGGCTATAGTTCGCACCGTTCACGGGATAATCAAAGTCGAGTTCATAGACCCTATTCCGTTCTTCAACTACCCTCGCCTCGATGGTGTCTCTTAATCGACATAATCCGTTGTTATTGAATGCGGTCTCGTTTCTTTCAAATAAGATAGGTATCATACTCGCCACCACCTTGGAGTTATCTCAACGTTGCTGATAGTGTTTGAATAGGTTATCGTTGTTGATCCCGGCGGTAACACGGGAAGTTCACTTCCGAGGTTGACGAAGTTATTAAGAGACACCGCGTTATCATCCGAGTCGATTGAATATGCTTCTCCAATGTCGAGGTCGATGTAAATGTCTACATTTTCAAGGCTGTTCTTTGTCGAGTCTCCATAGCCAGCATAATTGCTTGCTCCTTGGACGTAGGCATATCCGCCGCCGAAGGGATAATCGCCCCCTGTCCAAGTTATGGTCAATACTCCGTTTCTGTTATAACTTGTTGTTGCAGTATATGTTTGGGTTTCTTCAAGGAGGGGAGTATCTGAAGCTCTGACTTTTATACTGCACGAATCCGAATATGTTGTGCCCGTCCCTGCGGGAAATTCCAGATTGTTAAGCGAAAGCTCAATGTTTTTCGAGCCTCTCTGCCACGATGCCTTCAGACCTATTCCTTGACTTACCACTTCGACATTCACGGGGGCATAATTGAAAGTGAAAATCACCTTGCCACCATTGAACCGAAGAGTGTCACCTGCATTGAAAGAACCTGCATTCTGCACAGTTATAACATCTTGCCAAGTCCGTAGTCCCGTTTTGCTACCCTTTGCATCTAATCCAAGGTTCACTCTGCCTAATATGGCACTCAGGACTTTTATCTGTTCGCTTCCAAAGTTAATGGTGCCGTCATTTCCGTTTGAATTGAATTTGATTAGAGGGTGCGCATCAAATAGTGTCGGATTTGTTATCGTGCCTCCGCTTGCTACTGATACGGGTGTCTCACCGCTCTTGAGGAATCTCTGCGGTTTGCAGTTGAACTCGATGGGGAACTCACTCGCCATGTTGTAATGGATAGGGTCGAATTCAAGACCCCTTTGGAATACTCCCATTCTGTACTCGTCGGGGTTATAGTCATCTTCTATGCGGACATATCCCCTTTTTGAAGCAAGGAAGTTCCTCAAGTCGGAGATGTTTTCCGCGAAGTCCGTTTGATTGTCTGCGAATGTACCCGAATCATATGACACCGTTATGTTTTTGAATCTGCCATGGTCAAGCGAAAATGCTCCGTCTCTTCCGGGGATTTCTATCATCTCAACGTCACGTTCTGCGGAGTTGTATGCCTCCTTGCCATTGATATAGACCTTATATCCTTTAAGGCTCGTTCCGTCTACTATTAAATCGTGATACATTTCTACCTCCATGCGTAGTTCTGCCTTTTAGTCGAGTTTATAAGTCTTCTCTCGATTTCTTTGGCAAGTTCATTCACATCCATTCCCTGGGTTGGTGCTACATTGATAGTGATGTTAGTTCCTCCCGAGAATCTTGCGTCCATTTCTTCCCACAACTTCTTAAGAGGGAGAACGGCTTCAGCACCTGCCTCACCTACTCCTACACCACCGAAGATGGTCGGCTGCGTGAAGATACCTCCGTTCTTATACCAATCAATCGACAGTTTGGGAACTGATGGCGGTACAAGGCTAAATGACCCCGTCAGCTTGAAGTGAGGGAGTTTGATGTGCGGAAGTTCTATCTTAAGTCCTGAGAAGAAACCTTTTATCTTGTCAATTGCGTTCTTGACGAATGCCACCGCGGTCTCTATGGGATGAGTTATGGCGAACTTTATCCCGTTCCATACATTGGTCACGGTGTTCTTTAAGGAATTGAATGCGGTAGTCACTCCGTCTTTCAGAGCCGTCCACTTTTGAACGACCCAATCTGCGACGATGCCTGCGTATTCCTTGATGGTGTCCCAATTCTTATATAAGAGAACTCCTATCGCAATGACACCTGCTATGATTCCGATTATCGGAAGCAAAGCACCTGCTGAGAATCCTGCGATTGCAGGGCCGAGGGTTGAAATCAATGTCATGATTGAACTGATGCCCATCGCTACCTTGCCTATTCCTATAAGAAGAGGCGAAAGCACCGCAACGACCCCCGCGATTGCTCCGATTATCGCCAAGATCTCAGGGTCTAATTGCGAGAGCCATCCCATGATTTTGCCGATGACATCTGCGACCTTCTCCATTGCCGGGGCGAGATACCCTGCGAGTTGCATTCCTACTGTGGAAAGAGTCGCCATTCCCGTCAGCTTGATAGTATCGAGTGCATCGTTGAATTGGTTTGCTCTGTCGATGGTCTCCTGGTCTACTATGTCAAGTCCGTTCTGCGAGAAGATGTCCGCTACCTTTTGGAAGGTCTCTCCGTTGTCCTCTATGAGAGGGTTGAGTTCCGTCGCAGACTTGCCGAAGATCTGCATGGCAAGTGCGTCTCTTTCGGTCTCGTTGGACATCTGTCCTAATGCCTTGATGGATTCCTCAAAAACCGTCTCCTGGTCTCTCAAATTGCCATTTGAATCAACAATGGAGACCCCCAAGGTATTGAAGGCTTCAGCCATACCCTCCGAGCCTTGCTGAGCCGAATACATCGACTTCTTCATCTTGGTCTGGGACTTGGCTATGGTTTCGACCGATACATCGAGGAGATCCGCGGAGAGTTTATATTTCTGCAATTCTTCGGTGCTGATGCCCGTAACCTTTGCCATCGTGTTCAAATCGTCTGCGGTCTGCCCTGCCTTGACGGTAAGACCTGCAAGAGCCACATCGATTGCACCCGCCACCATAGAGAGACCGCGAAGGGATTCTCCTGCCTTTGCGGAGGCTTCACCGAATGCGGACATCTTTGCGGAGGCTTGCCCGAGTGTAGAGGTCGAGGCTTCGAGTTTCCTCAATTCCTTGTTATAGTCCTTCTGCTTTGATTCGGCTTTGATGATCTCGCGTTGTAGTTCTCTGTAATCCTCGCTCGTTTCGTCTACACCGTTCGATTTCATCGTTTCAAGAGCCTTTTTCATCTCTTCGATGTTTTTCTTGCCCGAGGTAGTTGCCTCCCTTAAAACGGTGATTTTCTGCCTCATAAGGTCGATATTCTTCGGGTCGAACTTCAAGGATTTATTGATATAGCCGAGTTCCTTGTCGAAGCTCTTTGCCTCGCTCCTTATTTGGTTGATGGCTTTCGAGAGTTGAGTCGTATCGCCTCGGAACTCTATGGTTATTCCTTTTACATTTCCAGCCATTTCTTAAACTCCAAAAAACAGACGATAGTCCTCTCTTGTGGCTTTTCGTCTGTCTGTCTTTTTCTTTTCTTCGTGCTTGTTTCTGTTGTTGTATTCGATGCAGAAGTCGACCGCCTGACCGATGGTCATCTTTTGAAGGGACTCATATGAGAGACCCCTTTCGACTCCTGCAAGTATTATCATTTCGATTGAGATGTCGCCCCCGGTATCGCCCGAAGGCTCTTCAAGTTTTTTGAGCTTACAAGTCCCTTCAGTAATAAATCGAAGACCGCAGGAGCTATCACATCAATGGGGAAGTGGTCAAACTGTCTTACCCACTTATCGGGTGTCTCGATGTCGTCGTCGTTCGCTTTTGCCATCGCCCAAGTGAGGTTTATGAAGTCTGTGAACTGTAAAGCACAGAGTTCAATCAATGCGTCCTGCACGGAGTCTCCATCAAGGCTCTTCAGAACAGATGCGACATCCGTTCCGTTTGCCTTGGATAATTCGCCCAAGAGTTTCGTGATAGCTGAAACTATGGGCATAATGTCGGGGACTATATCGTGTCCGAACTGTGATTTATAAATCATCGCCCATGCGAGATTATTTGAAATCACAAGTTCCTTGTCTTTGCTGATCTTGATGGTCTTGTTCATCTTCTCCTCCTATGAAAATAAGGGGAGGTCTCCCTCCCCTCCCATTTAGGTTGTTATTGTAGGTGCTGACGGATTTGTGAACAGAGTTGAATATCCCGTGTCACCAATCTTGAATGTTGCCATTGTTACACCCGTGTTATTGTCTCCCGTACAAGTTACGGGGATGGTCGCGGTCTGTGGCTCTTTGTTCTCGGTGATGGTGGAATATTCTCTTGAGATGTTACCGAGTGAGCAATTGTAAAGAATCACTCTAATCGGCCCGGCATCGCCTTCATCGGTCTCGACCTGGAATGCAATATAGACGTTCGGCTTTGTGGGATTCTTCACGGCAGCAAGACCGCCATTCGTTAATGTCTTATAGCCGAGGAACTGTGTCTTGAACTCATCATCGAACATGGCGACTTCAAGGTCGCCTTCGATTGTGCCTCCCGAATATCCGCTCCAATAGACGATGTTATCAGCATAGAAGTCATTCTGTTCGCTCTGTGTTTCGGGTGAAAAGTTGATGGCTCCCTTCTGATGGTACGGTGTCCCCATTGTTACGGTTGTACCCTGAGTGGTCGTCACTTCAGTCCACGTTCCTACGTGTAAGTTTGATATACCAAACTGAACTTTCATGTGTTCCTCCTATACGTAGTAATAGATCACGAAGAGGCCTTCTTCTTCAATGTAGGCATCTTCGCTTTTGTCATAATTAAAGCCATCTCGGAGGAGAGCCTCTTCGATGGCTTTTTCATTCGCTTCGTTTTTTTCGGTGAAATAATACTCGATTTGGTATTCGTTATTGGTGTAGTGCCATGTGTTATCCGCACCGAATGTCGTTTGACCGTTTCCCAAATATGTAAGAAACGGAGGGTTGACGGGTTTCCTAAAGTGCGAATAAGCACAAGGCAGACCGATTGATCTTAATGTGTCTTGAATCATAATTTAGCCTCCAATGTGGCGAGGATCTCGTTGATTGCGTTCTGTTCGGCTTGTTTGATATGCCCGTCACCGCTCACGCGTCCGTATGTCCCGAATTGGTTGCGGACGACGTGTCCGTTCTCCAATAGGTGGGTGAGTCTGTAGTGCTTTTTGTTATGGACGATGTATGTCTTTGACTTGCCGAATCCATTCTCGGTCTTAACCGCCCAATCCCTCGCATAAGCTCCCGAACGTTTCGGAGACGTTGTCTTCAGTTCCTTCACCGCGTTCCGTGATGCCTTCTTCATCGTGTCATCGGTGAGTTCGTCGACTTCGTCTGCGTATTTTTTGAGTATGTTGTTGAGTTCGTTCTCAATCGACATGAGTCTTCTCCTCTAATATGAGGTCGATGGAGTCTCTTTGAGCTTTCCAATCTGCCCGGACGACGGAATATACCTTCCCTTCATACTCGACGAGTTTCTCGCCTTCATAGTCGGCTCTGTTGGATAACGTCAAGGTGATGGATGGATGAAGTCCCACGATTGAAGCATTATAAAACTCACTGTTGTAAACAGACCTCGGCTGAACGTATACCATTCGCCTGGTGGTCTCTATGCGTTCGTTCAAATACTCATCATATGACTTTGCTCCGTCTTTTATGAGATATGCGATGTTGTCATACATTCAAGACACCCCAATCCGTGTATCCCGTAGCCGTTCCGAGTTGAGCCTTCTGCTCATCATATGACCTCTTCAAACGGTCATAATCCTCGGGAAGACCGAAGTTCATCTTGCAATATGTTATTACCGCCTGAGTGACTACGGGGTCTCCGTTCTCTGTAAGCACTTCACTCATAGCACCACCGAAACCGATGTCAATGAGTGCCGAGCCGATTAACTGTTGCAATTCATCGTCAAAAGCATCGGTCGTGATGCGTAATGCCATCTTTACGAGTTCAAGCATTATTTCACCTCTTTATTCTTTCTAAATAGCGACCCTCATCCTCGGGGTATATCGTCAAGTGTCCTATATGACCCACTCTCACGAATGGCTCGCACCATATCTCGAATCCGAGTTCGTCCGCTCTCTTGCAGAATGCCAAGTCCTCACCCAACGAATATGCAGGTGTGAAACAGTTACCGAAATGATCGCGCACCGCCTTCAAGACTTTGCACGATGTCAATGTGGTCGCCATTCCGCATCCTTTTATCAAGAATGGTGTGTTGGGGTATTCATCCCATTTGTATCTGTCGGGCGGTGTTATCGTTCTGAAGATGCACGATTGATGCCCCGGTCGTCTTGCATGGAATATGGCGGTGGTGAAGTCCTTCCCCAACTCATACAAGTTATCGAAGACATCGCCATCGAATACCATATCCGAATCAAGCCATAACACATGGGTGAACTCATATCCCAACGCGCAGGACACTATTTCCTCACGCGCTAAATATACAAGTGTGCCTGAAACCACCTTGACCTCGTATGGGATGCCCTCATCGTTCAATTGCTCGGTGAGTTTCAAGAGGCACTTCATAAATTCAACATGGATATAATCGAGTGTCGGGATCGCTATTAGAAGTTTCATGATTTTGTCCTTTTGGGATTAGTTTGTGGTTGTTGTCGTACCGCTTGTAAGGGTTACCTTTGCGAATCTTCCAGGTGCGGTTACATCATAAGCGACGTAGAGTCTGCCAAGGATTCTGACGAGATCCTCGGTCATGAGAGTTCTGTCGTCAAATACGAATGTAGGCTCATCGCCTTCGGGGAAGTTAACTGTTACACCCTTGAGGTCTCCTACGATGAGGGTGTCGGCTGCAACGGCTTCGCTGAAGACTACATCAAATCCGTTGAAAGGATCTACGGCATAGCTTGCCTGAGCTGCTGCGTTCTTGATTGTTGCGAAGGTTGCCTTGTTCATGATAGCCACGATCTCGGTAGCTTCATCGGACAGTTCAACGAATGCGTTTACTACCGCCTCAAGAGGTGCAGATGCAGAAACTGTTGCGGTGAGAGAAGATGCGGAGATCTTTGTGATGATTTCAGAAGCGAGCTTCTTGAAAAGTCTGTACTGGATCTCGTCATAGATATAGTCGAGGAATGCTCTGCCAGTAAGCGCAAGAGCCTCATCGGATACGGAGATCCATTTCTTTACCATGACGGGAACGAGTTCCACCATGCCGAGAACGAGATTCTCTTCTGTTACGGCTGCACCGCCTTCGGTATGGATAACTGCGTCTGTTGAGGATACCTCATAACCGATCTTGACGTTGCCACGGATATAAGTTCTCATAACTCTTGAGAGGATTCCGTCATTCTCCCATGCGGTGCGGATTCTTTCCTCGAGATATTCGGGTGCAGGAACTTCTGTGTCGTCAGTTCCAGGTGTTCCGTTTTCGGAGAGGATCTTTCTTACTTCTGTGTCATCCTTGCATCCACCTTTTACATAGTCGGCATATGCGTTGATGTATCTGCTTGATTTTCTGATTTCCATTAAATCCATCTTGTTTGTCCTTTCTTCAATAATGGGTGTAGGAGCAGGCGCGTTGATTACTTCTTCAACGACCTTCGCTCTCTCTTCGGCTTCTGCCTTGAGTTCTGCTTTTCTTTCTTCGATCATGTCGAGTTCTGCATTGATTCCGTCAAGACGTTCCATATCTGCGGTCTTGAGTTCCTCTGCAAGTTCGCTCTTGCGTGTCTGTAACTCGTCGAAGTTCATTTCCTTGATTTCCATTTAGTCCTCCATTAATCTTGCTCTTATCTCGGCTCTTCTTCTCTCAAGTTCGACTTTTTCGGCTTCGAGTCGCTCCGCTCTTAACTCGTCAATCACTCCGTTGACGAGTGCGTCGATTGATCTTGCCTCGATTGAAGTCCCGGGGTTAGCAGGGATGGAGACGGCTGACACGTCATATAATTTGACGATGGAGTTTATGCGCCTTGTCTCTATCGTCTTGTTGCCTATGTTCTCCCTTGTCCACACGTCCGCGGAACGGTCGACCTTGAACCCCATTGACATCTTTGTAGTGTAACCGCCTTTGATTTCTTCGTAGATTTGGCGACCTAATTCAGTTCCGCTCAAATCTGCGTTTATAAGTAAGCCGTTAGGCTTATCGACGTTTAATTCAAGAGTCCCGTTTGAAAGTCTTGCCAGGACTCTTCCTTCGTGATTATATTGTGCGATCACGTCCGACATATCACAGTTATCGAACGCAGCAGGGTCAATGACCTCCCTCACTTCATACTCTCCGTCGTCATATAAGGTGTAGGCTTCGTCGAATGTTGTCGCATAGCCTCTCACTCTCATATCTTCATCGTTTGCCTTTACTTCAAAAGCACGATATTCTCTGTCACTCTTCATTCTGTCCTCCTACTTTTTCGCTTGCGTCGTAGTATTCGCCTCTTATGATTCTTCTGTCTCCGTCTTCCACCGGGGAGAGATTCCAAATATCACGTATCTCGTTGATTGACATTACACCCCTATCAAGCATCGTGGACGATATGGTCAGCTTGTCCGCATTCGACATAAACTGAAGACGGTTTGACGTCGCCATGAGTCCCGAGCCTTGCGCCCTTTCTCTTTCGCTGAACATGGCTTTGGTCATTGCCTCCGAGAACTGAATCGAGAATGGCTCGATTGCGCCTTCATAGAAGGCTGACCAGGAGTCACCGATCGCTTTGTTCTGAAGGATGTCCTCGTTTACTCCGAAATAGTTATATACATTCGAGTAAATGAGTTTTAGCTGATCCGCGTCTACTGTGTAGGGTTTGACATCTATCTGCTTGATGTCGGAATATGTAGAAGGGAATAATAAGAAGCCACCTGTCTCCGATTCCGTGGAGAGGTTTTCCCTTGTGAATCTCTGCGCCTCTTTCTTGAGGTCTTCGGGTTTGGCGAAGTTGTTGAGTTTCGCCATAAACCTAAAGGTCGAGGTGTTCTTGACCGCCTCTTCAACTCCCTCCCTTTGGATGTGCAGGAGTTTCATCGTCTCATCGAGTGCGTTGTTCGGCTCACCAAAGAAGTCATTCTTTAGCTGATGACGTGTGATGATGGCGCACTTCTTGAACTCCACCGCACCGACCTCACCGTTTGAAAACTTATACCTTAACCACGGCTCACCCTTATAGTCGATGATTTCCGTCCTTGTAGGTAAGATGGGATAATATCCCGTAATGGTCATATAGTCATCAAAAACAGGGGTGATGATACAGTTTGAATAAACGTCGGTTATTGTTGAGACCCTATATAAAAATTGAGACCACGTCATCCATTGATTGGGTGCGAGTCTCATCTTGCTCTGTAGTGACGGATTTGCTGATCCGTATGTCTCAACTTTTAATTTTGATATATGCCTCGCCCTCGCATCTATCGAGGAACGAATTATCAAACTCTCATATATGGCACCGTTCCACGTAGTGAACGCAGGACGATACGCGGTGAGAGTCGTGAAGAATCCCTTTGCCTCTTTCAAGGCTTTCTGTGATTCCTTCGCCTTGTTCGGACGAAATATGTCATTAAACAGACCCATTCTTCAATTGTTCTCCTATCTCGTCGTAATACTTGGCACGTACGCAGAAGGCATCAAGGACAGATGCCATCAAGTCGATGTGTGCCGTTGGGTTTATCTTTATAAGACGACCGCGTCCGCGCTCGTTGTTCATCTTTATTGCTGAATTGAGGAAGTGCATCTTTAAGAGTGCGTTGTCCCCTATTCTTATTTTCCCGTCTTTTATTCTTGCTCCTACCTCTTGGATGGTCGACCAAAGGTTGTCGCCTTGATAGACATCGTCCACCTTGTACCCCGATTGCTCGAGGTCTTTTATAAGGTATTGAGCAGAATATCGGTCATATCCCGTCATCAAGGGATAGATCTGATAGTCCCTCACAAGGGACACCATCCAATTGAACACGTCTTCGTAGTTGACGAAGTTCTCCCCGGACAGAGTCAAAATTCCTTGACGGACATATTGCATATAGGGAACTCCGTCTCTTGCGGTCAGTTCCTCCACCTTCTCAGAAGGCATAAAGGCTTGACCTACGATATTGAATATACCGTCTTTCTCTACGATGACCACGCAAGCGGTCAAGTCGGTAGTCTGCGAGAGGTCTATTCCGCAAATCGCATATGAGTCCCTTAAATCTTCAAGGCTGATATGATCTCCGCAGCACTTCTCGACATCCTGGACATCTAACCACGCAAGCGATGAGTTCTGCTTGAGGTTGGCATACTTGCAGAGGAACTCGCTCTTTTTAGAGAGTGACCCTTCTGCGATTGCGATCTCCTCGAGCATATAATCGACGGAAACACTGACCCCGAGGTTTGGGTTTGCCTTTCTTAACTCGTTGATGTCGTTCCATTTCTCGGGGTCGTCTATCATATAGAGAAGAGGCAGAAGTTTTTTCTCTTTGGAATCCCCTAACAAAAAACGAGTTGATCTTTTCATCAGCTCGTCAAATATGGAGTCGTTTATGTATCCCGAAGTTGTGCAGGAAATAAGGAGACCTTGTTCTCTTGCTCCCATTCCGCTCTTCATTACTTCGTACTGTTTCAGACCTGCGTCACCCTGCCACGATGCTATCTCGTCGCAGATGCACAAGGACGGGTTGAAACCGTCGGAACGTTTAGAGCTGAAAGCGATCTTTTTAACCTGCCCATTATTGACGGGAAGATACAAGTCGGTCTGTCTGTGCCGTGGCATTTCCTCGATGAATCTCTTCTCGGTGGTGTTGCCGACTCTCTTCCCTCTTAACTCGTCGAGCCTTTTCTGTAATGCCTTATAAGATGGGTCAACTATGACTTGTTGCCATATGTTGTTATAAATTATGTCGGCCTGGTCGAGCTTCGGTGCTATCGTGTAGATCCTCGCACCATATCCTCCGTCCACCATCCATTCATACTTTGCGATGGACGATGCAAGAATCGACTTTCCGTTTTTTCTTCCGATAAGGAGCAGGACTTCCCGAAACTGTCGGAGACCTTTATCGTCAACTATCCCGAAGATGAGAGACACAAGAGCCTTCTGCCATAGCTCGAGTTTGAAGTTTCCCGGTGCAAGTGAGCCTTCTGTGTGATAACAGTTGGACTCTATCCACTCGACCGCCTTGTTTCCCTTCTGTTGGTCGTAAAAGAAAGCCTTTTCCTCAAGTCCTTTGATGATATACTCATAGATCTTGAGAATCCACTTGCCTACGACAATCTTTCCCGACTTGATCGCTTGGTAATATGAATAGATGTAGTTATC
>ODAJ012127354.1_pt1 | contig 13782 bp, 13 predicted proteins | sample 1539241 | NCBI WGS metagenome assembly ODAJ01 (sample SAMN02144231, study PRJEB22623) | gut metagenome | biome: sheep rumen | host: Ovis aries | place: New Zealand | reverse complement strand
GACGGTTGGCTGCATTGGGAGAGTTCGCCAGCGCGTAGTGCGTAAGCTCAAGATACTCCTCCCCGGTCATCATGTAGACGGGCTTCTCCAGAAGCCCCTCGATGGATTTAAGTGTACTCATAGCGATAACTGTTTTATTGGTTGTACTTTTTCGTCTTTCATAACTTGATTCTTTTTCGGATGGGCTTTTGAGGTGGTTTATGCCACTTCCAAAAGCAAAAAGTGCCAGAAAACACAGGTTTTCGGAGCACTTCCCATATTCAATTTACGAAAAAATTCCCACATATACACGCTTTTGAGGGACTTTTTTGAGTCGAGGCAAGCATACAGACAAAAACAGGCCTATTTGGCCGTAAAATGGCCATTTTCGGCCCATTTCCATACCTTTTTAGGGGGTTATTTAGCTGTAACACGGCAATTTTACAGGGCCTGATCCCTCAAAAAGGCTCGGATCCGGGCTCGTGATTTTTCGCCGATGTGCCAGAAAGAAGAAGGCCGGTTGGACACAACCGACCTTTCAGGTTTTTCTATTTGGAGGAAAGCAAATACCGACACAACCGGATTGGACCGGACAACTTTGGATCGTCTCTATACTTTGGGAAGAAAGGGAAATGAAAACAAAAATCGACCTCAAGGATTTAAATGAGGTCGATGATTAAGTTGTATTGCGTGAAATCAGGCTTAGCTCGTCAATCGTCTTCCTCAAGTTTGCATTTCGGAAGCTCTGATACATATTCATCTTCGTCGGTCCAGACCACGGCCCTCTGCAGACGAGTGAAATCACCGTTCTGCACTGAGTCGCGAAGTTCCGTAGGGGAACAGCCAAGTACCCGCTTGACGTATCGTGTGAAAACCGGCAATGATGAAAAGTTCATTTCTTTCGCGAGTTCCGACAATGAGACGTTCTCGCCGTACATCTCTTTTCGAAGTGCGCGCGCCGTGTAGTAATCAATCCAATCGCTGACCGGACGTCCGGTGGCGTTCTTGCTAACCTCCGTGAGGTATTTCGGCGTGATACCCAGTTTCTCCGCGTACCATGTGACATCGCGCTGCGTTTTGCAGTCCTGTTGGACGCCACCTATCATGAACTTGGCAAAATGCTTCGAAGGAAGTCCCTTGTCAGCGTCTGTATATGCCATGCGGAAATAGACTCTCCAAATATCGCACAGTAAGAGACGCAGAAGGGAACCTGAGACCTCTTCGTCGAGGTAATTGTTGGGGTCACCTATGCGCTCCTGTATTAGATTGAAGTCGTCTTCAATGATCTTCTGCTCATCAAATAAATCACTCTTCAACTGGAAGACATTTGACATATACGACACATACTTATAGCCTTTGGTCTCCCATGGGACTTTCGGTCGGTACAAATCCAGAAGATAATCCGAGACCAGAAGGATATCCGCATCCGCACCCTCCCTGAGTTCAATGTCGGAGACTTGCATTAAGCGTGGCAAGATGAAAAGATCTCCTTTCGATCCATACCCAACAAGCGGTCCTTGGTGAACCTTCGTGTACCCTTCTTTGCAAAGGACAAAGATGTTGTATTGCCCCAAGAATGGCTTGAGGTCGACTTGATCCCGTTTGAAATTGTAAAACAAAATGTCTTTCATGGCCTATAATCGTATTTAGACGCAAATATACGCTATTTTTTCGGTTCAGAAAAATAGTCAAGCCAAAGTGTCTGCAGCCAAATGAAGGGAAAGAGAATCAAGATTTCTTCGTAACTTTGTTTCTAGAAAGCGAAATCTGAATCAACCATATGACCAATATCTCTAAACTCCTTTGCCTTGGTATCTGCCTCTGCGCAGTAGCTTGCGGAAATCCCGCCCAGAAGACTTCTGATGCCGAATTCGTTGACAGCGTAGCCGAAGCGCTTGCCAATGGTGGACAAATCAATCTGGACCAGATGCAGTGGACCAGGGAGCCTGCCGCCTGTGAAATCAAGGGTGACACCATCTCCATCACCACCACTCCTCACACGGACCTTTGGCAGCGGACGTACTACCATTTCCGGAACGACAACGCTCCTGTGCTGCAAATGAAGACCAGGGAGAAGTTCTTCAGCTTCGTGGTGAGAACGGACTTCACCCAGAGCCACCAGCGGTTCGACCAGTGCGGCATTGTGATGTATCTGGACAGCGAGAACTGGCTCAAGGGTTCCGTGGAGTTCGAGAACGAGAAGTTCCAGCACCTGGGCAGCGTAGCCACGAACAACGGCTGGTCCGACTGGGCCACGACGGCTATATCGGCAGATGTGAAGACTATGTGGTACCGCCTTTCCCGCAGGGAGGATGACTTTTGCATCGAGTGTTCCACCGATGGCTGCAAATTCAGCCAGATGCGCGTATGCCATATGTATGCCGCAACCGATGAAATCAGTTTCGGCATATACGCCTGCTCCCCGGAGGAATCCTCCTTCACAGCTGTGTTCACGGACATGGCGATTACCGAGTGCGCCTGGAAGGCCCATGATGGGCAGCAGCCGGATGAGGAGTAGCAAGCATAAAAGAGTCATGCCGGAAGGCAAACTTCTACTAAGCAAGACTGTCTCTCTGGAAGGAGAGGAGTTTTACGTGGAGAAGGTTGCGTTCAAGGACTGGCATGAAAGCCTTCACTCCTTTTATCTGATTTCGGACAGATTGAGCGAAGGACGCAAAATCGTAGATCAAAAATGGAGCTACGAGGATTTCTGCGACATAACCATCCGCCTGGAAGACTGCACTTACGCGCTAAACCGGCAAGTGGAATGTATCGCCTATGTCCGCAGTTTCCGGCCTTTACCTGTGGACGAGTTTGACCGCGTAGCTCGGCCGTTAATCATGTGGTTTCGTTAAATTCCCTTTCATCGGCTGGATTGCCTACTTCCCCAGAAACTCAGACGGGGTAATGCCGGTCATTTTCTTGAATAGTCGGGTGAAGTGGTGCGGGTATTCGAAACCCAGCAGGTGGGCGGTCTCGTTGACGTTGTGTCCGTTCATCAGGAGACTTTTACCCTCATTGATGACAAAAGCATGGATATGGCTGATTGCTGTAGCACCGGTTGCCTTATGGACGAGTTCGCCGAAATATCGTGGGGAATAAGCCAGTCTGGAGGCACACCAACCGACGGTGGGTAAGCCGTTGTCTTGCTGTATCCCTTTTCGGTAATAATCTTCCAACAGGACATGAAAACGCTTGAGAAGGTCTGCCTTGTCACCGTCCTTTTGGGATAACTGCCGCCGATAGATGCGGTCACAATACTCGAGGATCAGGCGAAGATAACCCAGCAGGACAGCACGCAGTGCCGGAGCATCTTCGTGGCTCTGCAACTCCCGCCTCATCTGCACGAGGAGTTGCGTAATGTCAAGCCATTCATCCGGCTCCATCCGAAGGGACTCCGTAGCAAAGTAGGAGAAAAACTGATAATGCGGCATACTTTCCTCCAGGTCGGAGCCATGCAGCAGCTGGGGTGACCACAACAGCACCCATCCGCTGAGAGAAATGCGCTCTCCGTTATCCTCGGCGCCACCCAATTGTCCGGGGGCGACGGCGATGATGGAGGCGTCGCTCACCTCCAGCTTCCGGATACCATAGACCAGGGAATGGGGAAACTGGCGCTGGATGAAAAGACCGTAAACCCCGTAATTGTTCAGGCTGTGACGGAAAGGGGCCAGCTCGTCATAATGGATGATCGAAACAAGCGGGTGCAGCAGCGGTGCATCCACATATCGGGCGTAGTCGTTGGGGTTGCCAACCTGAAGGATCTTCCTCATCAAGCACAAAGATAGGCTTTTTGTTGGTTTTTGGTATAATCGAGGCGAATATTTATAGAAATCGGAGAAATTGGTAGATATTCAGCAAATATCGGTTCGATTACTTCCAAGAATTATTCTGACCTTTGTAGCAGAAGAAAAACACAAAAAACATGTTAGGCAATTTTACGTTCCACAATCCCACCAAACTGCATTTCGGCGAGGAGTCGCTGAGCAAACTGAATGAAGAATTGAAGGCATACGGCCCCAAGGTCATGCTGGTCTATGGGGGCGGCAGCATCAAACGCAACGGCATCTACGACCTGGTGATGGCAGAACTGAAAAAGGCTGGCAAGCAGGTAGTGGAGCTCGGAGGCGTGATGCCGAACCCCACCATCGAAAAGGTGTTGGAGGGGGCCCACATGGCCCGTAAGGAGGAAGTGGACTTTATCCTCGGCGTCGGGGGCGGCTCGACCGTCGATTATTGCAAGGCGGTGGCCGGAAGTGCATGGTACGACGGCGACCCCTGGGAGTATTACTTCAAGAACTGGCAGCCGATGACGTGCCGCTGGATTCCCGTGGGCTGCGTACTGACGATGGCCGGAACGGGTTCGGAGATGGACAGTTGTGCGGTCATCTCCAGCCACGGCGAGAACCGGAAGATGTTCTACAACTTCCGCAACCCCGATTTCGCCATCCTGAACCCGAGCTTCACCTTCACCGTGCCCAAGTACCAGATGGTGGCGGGCATCTACGACATCATGAGCCATATCCTGGAGCAATATCTCTCGGGAACGGATGACAATACCAGCGACTATATCGCCGAGGGCCTGATGCGTTCCCTGATTGTCAGTTCGCGTAAGGCGCTGGTCAACCCCGAGGACTACGAGGCACGCTCGAACATCATGTGGACGGCTACGTGGGCGCTGAACACGCTCATCGAATGCGGCAAGCCCACCGACTGGATGGTTCACATGCTAGGGCAGGCCGTGGCCGCTTTTACCGATGCCACGCATGGTCACACGCTTGCCGCCGTGAGCGGGGCCTACTACCGCCTGCTGATCAGCAAGTCGCAGGATGCCGTCGCCAAGTTCAAGCGCCTGGCGGTCCATGTGTGGAATGTCAGCCCCGATGGAAAGACTGACGAGCAGGTGGCTCTCGAAGGCTTGGAAACGATGGAGCAGTGGATGAAGGAACTGGGCCTCGCGATGAACATCACCGACTGCGGGGCCAAGCCGGAACTCATTGAAGGAATGGCCGATGCCTGCCCGATCAACCGGAGCGGCTACTACATCCTGACTCGCGACGAAGTGATTCAAGTTCTCAGAGACAGTCTTTGATTATGAAGAAGTTACTCTTAATTCTGCTTGGGGTTTTCTCCCTTGTTTCCGTTTGCTCCTGCACGAAAGCTCCCGATCAGGAGATTCCGGATGAGGGGAAGCCGGAGAAGGAAGAGAATAAAGAGGAAACTCCAGACTATAAAGAGGCCACGGGCAGAATCCTTGTCGTGTACTACAGTTATACTGGCAATTGCAAGGATATTGTCTCTTCCATGACCGGACTCCTCAAGGCTGACGTGATGGAAATCAAACCGGCCGTGGACGGTCAGGATTATGCGGCCAACAACTACAAACTGGGGGCTGATCTCATCAATGCCATACAGGCAAAGCCGGGCGAAGCGTCCAGTTATCCCGGCATCAAAGGCGTGGACCGCAATGCCGGAGACTATGATACCATCATCATCGTGACGCCTCTCTGGCATAGCCACATGGCCGCTATCATGCAGGCCTATCTGTTCAAGGAAGGGACCAAGATGAAGGACAAGAACGTCGGACTGATCGTTTCCAGCGCATCCAGCGGCATTTCGTCGGTTGTGGCCGATGCCAAGCGACTGGTCCCCAGCGGAAAGTTCCTCTCCGAAGCCCTTTGGGTCAACAATTCCAACCGCTCCAAGCAGGGAGATCTGCTCAAGGAGTGGACGACTAAAATGAATCTCACAGATGCAGCGATGGCAAAACTGAGAATAATCAATGGCGAAAAGAGCCTGACCGCCACATTTGAAGACAACTCTTCGGCAACGGCGTTCATCGATAAACTGCGCTCTGGGAACGTGACTGTGAAAATGCAAGACTACGGCAATTTTGAAAAGGTCGGAAGCCTTGGCTTCGACCTTCCTAGAAACGATACGCAGATCACTACGATCCCGGGAGACGTCATCCTCTATCAAGGGAACCAGATTACCATCTACTATGACGAAAACAGTTGGTCTTTCACCAAACTTGCCCACGTGGACGGTGCAACCAAAGAATCGATGAAGTCTTTTCTGGGAGACGGCGATGTGAGCATTACCTTCTCCTTGACCGAATAAAAATGACAATCTTTATCGAATGAAACGGTTCTTGATTACTTTCGCACTGATTCTGGCTTCTATGAATGCGACTTTTGCACAGACCGACCTTCACAGTCATTTCATTCCGGAGAGCTATCTGGCCTTTGTCAAGGCTCACGGCGCAGAGATGGACGAAGGATTCCCCATCCCTTCGTATGACATCGAGAAGCATCTTGCGTTCATGGATGAGGCCGGCATCGAAACCTCAGTCCTCACCATGCCCGCTCCGCAGCCCTGGTTCGGCAATGCCGACGAGTCTGCGGCCTTCTGCAGGAAGTACAACGAGGAATGTGCAGCCCTGAAAGCTCGCTATCCGGGTCGTTTCCTCTTTTGTGCAGCGCTCCCGCTGCCGTCCGTTGACAAGGCCGTAGAAGAAGCAATCTATGCGTTGGACGTACTAGGCGCGGACGGCGTAAAACTGGCCTCCAACAGTTACGGACAGTATCTGGGAGACGAAGCACTGGAACCGTTGATGAAAGTGCTCAACGAACGGAAAGCCGTCATCATTACGCATCCGCACAAACCCTCGGCCGTCAACGACGGATTGATCGCCGCCGTTCCGCTGGCCAGTTACGAGTATCTGGCTGAGACCACCCGCGCCATCCTGAACATGGTGGCTCACGATGTATTGGTCCGCTATCCGGATGTCAAGGTGGTGGTTCCGCACTGTGGTTCCTTCCTTCCCAGTGCACTGCCCAGGTTCAAGGGCCTGATGCCCGTGATGGTGAGTCAGGGTTATATGCAGCCGGTGGATGTGGATGCCAATCTTTCACGTCTGTATTACGACCTGGCCGGAGCTCCTACGGACGATGTCATTCGGTCTCTCCTGACGATTACCTCGGCGGACCATATCCTTTATGGCACCGATTATCCTTATGTGGCTGAGCCTGTTCTGCTGTCGGCCAAACAGTCGCTTGCCCAGCGCCTGCCTGCCCTGGGCCTGGATCCGCAGGCCATCTTTTCGGACAATGCCCGCAGGCTGTTTGGCGCTGACATCCCCATCCGTGAGTATGGCGGGCGTATGGTGCGCCTGGCGGAAATCGAAGTGGAACCTGCAATGCTGGAAGAATACCTGGAATACGCCGCCGAGGTGGGCCGCACTTCCATGGCTGTCGAGCCCGGTGTGATCGCCCTCTTCTCCATGCAGGATAAGGCGGATCCTTGCAAGGTATATATTCTGGAAGTCTATGCCGATGCCGACGCTTATCAGGCGCACCTGCAAACCGCCCATTTCAAGAAATACAAGGAGGGTACTGCCGCAATGGTCAAGAGCCTCCGTCTCATCGATACCGACCCGCTGGTCATGGCGGAATTCCTTAAATCAAGCAGATGATGAAACTGATCCTTATAGCTATGTTATCTATGATTCTCAGCCCCAGACAGCAGGCGCTGTCGACCATCGCCGCCTGCGAAGCGAAAGGCGACCAGGTGATGCTCGCCGCCGCCTTGAATGAAGGGTTCGATGGCGGACTGACCGTCAGCGAGGCCAAGGAAGCGCTCTCGCAGCTTTATGCCTACACGGGCTTTCCACGCTCCCTGAATGCCCTCGGAACACTCCAGGCCGTGATCGCCGATCGGGAGGCAAAAGGTTTGAAGACGGAGCCGGGTCGCGAAGCGGACCCGCTTCCTGCCGATTATGACGCATTGAAACAAGGGACGGAAGTACAGACGAAACTCTCCGGACAACCTTTCAATTATACCTTCGCCTCGCAGACGGATTACTACCTCAAAGCTCATCTGTTCGGGGATATATTCGCCCGCAATAACTTGAGTTTTGCCGACCGGGAAATCGTCACGGTGAGTGCTATCGCCTGCCTTCCCGGCTGTGAGCCGCAACTGGCCGCCCACGTGGCCGGAGTCCGGAATATGGGCGTAAAGGACGATGAGCTCCAGGCTCTTCCGAAATTATTGGAAAGGATTGACCAGCAGGCTGCTGAGCGTCTCCGCGAAGCCATCGGCAAGGTGTTCGGACAACCGTACAAGGCCATTCAGACCGTAGATTTCACTATTTGGCCGAAGGGTGAGCCCAACACGGCCTATGCCGAGTACTTCACCGGCAACAGTTATCTTGCGCCGATGGGCGGGGGCTGCGCCAACGTGACCTTCGAACCCGGTTGCCGGAACCATTGGCATATCCATCACAAGCAGGTGCAGGTCCTGGTCTGCGTCGCCGGCCGCGGCTGGTACCAGGAGTGGGGCAAGCCTGCCGTCCAGATGGTTCCTGGAACAGTCATCGCCATTCCGGCCGAGGTAAAGCACTGGCACGGAGCCGCCAGCGACAGCTGGTTCCAGCATCTGACCTATCATACTGACGTACAGGAAGGAGCCTCCAACGAGTGGCTGGAGGAAGTGACGGACGAAATATACAATGAAATCCCGTAAACTAGGAAATCTTACCGTGTCAGCCATCGGAATGGGCTGCATGGGGTTCACACACGCTTACGGCGAGGGACCGGAGGAGAAGGAGGGCATCCGGCTGGTGCATTTCGCATTCGAGCGGGGGTGCAACTTCTTCGACACGGCAGAGATGTACGGTTACTTCAATAACGAGGAATTCGTGGGCAAGGCACTCAAGGAGCTGCCCCGCGACAAGGTGATTATCAGCACGAAGTTCTGGCCGGAGAAACTGCCTGGCCACACTTTTGAGGAGGACAAACTGAGCGAGACGGGTATCCGCAAGACGCTCGAAGGCCAGTTGCGCCGCCTGCAGACGGACTACATCGATATCTATACTGAGCACCAGATGCGCGACGGTAACGAGGAGGAGGTCGCCTACGTGATGGGCAAGCTCATCCGGGAAGGAAAGATCCGCGCCTGGGGACAGTCGTCGCCGACGGCTGAACAGATCCGCAAAGCGCACGCCGTCACGCCAATCGCCGCCATCCAAAGCGAATACTCGATGATGGCCCGCCAATGGGAGAAGGACGTGCTGCCCCTTTGCCGCGAGCTGGGCATCGGCTATGTAGCCTTTTCGCCGATGGCTAACGGTTTCCTCAGCGGCAAGTACAATGCCCTGAGCGAGTTCAAGGGCAATGACCTTCGCACCGTCATCACTCGCTTTGACAAGCAAAACATGCAGAAGAATCAGCCGCTGCTCGACCTCATCCTTCGCTATGCTGCCGAGAAGCATTGTACACCTGGCCAGATCGCTCTCGCATGGGACCTGATGGCCTACAACAGCCTCGTTCCCATTCCCGGCATGCGCCGAGAGGAACGTATCGTCGAGAACCTCGCTGCCGCCGATGTCGTCCTTACACAGGAGGAATATGCATCCCTCACAGCAGAACTCAACAAACTCACAGTCTATGGCGACCGTACCGGTCTGACCAAGCTTGCCAGCGTTCCAAAGAGCACGAAAAAAGACACATCAAACACATTGACGAAATAATGAAATCATTTCTGGATTTGGCGGAAGCCCGATTCTCCGTCCGTAAATATGCCCAGACTCCCGTAGAACAGGAGAAGATAGACCCCATCCTCCGGGCCGCGCAGTTGGCACCTACCGCAAAGAACCTCCAGCCGCAGCATATCTATGTGCTCAAGAGCCCGGAGGCCATCGCCAAGGTGAACGAGGTTACATCTCGTGCTTACAAGGCTCCGGTTGTGTTCGTGGTCTGCTATGATAAAAACGTCGCTTGGCAGAATCCGCTGAATGATAACCATTCCGCTGGCGAAATGGATGCCACCATCGTGGGGACTCATATGATGCTGGAGGCGGCCGAGCAGGGTCTCGGTTCCTGCTGGATTGAATGGTTCGACCCGGTGGAAGTGTCAAAGGCATTCAACATTCCCGACAACCTTTACCCTTCGTTCCTGCTGGACTGTGGCTATCCAGCAGAAGGTGTGGTTCCCAGCCCGATGCACTTTCAGAAGAAAGATGTCGATCAGTTTGTAACTGTTCTGTAAATTCGTATTTCGGCGTGTTTGCGGCCATCCAACTGACGGCATCGCTGCTGTCGGCAAAGCCGGTATGGAACACTTCCAACTTCTGGATTACCGGCAGTTTCTTCCTGTATGCCGTACACTTCTTGTATAGCCCCTCGCTGATGGCCTGGCTGGGCGGTATGCTCCAACCGGCAACACCCGCCGCTCATCTGGGATTCTATCTCCTTCTCTGCCTGGTAGTCATCGGCCTTGCAATAGGAGCATATGCCATTCTGTATCGGCAATTGCCATCTGTTGCCTCCACGCTCGTAGGCGGAAGGATAAGACGATGAATAATGAATATTGAACACGCCGCACTGTTTTGCAAGGACCTGGAAGGAATGCGGCAATTCTTCCTGGATCACTTTGACGCCCAGAGTAATGAACTGTACCATAATCCGAAGACTGGTCTTAAGTCATATATCCTCTCCTTCCATGACGGCGGTGCCAGGCTGGAAATCATGTCGCGGCCGGACACGGTTGAAATTGACCCTTCCGCGAGAAATATCGGTTTTGTCCATCTATCCTTTGCCGTTGGAAGCAAAGAGGCTGTAGGGGCGAAAACAGAAGAACTTCAGAGTGCCGGATATGCCGTTACCAGCCGCCCCAGAACTACCGGAGATGGCTATTATGAGAGTTGCATCCTGGGCCCGGAAGGAATTCAATTGGAAATAACAGTGTAAATTCCCTGTTTATCGAGATGAAGAATCACTGGGCGTTATCCTTTGCGGAATTCTGTTGGTGACAGACCTGTGTGTTTCTTGAAATACTTCCGGAAGGTGAACTGTTCGGGGAAACCGAGAGCGTCGGAAACGGCCTTTACCTGAGTGTCGGGCTGCAATAGCAGGCGCTTAGCGTGGCTGATGGTGACAAGGGTGATCCACTCCATTGGAGTGCGTCCGGTCTGTTCCCGGACCAGGAGGGAAAAATGGCGGGGCGTCAGTCCCGCTTTTTCGGCATAGTAGGCCACGTTTCGGTGAATCAAGTATTGCTGCCCCAGGGAGAAAAGGAATTCGCTGGCGATGAGTTCCTGCCTGGTGGGCTTCGTGGGTGCAACAGGGGTCTGGCCCAGCATCAGTAGGAGCATTTCCAGAAGCAGTTCCTCCCGTTTAAGCATCAGAATCTTTCCCGTCAGTTCAGTTTGATTAGCCGGGACGTCGGAGTACTGCCACTCCTTTTCCTGGATGTCTTTGGCGCACTCAATGAATTTTCGCTGTTGGTCTTTATTCAGCGATATGTAAGGATGAGCCATATATCCGGCTTCAATCAGCTGCGCTATATGCGGCATCACCAATGCCGAAAGGTGCTCGATGGTCTCAGATACCGTGACTTCGGCGTAATCCTCGCTCCTTGTCAGCTCAACGACGGGAACGGCCGGAGAGATCAGCATCAGTGTCCCTGCGCCGTGCGTACAGAGGTGGCCGCCGACCAGACGTTCGACGGAGCCCTGGATGCAGAGGGTGAACCCGGCGGATTGGAAAAAGGGAGTTTCTTTCATACCAAGAGCAAAAATACTCAAATTCTGCGATAATTCAGGCCTGATTTCCGATATTATCGTACGGATTGCTCAATAATACCCACTTTTTGCCCTTTTTATGGTGCTTGGGCCGTAGTATTTTTGCATCGTGAATCCGAATGTTCAAATTAAACAACGTTGATACTATGAACTACCCTGATCTTATTGCCAAAGGCTCCGCGATGGGAGACTACGGCCTGTTCTACCACGTATGGCCCTGGATGGGCCTGGGCGCTGCCATCGTCATGTGCATCCTTATCTTCTGCACCGACTTCCTACGCTCTGATGTCAAGAAACCCCGCCTGAAAGACCCGGTCACGCTGGCCTGGATAGCGTTTGTCATTTACCTCCTTCACAACTTCGAGGAGTTCGGCCAGGACCTATATGGCAACCAGTTGGGCTTCACCTATTTCATGAACGGCTTCGTGGGGATGTACACGACCGAAGCGCTGTCGCTTTGCTGCAACCTCGCATTGATATGGGTTGTCTTCCCGCTTACCGCCTGGATGGTCCAGAAAGGTCACTATGGGATGGCCGCCGGGATGGCCTGCTTTGAACTGCTGAACGGCCTCGGCCACATCATGCAGGGCATCGTATTCGGCATGTACAATGCCGGTCTGCTGAATTCCGCTCTCCTTTGCTGGCCCATCGGCCTTTGGACGCTCTACGTCTGTTTCTGGAAGGAAAAGCAGCCCAAGATCAACATCCTGTGGCTTATCCTTGCTGCCGTGGCCTATCACATCATCCTGATTCTCACCGGTGTTGGAGCCGCCCACGGTTTGCCTCCGTTCTGGCAGGGAATCGTTATGATTGCCGATGCTGCTTTCATTTTCTGGCTATGGTACGTGATCGGCAAGAAGGTTGGCATCAAAGAAGTGAAGGCGTAGGTAAATCACTTTATCGGTCAATTTACTCCCTGAATCGTCATTTCTTGACGAACTGGGGGTTGTCTTACACATCTCGTCCACTTCGCGGATCCCGACTTCAACTGTATCAATATAGGAACCCGAACATCAAAACTGCGGAATAGTTCCCGCAATTTTGATAAATAGTTGCGGAGTTGTTTCCGCACAATGGCTCATCCTGGCCTTGTCAGGACGGGATCAGACTAAAAACTGAAGTACTTTCCCAGGATCTCTTCCTGCTCCTCTTTTGAGAGCGTCCTTTTCATGGCTCCGAGAACGGCCTCATACTGTTCGCTTTTCTTCGTAAAGACACGCCTCTTTTCCTGGCCGTCGATCATCGCATAAAGGTGGATGTTTCCCGAGTCGGTCATCTCGAACCGGATCAAATCCGAAGTGGCGACAGCCGGTTCAAAGACATCCGGAGAGAGTTCGCGCAGCCGTGACTCTATGATGTCGACGAAGAGAGGGGCGACACCGTTCGCTGAAGCCAAAGACCGGAAGCCCTTGAGCGCTTCCTTCACCTTGTCGATGTATTTCGCGGGATTCTTGATGTCGTTCTGGGCGGCAAAGGCCAGCAGGTCCGCGGTTGTTATGTCCTCGAACTTCCCTCGCACGGAGAATTCGTGACGCTTTTCCGGGGCTGTTGTGGTCTTCAAGATGAAGCAGAGGTCGTAAGCCGGGGAAAGGTGCCAGGAACCATCCTTCTCCATGATGAAGGAGAAGTTCTTGGCGTGGTCATCCGTATTGTTTGAGAGGATGTTGAACACCATCCGGAGGAAGAGTTCGTTCAGCTCATCCTGGGGGATGGAGAGTTGCCTGCTGGTAGAGAAGAGATCCTCGTAGCAATATGCCTCCGGATTGACAGCGGCAAGTGTCTGGGTGAACACCTTCTCACCGGCACGGCGGTCAAACCGCTCTGTCAGGAAGTGGCTGATACCTTCCACCTCGATCAGGCGGGACGGCATCATCGTGATTCCGGCCCTGGTGGCCAGGTCATACCAGGTTTTCTCGATCTCAGAGAGGCAGAACTCGGGGGTATTGAACTTGAGGATGTAATACTTCCTGTCACCTCTTGCCGAGGTCTGGCCGGAGAAGATGTTTCCATCTTCGTCCAACGCGATGATAGCCTTCTTGAAGCGTCCGCCGGCGGAGGTCCCGACGGCCATCAGAGCCTTCTGCGTCAGTGTCTCTTCCGGGGAAATGATGGTGCGCTCGCGGTCCTGCTCAATCTTCTTCGCCAAATCGTACAGTTTCGGGATCATCAGCCTCTCATTCGGACTGAAGGCATCTTCGCTGCAGGGGACGAATTCGAGCGCA
>ODAJ012141423.1_pt1 | contig 13784 bp, 7 predicted proteins | sample 1539241 | NCBI WGS metagenome assembly ODAJ01 (sample SAMN02144231, study PRJEB22623) | gut metagenome | biome: sheep rumen | host: Ovis aries | place: New Zealand | reverse complement strand
GGAGGGACTTATGTCTTCTATTTTTATTTTTGTATTTAACAGTATTCTGCTCGGAGTCGGTCTGGCCATGGACGCCTTCTCCGTCTCAGTCGCCAACTCGCTTGCCAATCCCGACATGAATCGCAGCGAGAGATGGCGCATCGCTGGAGCTTTCGCCTTCTTCCAGTTCCTCATGCCCATGATCGGCTGGGTCTGCGTCCACACGATCGTGCGGATGTTCAATTCCTTTCAGGTATTCATCCCCTGGATCGCGCTGATCCTCCTCGCCTTCATCGGCGGGAATATGATCCGCGAAGGCCTTCACCCGGACGAAAGCGGAGAAATTGAGTGTCCGAAGGACGGATACCTCTGTCCGAAGACCCGCAGATTATGTCCGAGGGACGGGAAGGAATGTCCTGTTTCGGAGAGCAGGCCGGCACATCTGTCGACCCACACTCTCATACTTCAGGCAGTTGCCACATCCATTGATGCCCTCTCTGTCGGTTTCGCGATTGCTGAGTACAACGGACTGATGGCATTTGCCGCCTCCCTGATTATTGCGGCAGTCACCCTTGTCATCTGTCTCGGCGGCATTAAAATTGGCACTAAAGCCGCAGGTAAGCTCGAGGGCAGGGCATCTATCCTCGGCGGGCTGATCCTGATCGGCATCGGACTCGAGATCTGGATATCGAACATTTTCTTCTGATACCAAAATGCTCCCGGAAATATGTCACACAGATCAAAGACGCCGTAAAGTCACTTTGGCAGGGCGCAAACGGTAATCATTACGTTTTTCTCGGAAAGGTCATGCATGAATGAACTTAGACCAAATGAAGCGCAGGAAAAGGCGGTTGAAACATTAAAAGGACCGGTCATTCTGATCAGCTGTCCGGGATCAGGCAAGACGACAACGCTTGTCCGCAGGATCCACTATATGCTCGAGTCGGGCGTCGATCCTGACCGGATCCTCATGGTCACTTTCACCAACGCCGCAGCCGCTGAAATGAAAATTAAATATCAGAAGCTGTTTGGCGTCAGCGCGCCCTCCGTTCCGATGATGACCATCCACTCGCTCTGCTTCAACATCCTCCGGATGGAGGGGGCGTACACCTTCGACTCCCTCTACTCTGAGCAGGATAAGCGCGACTATTTCATGCGCGGTCTCAGGAATCTCAGCTGGGTCAACGACGCCTGGGAACTCTCCCAGTCCATCATGACCGAGATTTCCATCATCAAGAACAACTATATAGATCCTGATACCTATATTCCGACCAGCTGCGATAAAAAGGTATTCAGAAATATCATGCGAAGTTACGAAAAGCACAAAGAGACGCTGGGGAAAATTGATTTCGATGATATGCTGCTCAAATGTCTCGAGCTCCTCGAGAGCGATGTGAGGATCCGGGACCGCTGGCAGGACCGCTTCGACTACATCCAGTGTGATGAGTATCAGGACACGAACAAGATCCAGCGGGATATTCTGTACCTGCTGGCCGGCAGGCACAGGAACCTCTGCGTCGTCGGTGACGATGACCAGTCGATCTACATGTTCCGGGGTGCGCTGCCCGAGATCATGCTGCAGTTCCCGGAAGATTATGCAAATGCATCCTCCATCTCCATGAGCACCAACTACCGCTCCGGTCAGGCCATCGTCGATATGGCTTCACGGCTCATTGCGATGAACCGACGCCGCTTCCCCAAAGAGTTTATCTCGGAGCGCGGAAGGAACGGCGCTGCCGGCCTTGCGGTCTACAAAAAATTCAGGACTCACGCAAAACAGATTGATTTTGTGATCAGGACCATAAAGAAGCGTCACGAGGAAGGCATCCCCTACAGCGAGATGGCCGTCATCTTCCGGACCAACAGACAGGCAGGTCTTCCGGTCTCGGAGCTTGCCAAAAGCGAACTGCCTTTCTACACGACAGAGGCTGTAAATTCCATCTACGATGGCTGGATGTTCCGGGGTATAGCCGCCTACATCCGCCTTGCAGCGGGCACGGGATCCCGGGATGATCTCCTCTATGTGCTCAACAGGCCGAATCGTTTTCTTTCGGAGAGCGCATTTGCATCCTGCGAATACACCGCCAAAAGCCTGCTTTCTGCAGCCGGCTACCTGAAAAAAGACGCAGCCTGGAAGTATCAGGCTGCGGAAAAGAACATCCGGACATGGATGAGAAATTTCGGACCGGGGACGCTGACCATGGCAGATCACCCTGACAGGGTCTTCGAGAAGCTCGCCGATCCGCTGGGCATCGATTACGATGAATACGTCCTCTCCTACGCAAAGTTCCGGAACTTTGACGAGAAGGAGACCAAAGAAGAATTTGACGCTCTAAGAAAAGAGGCTTCCGCCTTTGACACGATCGAGGAATGGCTCCGCCACGCAAGGTCCGAGAGCATACAGGTCCGTGAAGCGTCGCGCAGGAAAGACCGGACCGGCGTGCGGATTACTACGATGCATAAGGCCAAAGGCCTTGAGTGGGACACCGTGTTCGTCATAGATGTGAACGAAGATATCGTCCCCCACAAGAACACTCTCGAGTCCATGGTCCAGGTCGAGGAGGAGCGACGGCTTCTATACGTGGCCATGACACGGGCGAAAAACGAACTCTACGTTTTGTGCTCCGGCAAGGAGTCTCCTTTCATGAAACAGATGAAGACCGCTCTCGAAAAGGAGGAGGAAAAACGTCGGCGAGCAGAGCTTGATCATAAACTTGAGGAAGAGATCGCCGCAAGAAAGGCAGCCGGAGAGCCGGAAAGCGCGCCTTCCGATCCCGTGCTGGGTCTGGTCGTGATGCACCGCAACTTCGGCAAGGGGTACATTTCCGAGGTAGATAATGACAAAGGTCTCATTACCGTCCGCTTTGCCGACAAGGAGCGGGCATTCATGTACCCGCAGGCTTTTGACCGGGGGTTCCTCTCCGTAATAGAATAAAAGGCTCCTCAGTTTTCACGGCGCTCTTGCCGCGACGTGCGCGGCGCGAGAGCGCCTTCCTCTCTCTCAGATCAAATCTTTAAAGTGGAACTGGGATCTTCCCTCGGCATAGTCGCCGACAATCTGGCCGCAGCCGTTGATCCTGTACTTGTAGGTCATGAGGCCTTCCAGACCGACAGGTCCGCGTGCGTGGATCTTGCTTGTTGAGATGCCGACCTCGGCACCGAAGCCGTAGCGGAATCCGTCCGCAAAGCGGGTGGAGCAGTTCTGGTAGACGCCGGCAGAATCGACCATCTGCATGAAGTACTCTGCTGTCTCCGCGTTCTCCGTGAGGATGGCGTCCGTGTGGTGGGAACCGAATCGGTTAATGTGGTCCACTGCCTCCTTCACACCGTCTACAAGTTTCACGGAGATGATGAGCTCCAGATACTCCGTGCGGAAATCGTCCTCGCCCATGATCTCGCAGGGGATGATTTCCGACACTTCTTTTGTTCCCCGGATCTTAACACCGGCGTTTTCCAGTGCTTTTCTGACCTCAGGGAGGAATGTGCCGGCGATTGACCGATCGACAAGGAGTGTCTCGACCGCATTGCAGGCCGCCGTGTACTGGCACTTGGCGTCCACAATGATCGGGAGTGCCTTGGCCATATCGCAGTCCTTGTCCGCGTAAATGTGGCAGATGCCGTCCGCGTGACCCATGACCGGTATCTTTGTGTTGTCCATGATATATCGTACAAATGCGTTCGAGCCGCGCGGAATCAGAAGATCCACATCCCTGTCGCACATGAGGAGCTCACTGATCTCATTGTGCTGCTCAGCCTGAAGAAGGCATCCCTCCGGCAGCCCGGCATCCACAACACTCTTATAGATGACCGAGAACAGTGCACGGTTCGTCTCGGCAGTCTCCTTCCCTCCTTTCAGGATCGCGCAGTTGCCGCTCTTTATAAGAAGAGAGGATATCTGCACGAGCGCATCCGGCCTGGCCTCAAAAATAACACCGATCACGCCGATCGGGCAGCTCACCCGCGTGAGAACGAGACCCTCATCCATCTCCCGCATGATCTGCTTTTTGCCAATCGGATCCGGAAGCGAAATCAGCTGATGAATACCGTCAATGACCGACCGAAGTTTTCCCTCGTCGAATTTCAGTCGCTTAATAACAGCTCCCTGGATGTTATTCTTTTCCGCATTTGCAAGATCGATTTTATTGGCGGCAAAGATCTCATCCTTGTGGGCGCACAGAGCTTCTGCCATAGCTGCCAGGGCAGCGTTCCTCTGCTCTCCTGTCGTTGCCGCAAGGAACGGGGATGTCAGCTTCATTTTGTGGGCTTCTTCGCGAATATTCATAATTAACTCCTCTTAAAATCTGTTTCTCCGGGCAGATTCATAGCTGCCCTGCGCATATTCCGCCGTCTGACAGGCTCCTGCCTCGCGGAACTGCCATATATTGTACTACAGAACCTCCACCAAATCGAGTATTTTCATGCGTTAATTCGTCAAATTATAGTGCATACGCAGATTTTCGTCACATGCTGCTGCCTTTGCGCGATCGGAGCAGCATGTCCGAACCGCATCGCCTTATTTTCTGACATTTCATTCATCTGCAGAGCATTGTATTGATGTTTTATCTTCAAAGTGCTATATTTATTTACAAGATTAACATTTCAAATCAGCGCTAGACCTGATCCTCTATACGCATGAATTAAGCAGCCTGAACATATTCTGTGAGATTAACTGAATAAACGGGAAACACCGACTGCCTGTAACTGCGCACGCAGAAAGGAGAATCAATATGCCTACCTACACAGAGAGCTACTCAGCTAAAATCAACCGAAAAGTACAGAGAAAACAGCACATCGTCGCTGTCGCCGCCGGAAGAATCCCCGCGGACCTCGTTCTAAAGAACGCTACCTATCTCAATGTGTTCTCTAACGAACTGTGCACGGGCGATATCGCCATAGCGGACGGCCTGTTCGTCGGCATGGGTACCTACAGCGGCCCGAACGAGATCGACATGTCCGGAAAAGTCATCACGCCCGGACTTCTGGATGCGCACATCCATCTCGAAAGCTCGCTTGTGTCACCGTATGAATTCGCCAAAGCTGTCCTGCCCCACGGCACGACCACAGTCATAACAGATCCTCACGAGATTGCAAATGTCATGGGCACCGACGGCATTGAATACATGCTGGAGGCGACAGAAGGTCTTCCGATCGACGTGCATTTCATGCTCCCGTCCTGCGTCCCTGCCAGCCCGGTGGACGAGGCAGGGGCTAATCTCGACTACAGGGCCATCGATTCCTTCTACGAGCATCCGCGTGTCCTGGGACTCGCCGAGATGATGAATTATATCGGTATCATCAACGGTGACTCCAGCTGCCTGGAAAAAATAGCCGGCTCCCAGTCCCATCACAAAAAGATAGACGGCCACGCTCCAGGACTCACAGGCTGCGACCTGAACGCTTACATAGCGGCGGGTGTATACTCCGACCACGAGTGCGCGGAAATCGAGGAAGCGATGGAAAAACTTCGCAAAGGCCAGTTCATCATGATCCGCGACGGCACAGCAGCCCACAATCTTGACAAGCTGATTCCTCTTCTTGTACCGAAGTATTATTCAAGGTGCATGTTCGCGACAGACGATAAGCATCCGAATGATCTGCTTGAAATCGGCCACATGGATTACCACATCCGCCGGGCTATCGCCCAGGGAGTCGATCCGATCATAGCGGTAAAGACAGCCAGCCACAATGCAGCCCGTTATTTCCTGCTGAATAATAAGGGAGCGATCGCGCCCGGTTATCTGGCAGACTTCGTTGTCGTCGACGATCTGGAAAGCTTCAAAATTCACAGCGTATATAAGCGCGGTGTGCTGCGCTACGCTGACGGAGAAGTGCTTCCGTTCAAAGAACCGAAGATCGACGCCTTCCTCAAGGACAACGCCATGAACACCTTCCATGTCGGCGGAAAGCTTAGCGCCAGGGATTTCATGGACAGGAGGCCCAGAGGCGTCATAGGCATGGTCCCCGGCGAGATCATCACCACAGACGAGGGCTACGCGGACCGCGTTGACACCGGGAAGGATATCCTGAAAATATGTGTCATTGAGCGCCACAAGAACACAAGGCACATCGGCATCGGATATATCAAGGGCTATGGCCTCAAAAAGGGAGCTGTTGCCACCAGCTTCTCCCACGACTCCCACAATATTATCGCCGTCGGAACCAACGAGGAGGATATTGCCCTTGCCGTCAACAGGATCGTCGATATCCACGGCGGCATCACAGTCGTTGCGGACAATAAGCCGGTCGCGGATGTTGTGCTCGAGATCGCGGGGCTCATGAGTGACCGCAAACTGACCGAGGTCAATGATGATCTCGAGAACGCAAAAGAGGCGGCCTACAAGCTGGGCGTATCCCACGGCATTGACCCGTTCATGACTCTGAGCTTCATGTCTCTGCCGGTCATCCCAGAACTCAGACTCACAACGCGCGGCATCATTGATGTAAACACACAGCGGTACTTATAATCCCAGATATAGCAAGGGGCTGTCGCAGCGCGGCAGCCCCTTAGGTTTTTCATGATATTTATCAGGAACGCCTCGGCGTTCCTGACAGGCTGCCTTCTTTCTAAGGCACCCGTTTATATTCTGCGTGACATGGGCAGCATGAGGACTGCGCCTGCCACAAGCCCGCCCACATGGGCGGCCAGATCGATCCCCTCCGTGTAGAAGCCGGGGAGCAGAGCAAGGACCAGACCGAAAATGACTCTGGTGACAGGAATCCTGAAGATGTCTCTGCGGAAAAGATAGAGGACGGCGATGGCTCCCAAAAGCGCGAATACCGCGCCTGACGCCCCGGCCGAAACGCTCTCCGATCCGCTCGCAACATCCACTATGACGCTGCACACATTTCCGAAAAGACCTCCTATGAAATACAACAAAAGATATCGCGCATGCCCCAGCATCTTCTCGAGGTTCTCGCCGAGGGCCGCAAGGACGATCATGTTGCTCGTTAAATGCGTGATTCCGAAATGCAGGAACATGCTTGTAATGAGCCGCCATACCTGCCCGTCAAGAATAAAGGGCGTGAAGGAAGCTCCGAGCTTCAGCATAACTCCCTGATCCTGACTCCCGCCCATCACTTCACTCACCAGAAAGGCGGCGGCATTAAGTCCGATCAGGACGTAAGTTACAATGCAGGTATCCGTTTTTCTATACATACTCAATTCGCTGCAGCCCCATCAATGTACCGGTCAGTTCTTCCGAGGACTATTCTCAAAACACCGCCAAAAGGGGCTGTATAACTCCAGGTAGATTTTTTTCGGGTAATTATTCCCTGCCGTCCCAGCAGTATGTGCAGAGATTTTCGCGCGGGATTCCCGTGGCTTCGCACATATCATCGAGCCGGTTAAATCTCAGAGACGTGAAGCCCATGTCCTCGCAGATTCCCTGCTGCATCGCTTTGTATCTCTCCGAATCCGGATTCGTATACTCCGCTATGATTTCCGGCGGAACATCCGTTGTTCCCTCGAGCTTGGCAATGACTCGTCTTGCGATCAGCTCCATCTCGGAAGTGGATCTCGAGAAATTGATATACTTGCAGCCGAACAGGATCGGCGGGCAGGCAGGTCTCACATGAACTTCCTTGGCTCCGCTCCTGTAGAGGAACTCTGTCGTCTCACGGAGCTGCGTGCCTCGGACGATGGAATCGTCGATAAGAAGAAGTCTACGGTTCTCGATCAGTTCCTTGACCGGAATGAGCTTCATCTTGGCGATCAGGTCGCGCTTTGCCTGCATGGTCGGCATAAAGGAGCGCGGCCACGTCGGCGTGTACTTGATAAATGGGCGTGAGAAGGGGACGCCGGATTCATTGGCATACCCCACCGCATGAGCCGTGCCCGAATCCGGAACACCGGCGACCGCGTCGACTTCATTTTTCGTCATTCCGTCGCGCCTTGCGAGGAGTTTTCCGCATCGCACGCGCATGCCCTCGACCGAGACACCCTCGTAGCTTGATGTCGGATAGCCGTAATAGACCCACAGGAAGGTGCAAATGCGCATCTTCTTTCCCGGTGCCGCAAGTGTTGTGACACCGTCAGACGTGATGACGCACACCTCGCCGGGTCCGAGTTCTTTATAGTCAGTATATCCGAGATTGAGGTAGGCAAATGACTCAAGGCTTGCGCAGTAGCCTGTCTCCTTTTTACCTATGACCAGCGGAGTCCTGCCAACCTTATCTCTCGCGCAGTAAATACCTTTAGATGTCAGCAGCATAAAAGACATTGAACCGTCAATGATTTCCTGCGCGTAGCGGATACCCTCGATCAGGTTATCTTTTGTGTTGATGAGAGCCGCAACGAGCTCCGTCGAGTTGATCTCACCGCCGCTCATCTCCATAAAGTGTATGCTTTTTTGATTCAGGATCTTATCAATCAGCGCATCCTTGTTGTTGATGCGCCCGACTGTCGTGATCGCATACGCGCCGTGGTGAGAACGTATGAGCAGTGGCTGCGGCTCATAATCGGAAATGGATCCGATTCCCATGCAGCCATGCATCTCATTTACATCACGCTCGAACTTTGTCCTGAAGGGGCTGTTCTCAATATTGTGTATTGCTCTGTTGAAACCGTCTTTTTCATCGTAGACCACCATACCGGCTCTTCTGGTTCCAAGGTGCGAATGATAGTCTGTGCCGAAAAACAGATCAAAAACGCAGTCTTCTGTCTGTGCTGACGCGAAAAATCCTCCCATATGCTCTCCGTTTCTTCAAATATGCTCAAAGCACAATGCAATATCCTGGTTCATCTAATAAACGCGTTTATTATATCAAAAGTCGGCTGTTTCGTACGCAGTAAATTTCAGAAACGTAGATTTCAATAAAACATTGACACAGTCCGGAAAAATATACCGACAGATTAACGAATTTTCGAGTGGCAGAAAATGCAATCGGGACAATCTTGACGATTCCGCCGAAAATGTGACCCCGGATTTTTGCCGGGCTCCCTGCATTACCAAAACCGAATCCGCGAATGCACCTTTTTGCGGCGGATCCGCCTCATATGCATGTGAGCTTTACCCTGGCGGAGATCAGCCTGGATGTCTCATGAGCGTCGAACTTGATTTCATAGGCGTTCCTCTCCTCTATATAGCGCAGGATGCTGCCCTCCCCGAACACGCTGTGCATGATTCGCGTGCCCTCCGGAAGCTTCTCCTCCGCCATAGACCGCAGATAATCCTCGCTCCAGCTGATATCACGCCATGCCTTTTTCACCAGATCAGGCGTCGGCTCATTTTCCCAGTCCACATACCTCTTATCGATTTCGAGAATGAACCGGGACGGGTAGCGGAAAGAACCGTCAAGATTTCTCCCCTCAGAGTCGGTGAAATAGAGACCTCTCTCAGCCCTCGTGACAGCGACAAAAGCCAGCCGTCTCTCCTCTTCCATCGCCTCTCTGGTCGCGGTCCGTTTAGCCGGAAATACTCCTTCCTCCATGGATACCAGAAAGATATGAGGAAATTCCAGGCCCTTGGCCGTGTGAACAGTCATGAACTTGACGGCTTTGCGCCTTTCTGCCGTGTCGGCGTTGGAAAACAGGGCCACATGGTTCAGGTAATCGGCAAGCAGAGCTTCCTCCCCGCACGTCGTCTCATACTCATAGATCGACTGCCGAAGCTCCGCGAGATTGTCAAGCCGCTCCTGGCTCCCCTCCGTCCGCAGCGCTTCCTCATAGCCGCTCTCCTCAAGCACCGCGGCGACAAGCTCCGAGATCGTCATGTCGTGACAGCGCTTATCAAAATCAGTGATCATATCGAGGAATTTCCGGGCTCCGGTCCTTCTGAAAATCTCCTGATCCGCCGTCTGTATGAGAGCATCGATGAGCAGGCAGTTGTTCTTTTCCGCGTACTCCCTGAGAAATCGCATCCTCTGTTCGCCGATATTTCGCTTCGGCTGGTTGACGATTCTTGCAAATGAGAGATCATCCCGAAATGCGATCAATCTCAAATACGAGAGGACATCTTTGATTTCCGCCCTGTTGTAGAACTGTACACCTGAGTAGAGCATATAGGGTATCTCTTTTTTCAGGAACACTTCCTCAAAGGTCCGTGTGACGAAATGAGACCTGTAGAGGATCGTAATATCGGAAGGCTGAACACCGCTATTTTCCAGTTCCAGCACCTTCTTCGCGACCCACTCAGCCTCATCGCGGGCATTGCCGGCATGGTGCCAGACGGGTTTTTCTCCCACATCCAGAGTCGGCAGCAGATCCTTTTTCATGCGGTTCACGTTTTTAGATATCAGAGAATTGGCGGTATTAAGGACTGACTCGGTGGATCTGTAATTATCCATCATCATGATGGTCTTCGTATTCGGAAAATTCTTATCGAAATCGAGCAGGTAGCGGATGTTGGCTCCTCTCCAGGTGTAAATCGTCTGATCGGGGTCGCCGACGACAAAGAGATTCTTATGATAGTCGCACAGGACAGCCATCAGCCTGTACTGAAGGTCATCGATATCCTGGAACTCATCGATCATAATGTATTCGAGCCGCTTCTGCCACTTGAGCTTTATCTCATCACTGCTCTCAAAAATGTAGAGGACGAACTTGATAAGGTCATTGTAGTCCAGTCCGAAGCACTTTTTCTGTTGGTAGAGATACCCATAAAACAGTATGTCGTCCACCTTCTCCGCTTTCATGTACTTCTGCCTCAGAAGGTCGATCGGCATTGCGATCATATCCCGATAATACTCCGGCTCGAACTTGCACTTTCGCATCTCGAACATATCCCGGGCATCTTTGAACGTCTTGTCCCGTAGTGTCAGGTTCCTCTCGCTGTAAATGATCTGCAGCATGGCGTCTATGTCGGAATTATCCAGCACCAGAAAGCTCTCCGGGTACTGGACCGCGTGCGAATCTTCCTGCAGAACAGAGACACAGAAGCTGTGAAATGTGCTGATATAGCCCGTGTCATTGTCCCGGGTCAGCTGCCTGATGCGGGAGCGCATTTCATTGGCAGCCTTGTTGGTAAAGGTCACGCACAGTATATTGGACGGCAGAACGCCGATCTCATTTACAAGGAACGCAAATCTGTGCGACAGAGCCCGCGTCTTGCCGCTGCCCGCGCCGGCGATCACTCGTATAAATCCTTCTGTGGAGGTCACTGCCTCCCTCTGGCTTGTACTTAAGCCTCTTAGTTCTTCCATACATCCCCCGATGAATACTTCCCGCTTTCGGGTAGCAGTCCGCCGGATCCTGCCTGACTGCATTTCCTGGCGGACAATTTTTACTTCGCGTCCCGCTAATCATAATTCGGGCGATTTCATCGCCCTTTTATCGGGAGTTGTCAGGCAGCTTCCGATAAAATATATTATACGAACTAATGTTCGTCATGTCAACAATGAAAGGGACCATCGCAAGAGGGAGAGTCAGCCCTGCATTTATGAGACGCAATTTGCAAATTCCTTCTAAATGCAGTACTGCCTCTGTCCAAAGCGACAGTCCCTTTCTTCTACGCCATTAACAGCATGTCTTCGGCGTTCATGCCGCGCCAAGTTCGAAACATTTTCCCCCGCGCGCGTGTTATCCGCCAAAGGCTTAAACTATTCAGCTGGTTTTCTCATTAGTGTCAGTCAGGATACCCAGCTCCCTCAGCACCTCTTCCACTGTGCTGACCGGAGTGATCTCGAGCACGGACTTGACCTCATCGGCCACGTCCCTTAAATCATCGACATTGTCCTTCGGAATAAAGACCTGCTTTGCGCCTGCTCTCTGGGCTGCCATGAGTTTCTCCGGCAGTCCTCCGATCGGCTTCACATCACCTTGCAGGGACACCTCTCCCGTCATAGCCACCTGCGGGCTGACAGGCACACCTGTGACCAGAGATGAGAGGGCCGTTGTCAGCGTAATTCCTGCCGACGGTCCGTCCTTGGGGGTCGCCCCGTCAGGCACGTGAATGTGCAGGTCGCTCTCCTTGAAGAGCTCTGTCTTGTCGGGGAATATTGACTTCACCAGACTCACCGCAATCTGAGCCGACTCTTTCATGACGTCTCCCAGCTGACCGGTGACGATGGTCTTGCCGCTCCCCTTGGTGAACAACGTCTCAATGAACAGGACCTCACCTCCGACCTGCGTCCAGGCGAGACCTGTCACTACCCCGGGACTGGCCACATCCTTCACAAGGCCGTGGCGGATCGGGTGCATATCAAGATAGTCTCTCAGATTATCCGGACTGATCACCAGTCCTTCCTCTTTGCCGCGGACAATATCGACAGCCGCCATTCTGCAGAGCGTGTCAAGTCTCTTCTTTAATCCGCGCACACCGGCTTCCCTTGTGTAGTCGTTAATAATCTCATTCAGAACATCATCGGTCACGGAAAGGCTCTCCTCGCGGATTCCGACTGCGCGCATGGCTTTTGGAAGAAGATGCCGTCTGGCAATCTCAAACTTCTCAGTCGGAGTATAGCCCTGGAACTGAATGACCTCCATGCGGTCGAGAAGCGGAGCCGGAATAGTATCAAGGGTGTTGGCCGTGCATATAAAGAGAACATTCGAGAGATCATACGGAACATTCATGTAATGATCTGTGAACGTGTTGTTCTGCTCAGGGTCAAGTACCTCGAGAAGAGCGCTGGCCGGGTCGCCGTTGTAGGATACGCCGAGCTTGTCGATCTCATCGAGCACCATGACCGGGTTGGATACACCGCTCTTGGCTATGCCGTCCATGATGCGGCCTGGCATAGCTCCGATATACGTTCTCCTGTGGCCACGGATATCCGCCTCATCGCGGGCACCGCCGAGGCTGACTCTGACATACTTGCGGCCGAGTGCATTTGCAATACCCTGACCTATCGACGTCTTGCCGCTGCCGGGGGCGCCGACAAAGCACAGGATCGAGCCTGACTGCTGCCTCTTAAGGTTCATGACCGCGATCTGCTGAAGAATTCTCGACTTGACTTTTTTCAGACCATAGTGGGTCTCGTTGAGAATTGCTTCCGCCTCGTCGAGATCAATATTCACGGCTTTCTCCTTCACCCATGATAGGCTGAGGAGGAAATCGAGATAGTCATAGAGCATTCCGGATTCAGGGCTGACCTGTCCCTCCTGCTTCAGGCGGTTCAGGACTTTCTCTGCTTCCTTGCGTGCGGTATCATTCATCCCGGATTCCCGGATCCTGATCTCGAACTTGCGCAGCTCGGTCACTTCCTCCGGATGCATCTCGTCCAGCTCTTTCTGCAAATACTCCATCTGCTTCTTTATAGCTGCCTCGCGATAGATTTTTTTGTGCTCTTCTTCCTGAGCATTTTCCGCCTCGCTGTTGATCTTGTAGGCTTCGAAGTTCTCATAGATCATGTTCTCCATGAGCTCCTGGCGCGCTGCCCTGCTGTCCTCTGCCAGAACGGCATAGCGCTCCTTGCTCGAGTTCATGAGCCAGGGACCCATAGCGGAGACGATCTCGCCGACCGAGTGCCACTGGGCGATAAAAGCCCTTGATATCTGTATATTCTCGAAATTCTCGGCGTACTTGAACAGTTGGCGCTTGAGATTCTTCAGTCTCTCCTCGGCAACATCCGGGTCGAGGTCGTCAATATCCTTTCTCTTGGTTATATCAAGATCAATACTGTGATCATTATAGATCGTGACCTCATTGAGATTTACACGGCTGCCCGTGCGGATCACGATGTATCCGTTCTGATTAACTTCGGAGATTGAACCCTGCACACCGATCGGATAAAAACTGTCTTCAGTAAGCTCCTCACGCGGCAGGTTCTCGCGGCACAAGATCACAGTGACCTTTTCACCCTGATTCGGCACCTTGCCTGTCATCTTTTTATAATAGTCTGTCTGCAATACAAATGTGCTCTCAGGCACG
>ODAJ012153703.1_pt1 | contig 13786 bp, 13 predicted proteins | sample 1539241 | NCBI WGS metagenome assembly ODAJ01 (sample SAMN02144231, study PRJEB22623) | gut metagenome | biome: sheep rumen | host: Ovis aries | place: New Zealand | reverse complement strand
AAGATACACTTTTTTTTGCACATGTGCAAATTTTTTACTAATTTTGCAGCCGTTTATGGATTTTTTAGAACAGTTAAATACTTCCCAGCGCGAGGCGGTGACCTGTACCGAAGGTGCCTCGCTGATAGTAGCCGGTGCCGGTTCGGGCAAGACCCGCGTGCTGACGTACCGTATTGCGTATCTCCTGCAGCAGGGTGTTCCGGCGAGCCGGATCATGGCGCTCACGTTCACCAACAAGGCGGCGCGGGAGATGAAAGAGCGCATCGTCCGTCTGGTCTCCGCGCAGGACGCGCGCTACCTCTGCATGGGTACTTTCCACAGCGTGTGTGGACGTTTGCTACGGCAAGAACCGGAGAAACTTGGCTATACGAAAGATTTTACTATTTACGATACGACAGATAGTAAATCATTGCTCAAAGCCATATGTAAAGAATTGGAACTGGATGATAAGATATACAAACCAGGCTTGGTATTATCACGCATTTCGACTTTAAAGAATAAATTTATTTCTCCTGATGAGTATGGAGCCAATCCGTATCATCAACAGGGGGATAAGGCGATGCGTTTGTATCAGCTATATGATGTGTATAAACTATACCAGCAGAGAATGAGGGAGAGTAACGCAATGGATTTTGATGATATGTTGCTTGAAACGCTGAGGCTGCTGCGTGAGTTTCCTGAAGTCCGAGAGAAGGTTCAGAACCAATATCAATATATATTAGTAGATGAGTACCAAGACACGAACCACGTACAGTATTTGCTTGTTAAAGAACTTGCAGAACCACAAAATAATATTTGTGTAGTGGGAGATGATTCTCAGTCTATTTATTCGTTCCGTGGGGCAGATATTCATAATATACTTCAATTCCAGAATCAATATCCCAATGTCCGGTTGTTCAAATTAGAGCGTAACTACAGGTCTACTCAAAACATTGTAAACGCAAGTAACTCTCTTATAGTCAATAATTCAGACCGAATCCCCAAAGAGATTTATTCTGAGAAAGAAGAAGGGGCACAATTAATCCTCAAGTCATACGAAAAGGATAAAGACGAAGCGAAAGGAGTTATATCGCAAATTATCCAAGATCACTCAAAGTTAGGCACTCCATATAGTGAAATAGCAGTACTATATCGTACAAATGCTCAATCGAGATTGTTCGAGGATGAGTTGCGCAATCATAGTATCCCATATCGGGTGTATGGTAATATTTCATTTTATCAACGCAAGGAGATTAAAGATATTATCAGTTATTTGCGCCTTGCTGTTAATCCATTGGATAATGAGGCATTACTGCGTGCAGTGAACATCTATAGTGGAATAGGTCCCACTACAATGAAGAAAGTTGCTGCTATCGCAAAAGATTATGGTGTGACATATCTTGAAGTGATGCAGAATCCGCAAGAGTATGGAATAAAAGGAAACTCTAAACTGCAAACTTTCTCGGAAAAAGTAGCTCAATTAGCGGAAGAGAGTAGTCAATTAGGAGCTTCAGATATTGTACTCCATGCATTTAGTATAGCGGGAATTTCACTTAACATAGATGATCCATTTGACAAAGAAGAAACAGACAGAATACAAAATCTACAATCCTTCATACAATTGATCCAAGACTATGAGAATACTAAGAAAAAGGAAGACGGTATAGACGTCGTTCCTATTAATGAGTTTCTTTATGAAGTGAGTTTGTTGACAGATCAAGATGATAGTAAGAGCGATTCTTCTGATTATGTAACTTTAATGACAATACATAGTGCAAAGGGCTTGGAATTCCCGACCGTTTTTATTACCGGTTTGGAGAATGGCATATTCCCTTCTTCTCGTGATATGGAGGATAATCGCAGTTTACAAGAGGAACGCCGTTTGTTCTACGTTGCTATCACACGTGCCATGGAGCGGTGTTATTTGACCTTTGCCAAAACCAGATTTCTGAATGGCGAATTCAAGATTCTGCAAAGGTCTATGTTCCTTAATGATATAGATAAGCAATATATTAAAACAGCATCTACATTTTTCAATGATAAACCTATCTCGCACTGGAACTATAGCGTGCCATCAAGAGTAGCATTTTCTACTCCTAGCGCTCCTAGTACAACTAGTATTCCTAGTTCATTTAGTGCTCCCAGTAAACCGGTTTCCGGTGCTACGAGTACGATCGCTTCGGCAGCGTGGAAGAGCGGTGACAGGGTGTCGCACCGCGTGTTCGGCGTCGGGACGGTCAACCGCGTCTATCGCGACGAGGTGACTGAGAACGACAAGATAGAGATCGCCTTCGATACCCAGGGCACGAAGACGCTCCTCCTGACCCACGCCAAACTGGACAGGGTTTAACGATAAATAAAGTACCCTGCCACACCGGCGAGAATGATCAACAGAATAGGGTGGGAGAGGACATTGAGGCCTACCTCAAGCCCCTCCCTAAAAGGAGGGGTTGTTTTTGTAATAAACGGTGTGGCGATTTGCGGCAGGACGGTGAAGAATGCCACCGCGCCGAAGATGATCCATGAGACGGGGTCAATGAAATTGGTCGGCTTGATCAGCATGAGTGCCGCAGAGGCGATCAGACCGAGTACCGTGAAACGCAGCATGCGGAGCGTCTGCTCGAAATACGGATTGCCTTTGAACTTCTTTTTGAGCCAGAAATACGCCTTGCATATACTGAGCATGATGATCAGGCTCGGCAGTATGATCGCCGTGGTGGCGAGCACCGAGCCCCAGAACCCTGCCGTGGTGTAACCTACGTACGTGGCGCAGTTGATACCGATGGGTCCGGGCGTCACCTGACTCACCGCGACGATGTCCACAAACTCCTGCTGGCTCATCCACCCGTGCTGCTCCACCTCCATTTGGATGAGCGACAAGATTGCCAGCCCTCCGCCGAAACCGAAGAGCCCGATCTTGAAGAACGATATGAAGAGTTGGAGGTAAAGCATTGGTAATTGGTGATTGGTAACTGGTGATGGGTAATTTTAATCTTCAAATTTTCAAATCTTCAAATATCCACACTGCAATAATCGTTATGACGATGGTGGCGAGGATGACCCAGACGGGGTTGACATGCCCAAGCCAGATGAGAAGGGCAGCGGCAATGGGGATAAGGGCGGTAAGCCAGCCAATCTTGGCTGCCTTAGCCATCTTGACGAGTGGGGCGGCGATGAGGGCTACGACGGCAGGACGAATGCCCTTGAAGGCGGCTTCGACTGCCGGCAGCTCTTTCCACTCGCGGAACACCATGGCGATGGCCAAGATGATCAGGAACGAGGGTAGTACGGCGCCCAAGACGGCACCTGCCACGCCGCGCCAACCGCCTATCCGCCATCCGATGAAAATAGCACTGTTGACGGCTATCAGACCCGGGGCGGCCTGCGCGAGGGCGATCATGTTGAGAAACTCCTCTTCGTCAATCCATTCCTTGCGGTCCACCACTTCGCGCTGGATCAGCGGCAACATGGCATAACCTCCACCGAGGGTGAAGGTACCGATCTTCAGATATGTCCAGAATAGTTGGAAAAACACGTTATTTGTCATTCAACTGCTGCTTGATGAACTTGGCGAGCATGTTGATGGCGGCGTTGTTGTGCCCGCCTTGCGGGACGACGACGTCGGCAAACCGTTTGCAGGGCTCGATAAACTGCTCGTGCATGGGTTTGAGCACTTTCTGGTACCGCTCGATGACCTGCTCGGCGCTGCGTCCGCGCTCCACGACGTCACGTTTCATGACGCGTATCAGACGGTCGTCCGCATCGGCGTCCACGAAGATCTTGAGGTCCATCTGCTCGCGCATCTTGTACTCCCGCAGCGCCATGATCCCCTCCACTACGATCACCTCTTTGGGCTCGATGTGAATGGTCTCTTTCTGTCTCGTGCAGGTGATGTACGAATAGATGGGCTGCTCGATGGGTTTGCCCTCTTTGAGCATGGCGATGTGCTTGGTCAGCAGAGGCCAGTCGAATGCGTCGGGGTGGTCGAAATTGATGTTCTGCCTCTCCTCGACGGGTACGTGGCTGCTGTCTTTGTAATACGAGTCTTGGGGGATGACTACCACTTCGCCTTTGGGAAGGCGCTCAATGAGTTTTCTGACTACCGTTGTTTTACCCGAGCCGGTACCGCCCGCAATGCCGATGATAAACATAAAGCCATTTACGATTTGGTCAATTTCGGGCTGCAAAGGTAGTGAAAAAAAATGACATATGCAAGCGCGCACACGTTTTTTTGACAAAGAAAGAGTATTTTGAGGTAAAATCCGCCAAACTTGACGGAGAAATAGAGCGCCAATTTTGGGAAAATGTCAAAAAAAACTTGCATATATCAAGAAAAAGCAGTAAATTTGCAGGCGTAAATTGTGAATCATCTATCTAAATTGTAAATCATCTATCCAAATTGTAAATCGTTTATCTATATGTATTGGATGTTAGTTTGTGCGGCATTAGCGCCGGTAGTACTGCTGTTTATTTATATACTGGCAAAAGATATGCGTCAGCCTGAGCCGTTAGGATGGCTTCTCAAAGCCCTTGTTTTCGGTGCGTTGGCGGGCATACTGGTAATCAGTGTACTTTCGCCGATAGGTCAGATCCAAGTCACGGGTTGGGCTACCGCCTTCGCCAATGCTTTCCTCATGGCGGCTATTCCGGAGGAGAGCGCCAAGCTCCTGATGCTTTGGCTGTTGCTGCGTAAGAACCCTTATTACGACGAGCGTCTCGACGGCATCGTCTATGCCGGCTGTATAGGTCTTGGCTTTGCGGGGCTGGAGAATATCGGTTATATTGTACAGAGTTACATGTCCGGCGGTGCGTGGCTTACCACCGCTGTCAGCCGTGCGCTCTTCGCCGTACCGGGGCATTTCTTCTTCGGTGTGATCATGGGTTTCTTCTATGCCTTGGCTACCTTCAGCAGCCGCCGGTACAGAGGGCTCAATCTCTTCCTGGCATGGAGCCTGCCGATCCTTGCGCACGGGCTATACGACGGCGTTCTGATGGGTATGGGCACGGTAGATAACTACGTAGCGGGGATCCTTCTCATTGTTTTCCTGGCCGCCTTCAACCGCCTGCGCAAATACAGTGTTTCCCTCATTGATCGCCACCAGAGCAGGTAAGGGCTAAAGGTTAAGGGCTAAGGGCTAAAGGTAAGATTAAAGCGATTTTTCTCATTATAATTTGCATATATGCAAAAAAAGCAGTACCTTTGCAGGCTGAAAGATGAAAAATGAAAGATGAAAAATAAAAGACAGATATTCATATGCGCCGTAGTGGCAGGGGTTTTGCTTTGCGGATGTACAGCGTTGCAGAAGAAACAGCAGGCAGGTGCAGCGGTTGAGCTGAAGGGGCATTACCTCTACCGCTCGACTCTGGACTCGCTGAGTTTGGGTCTCAGTCCGGAGGATAGTACCCGTGTGGTTCAGCAATACACGAGCCAGTGGGCGAAAGATATCCTGATGGAGACCAACGCACGGGCACGCGTGAACGGAGAGATAGAGCGGTTGGTGGAGGATTACAGGAGGGCGTTGTATGTCCATGCGTACGAGGAGTACCTGGTCGAACGACGGATGCCGAAGAGCGTGGCGGATTCTACCGTGGAGCAGATATACAACCACATGCCGGACCGGTTCAAGCTGGATGAGAGTATCGTGAAAGGAATGCTGGTGGTGGTACCGAAAGATGCGCGGAAGATAGAGAAACTGAAATCGTGGATGACTAAACAGGAGATGGACGCCATCGAGAAATATGCGTACCAGAACGCAAGCGGCTATGAGCTCTTCGACAACCAATGGAAGACGACAACGGAGCTCATTAGTCAGATCCCGCTGGACAGGGCGGAGATGGAGAGCCGTCTGAAAGGGCAGAACCTGATCGAAGCGGCAGACAGTGCCCGGCTCTACCTCCTGCGGGTGACGGACAAACACCTGCGCGGCGAACAGATGCCGATGGATTATGCCCGTCCGGAGATCGAGAAAATCGTGCTCAACCAGCGGCAGGTGGAGTTTCTGCTCAAAGAGCGCGAGCGGCTCTACAACGAAGCCATCCAGGACGGAACGATGAAGTTCTATGAATAGACCGCCCTACGGGCTGACAGAATACAGACCGCGGCATAGCCGCTGACAGAATACAGACAGATTATGAAGAGACAAATTATATATTTATTTTTAGCCGTGAGCTTAGTGATGCAGGCGCAGGGTGTGATAGACGAGGTGATATGGGTGGTAGGCGACGAGGCCATCCTGCGCAGCGAGGTGGAGGAAGAGCGTCTTCGTGCGCAGTACGAGGGTCAGCCGATAGCCGGCGATCCGTATTGCGTGATCCCCGAACAGCTGGCGGTGCAGAAACTGTTCCTGCACCAGGCGGAGCTGGACTCCGTGGAGGCGAACGAATCGACGGTGAGTCACCAGGTGGATATGCGTCTGAACTACTACATCAACCAGATTGGATCGAAGGAGAAGATGGAGGAGTATTTCCGCAAGACGAGCAGCGAGATCCGCGAGGAGATGATGACCACGGTGCGTAACCAGATGATCATCCAGCAGATGCAGCAGAAACTGACCTCTGAGATCAAACCCACTCCGGCGGAGATCAGGCGGTACTACAACACCCTGCCGCCGGACTCGATCCCGATGATGCCGGCGCAGGTGGAGGTCCAGATCCTGAGTTTCGAACCCCCGGTTCCGGCGGAAGAGACGGAGCGCGTGAAGAGCCGTCTGCGTGAGTTCACGGAGCGCGTGCAGAACGGTACCGCCGATTTCGGCATGCTTGCGCGCCTCTATTCGGAGGACACGGAGAGCGCCAAGAGGGGCGGTGAGTTAGGGTTCGTCGGCAAGGGACAGTTAGTGAGCGAGTTCGCCGACGTGGCGTTCAACCTCAATGACCCGAAGCGTGTGTCGCGTATCGTACAGACCGAGTACGGCTATCATATCATCCAGCTCATCGAGAAGAAAGGCGACCGGATTAACTGCCGTCATATCCTGCTGCGTCCGCGCATCAGCGCCACGGACAAGATACGCGCCATCGAGCGGTTGGACAGCATCCGTCAGGAGATAGTGAACGACAGTATCCAGTTCGAGCAGGCAGTCATCCGCTACTCGCAAGACAAGAACACGGTGATGAACGCCGGTCTGATGATTAACCCCAATACGGGGAGCAGCCGGTTTGAGTACCAGGACCTCGCGCCGGAGATAGCCAAACAGATTTACACCCTCAACGAGGGGGAGATCTCCCAGCCGTTCGTGATGATGGACCAGACCAAGAACCGCGAGGTGTGCGCCATCGTGCGGGTTGCGAAGAAAACGGATGTACACCGCGCCAACCTGACCGACGATTTCCAGGCCATCAAAGGGATGTTGGAGGCCAAACTGAGTGCCGACCTTATCCATAACTGGATCCTCAAGAAACAGAAAGCCACCTACGTGCAGATCAGTCCGGAGTGGCAGGGCTGCGATTTCCAGTACCCGGGGTGGTTGCATGAATAGACCGCCCTCCGGGCTGAAAGAATAAAGACCGCTCGCTATGCTCGCTCAAAGAATAAAGACAAGAATGATCCGGCCGATAGTATTCGGTCTTTTATCCTTATTCTTTATTCCTTACTCCTACTCCCAGACGATGGTTTATCTGGAGCGGGCGGAGAACCTGAGTTTTGACCAGGAGCGGATAGCCGATGCGCAGATCCTGCGGGGTAATGTGGTGTTCCGGCACGATGACGCGCTGATGTACTGCGACTCCGCGTATTTCTACGAGGGGAGTAACTCGCTGGACGCTTTCGGACACGTGCGTTTTGTACAGGGCGACACGCTCTCGGGGTACGGTGACAAGCTCTTCTATGACGGCAACGCCAAGTTAGCGCGCATGCGGCGGAACGTACGGCTGGTACACGGTCGGGCGGATGAGAACCCGACGGTTCTGACGACCGACAGTCTGAACTACGACCGCGCTGCCGGCGTAGCGTACTATTTCCACGGCGGCACGGTGCGCGACTCGCTGAACACGCTCGTCTCCATCCGCGGTAACTACCGGCCGGACACCAAACAGGCGGTGTTCAGCAAGGAGGTGCAACTGACGAACCCTAATTTCGTGCTCACGAGCGACACGCTCCTTTATAATACGGCGACCAAGGTAGCAGACCTCGTCTCTCCGACTGAGATCATCTACGAGAAAGAGACGGATATACACACCTCCCTCGGGTGGTACAACACGGAGAACGAACAGTCGATGCTTCTCAACCGCTCGGTAGTGCACCACGCGGACGGGAAGATGATGACCGGCGACACGATCTATTACGACAAACGGATCGGTTTCGGCAAGGTGTTAGGCAGGATGGTGATGAGCGACTCGACGCAACACGCCACGCTGACCGGCGAGTACGGGCAGATGTGGGAGGACCATAGCCGCGGGTATGCGACGGACAGCGCCCTGATGACCGACTGGTCGGATACCGCCCATCTGGCGTATATCCATGCGGACACGCTCTTCACGGAGGAACTGAACTATACGGACAGTTCGTTGACGGATAGCACCTACCGCCGCGTGCGGGCGTACCACGGCGTACGGGTCTATAGGAACGACATGCAGATGACCTGCGACTCCATGGTGTATCTCTCCTCGGACTCCACGATGCACCTCTATTTGCAACCGGTCTGTTGGTCAGAGAACCAGCAGATATCCGCAGACAGCATCACCGCCTATATCGTGAACGGATCCATTGACCACGCGATAGGCAACGGCAACGCCCTGTGTGTGATGTTCGATACGTTGGAGTACTACAACCAGATGTCCGGGAAGATCGTCACCGCCTATCTAAAGGAAGGCGAAGTGACCCACATCGATACGGACGGCAACGCCCTGACGATATACTACGTCAAGGAGAGTGACGGTTCGTTCGTGGGACTGAACACCACCGCCAGCAGTTTTATCCGGATGTACGTGGAGGAACAACAGATACATCATATGCGGTTCACCAAGGAGACGACAGGTGTGCTCTATCCCATGGACCAGATACCGGCAGGCGGAGACAGACTGGAGAACTTCTTCTGGGCAGACGAGGCGCGACCCAAAGATCCGATGGATGTGTTCAGGAAAGTGAAAAATGAAAAATGAAAAGTGAAAAATAAAAAAGATATATGAAGAAAGTAATTGTAACCATGATGGCTATGTGTCTGACCGCCAGTCTGTGGGCGGTGGAACTGCCAAACCAGGGACTCGGTCTGCAGATCGGCTGGGCGCAGCCGACCCTGCGTGTGAACGACAAGAACTCGCCCGACACCCTGAACCACCATTTTCACATGAATGGTTTCAAGGTGGGTCTGATCTATGATGCCAGTTACATAGCCGGTTTCGGAAGCTCAATGGGGCTCAACTACACCTTTGGCGTGTATAACGGCGGATGGAACCAGCGTAATGCGTATAACACCTATCCGCAGGACCGCCAGCTGATTACCTACAACGAGTTGGAGATATTCGTGGACTGGCAGTACAAGTTCGAGGTGGCGAAAGAGACGTATCTCATTCTGTATACCGGTCCGACTATTCAGTGCGGTCTGGGTCTGAGTTGGCGCAAGGACACGCGTACCGATGTGATCGACCCTGTGACACACCTTCCGACGGATGAGATCATCACCACCCGCGGCGAGCGCATGAACGCGTATAACGCCGATGGCGAGGACGGGTTCAAACGCCTCAACGTGACTTGGGGTGTAGGTGCGGGATTTCAGTACAAGCGTTATTTCCTGCGCGGCGGGTATGACTTCGGTCTGATCAACCCGCATAAGGTTGCGGACTACTCCACCGGTGTCCACAGCCGCGGGCGACTGGACCAATGGAGCATTAAGATAGGTATGTACATCTGGTATGCGGAATAAAGGCGAAGGGCGAAAGGTTATAGGATGATACCCAGAGAAGTAATCGATAGAATCCACGCGGCGGCGAAGATCGAAGAGGTCGTAGCCGACTATGTGACACTCCGTAAACGCGGCGCGAACCTGATCGGACTCTGTCCTTTCCATAACGAGAAGACAGGGTCGTTCACCGTGAGCCCCTCCAAGGGTATCTATAAGTGTTTCGGCTGCGGCGTGAGCGGTAATGCCGTCGGGTTCATCATGGAGATCGAGCAATGCAGCTACGTCGAGGCGCTCAAGCAACTGGGACGCAAGTACCACATAGACGTGCCGGAACGCGAGATGACGGCAGAGGAGCAGCAGCGGCAGGACAACCGCGAGTCGATGTTCGTGATCAATGATTTCGCCAACAAGTGGTTCCAGGACCAGTTATGGAACACCCCGGAAGGGCAGGCTATAGGTCTCTCTTATTTCCGCGAACGCGGGCTGAGGGACGACATCATCCGCAAGTACCAGTTGGGCTACTCGCCCGAGAAAGGCAACCCGTTGGCAAAGACCCTTATCCAGAAGGGCTTCAAGGAGGAGTTCATCGTCAATAACGTAGATACCAAGATCGGCTGCGGCGTGTGCGGCAAGAGTGAGGACGGGCGACTCTACGACCGTTTCCGCGACAGAGTCATGTTCCCCATCTTCACCGTCAGCGGCAAGCCCGTCGCCTTCGCCGGACGCATTCTCAAGAAGAAAGAGAATGTAGGCAAGTATGTCAACTCGCCCGACTCGATCATCTATTCCAAGACCAACGAACTATACGGTCTCTTCCAAGCCAAACAGTCCATTGCACGGCTCGACATGTGCTACCTCGTGGAGGGGCAGATGGATGTCATCTCCATGTTCCAGTCGGGTATCGAGAACGTGGTGGCGAGCGGCGGCACGGCGCTGACCAAACCGCAGATATGGCTCATCAAACGGTTCACCTCCAATATAACCGTTCTCTACGACGGCGACGCCGCCGGTATTCACGCGGCGCTGCGGGGTATCGACATGTTCCTTGAGGCGGGTTTCAACGTCAAAGTCGTGCTTCTGCCGGACGGCGAGGACCCCGACAGTTATGCGCAACACCACGACTCCACGGAGTTCATCCGCTACATAGAGGAGCACCAGACGGATTTCATCCGTTTCAAGTCGGCGCTGTTGAGTAAAGATGCAGGTGACGATCCCTTCAAACGCGCCGAACTGATCAAAGACATCACCGCTTCCATTGCCATCATCCCAGATCTTATCACGCGGCAGGTGTATATCAAGGACAGCGCGGAGCGGCTGCAAATGTCCGAGAAAGTGCTGACGACGGAAGTGATGAAACTGCGCAAGGAGCGTGTGGCACCGGCTCAGGCAACCCCGGCGTCCGTGAACACAGCACCGGAGGAGAAACCGGTACAGACCGCCCGGCCGGTCCCGCAACCCAAGAGCGGACTGGAAGCCAATTACTACAACCTGATGCAACTGGTAGTCCGTTACGGCGAGCAACCGATAGAGGTGGATGGCGAGCAGATGACCATCGGCGAGGTGATTATCTACACCCTGGAGGGCGACGAGGTGACCCCTCCGCTGCCGGTCTATCAGACGATGATTGATGAGTTCAAGCAGCACTGCCACGACGAGGGATTCAAGGCGCAGAACTTCTTTGCCTTCCATCCGGACCCGAAGGTCTGCACCGTAGCGGTAGAGATGATCGCCGAGAAATACCGGTTCGTGAAAGCCGATACCGACCTGCACCTTGGCGAACTGGTGCGGCAGCTGCTCTTCGAGATGAAACTGACCATCGTCAATATGCAGATCGAGGAACTGGAGAAGGGACTCAAAGAAGCGCAGGAACAGGGAGATGTCGCGCGGCAGTTTGACCTGCTCCGGATACAGCCCGATCTGCTCGCTGCCCGGAACGAGATTTGCAAACAGTTAGGCAACCGAATAATTACTATCTGATCATGTTGTTTTCATCTATCGCCTACGGGCCTATACATAGCCGGCGTCTGGGTACGAGTCTGGGTATGGAACTCATGCCGCTGGACCATAAATTGTGTACATTCAACTGCGTCTATTGCGAGTGCGGGTGGAACACGCCCGTGACGCACCCTCAGCTGCCCACCCGCGAGGAAGTAAAAGCAGCTCTGGAAGCCAAACTGCGCGAAATAGTAAATGGTACATGCCCCAATGGTACTTGTCTTGATGTGATCACGTTCTCCGGCAACGGAGAGCCGACCCTGCATCCCGAGTTCTTAGGAATCATCGAGGACACCTGCGCGCTTCGCGATCAGTATTGCCCGTCTGCCAAAGTGTCGGTGCTCTCCAACTCGACCCAACTCAACCGTCCGGATGTCGTGCAAGCCTTGAGGCTGTGCGATAACCGGATCCTCAAGCTCGATGCAGCCACCGATACGATGATGCGCCGCATTGACCTGCCGGTGAACAAAGACCTGACGGTGGCGCGGCTGATAGAACTGCTTGCGCAGTTCGATGGCGATTTCACATTGCAGACCTGTTTTCTCCGCGGCGAGCATGACGGACAGCCGGTTGACAATACCACGCCCGAGGAATTAGCTGCGTGGTACCAAGCCGTCGAAAGCCTCCATCCGAAGCAGATCATGATCTACGTCATCGACCGTAAGACTCCGGAGGAACATTTGCAAAAGATCCCCCGCGAAGAGATGGAACGCATCGCCGCCCCGCTCATCGAAAAAGGTTTTGATGTCGTCATCAGCGCTTAAAAAATATTCATTATTCATTATTCATTAATGACCATTCTTGTCGCACCACTTAACTGGGGTCTCGGTCACGCCAGCCGTTGTGTACCTCTTATTCAGCGTTTCCTGGACGAGGGTCATGAGGTCATACTCGGCGGTGACGGCGAGAGTCTGACTCTTCTGAGGCGGCAATTCCCTAAACTGCGATACACTTATCTGGCGCCGCTCCGGCTGCGTTATTCCGCTTCGCGCCGTCAGGTGTGGGCGATGCTCAAGGCACTGCCCAAACTCATTGCCTGGGCCTATAAAGACCACGCCATGCTGCAAGCCTTATTGCGGGAGGAGAAGATCGACCGCGTCGTCTCCGACAACCGCTTCGGGCTCTACGCCGACGGAGTGGAGACGGTTTATATCACCCACCAGCTGCATATTCTCCTGCCTTCCCCTTGGCGGTGGTTGGAACCCCTTGCTGCGCGCCTTCACGCACGCATATATGCGCGATATAATAAGGTGTGGGTACCGGACTACGAGGAGCCGGAGAAAAGCCTCGCCGGTGACCTGAGCCATATAAAGGGACAAAGGGACAAAGGACAATGTACAGTGTCTTATATCGGTCCCCTTAGTCGTTTTAGCCTTACAGAGCGTAGCGGTCTTACAGCGCAGCGGTCTTATACCATAGTCGCCGTTCTCAGCGGACTGGAACCGCAACGTACCTTATTGGAGAAAGAACTTCTTTCCCGTTACCGGGGCGGCGAACAGCGCGTTCTCTTGGTGCAGGGTCTGCTGAACCGCCCCGCCACGCGCATCAAACGCGGGAACATAACGATCGTGCCTTCCATGACGGACAGCGAGTTAGTGCCGGCGCTCCTTGGCGCACAGCATATTATAGCCCGTTCCGGGTATTCGACGATCATGGATTTGGAGACACTGGGATTGATGCAGAAAGCAGAATTGATACCCACTCCGGGCCAACCCGAGCAGGAATATCTGGCGTTTTGGACAGAAAAACGCACTTCAAAGTAAAAAAAATGCCAAAATATTTGGTCAATTCAAAAAAATGTAGTACCTTTGCACCCGCTTTTCCCCAAAATGGGGCCCCCGATGAATGCCAACGAAGTGCATTCAGTGGGGAAAGCGGAGGCACAAGTTGCCCGTCCATTTGACAATGCACACTTGTTGCCAAACGCGCGGTGCCATCGTATAACGGTTAGTACTCAAGATTTTCATTCTTGCAAT
>ODAJ012190675.1_pt1 | contig 13795 bp, 9 predicted proteins | sample 1539241 | NCBI WGS metagenome assembly ODAJ01 (sample SAMN02144231, study PRJEB22623) | gut metagenome | biome: sheep rumen | host: Ovis aries | place: New Zealand | reverse complement strand
CCTCTGCGCTCTTACGAAAGTGACCCCCTGTTCCGATGGAAAGTGACCCCCTGATCGTGAGAGAGAAAACATAAATAGAAAGCAGGCTGTCGGGGATTTTAAGCCCAACAGCCTGCTTTTCGATATGTGATGAAAGAAAAGTCTAACGGGGGTCAGTTATGTGCGGAATAAGGGGGTCAGTTTCATGCGGATTCTCCAGGTATCGAGATCACTTCTTTTCACGTATATCTTTCTCCCACGTTGGATATAAGGAATCCGACGTTCCCGACGATACTTCTGAAAAGTCTTCGTCGAAATGTGTAGTTCCTCGCACACACGTGGAGTATCTAGGTACTCCTCTTTAGTATCATCATTTATCCCATGGGGCTGAATCGGACCGAAGCGCTCGTCCAGCACTTCGTTCAGCATCTCCCTGAGTTCCTCAAGAGAAAAAAATGGTATGTTCGTTGCCATCTGTTTTGTAAGTTTTCAGCCGCGAATTTAAGCTAAAAAAACAATACGACAAAATCGTAAGTTGTTGTTTTTCAGTTTGTTATGTAGCATTAGCGAAGCTATAGATGGCACAAATAACTACATCATAGCTACATTCTTTCAATTTGAGAAAATGGAAAGAAAAATTGCGACCTTGGATTCCCAAAATCGCAATCAGAAAAAAAAATACAACTTTTTTACATCACCCCTGCAAAACGTGCAAATCTCTTCATAATACGCACCTCTTTTGCGGCCTGCTCGGGAGAAGTAATATGATTCATTCTACATTGAAGGGGGGTATTCTTGAGATTGAAACTCCGACCATCTTTATCACAAAAGATTTGATTCATATCTCCATAATCAGGCTTCTCCTTCCTCTTCCGGTTTGGATACAGAATTTCCATCAGGCACTTTAACTCATACTTATCCCCAAACCAAATAATCTGGTGAAGAAACCTTGGACGAGTTTCGCTCACATTCATTAGATACAGAAAACACTCCAGATCCTCCTCACGGAACCAATGTGCTTTACTCCTTACCATCTTCATGAAAAAAGCTCGACACTTTGCCTCACCATTCTCATCTTCTGAAAAGACTCTTGGTGGCTTAGCCAAAGGGCGCAGTTCATGTGAGGTGACTACTGGGGTATCCTCAGGAATAGAGTTTTCTGAAAGGGCATCCAAAAAACCGCATCCTTTAAGAAATGTGAGTAAATGCCCAAAGGACTCTTCATTGAAGAAGACTGAAAGCGCATAATTCAACCGATATGGTAGTTTATCAGCTAATGATAGCCTGTAAAGCCCGTACATTTCAGCGGAAGTCAAACTGAATAGACTCTCCACGGACTGCCAAGCAGACACAAAGCTGGTAATGCAGTTCTTTTTGGTAAGATAGTGATTCTTATCCTTAAAAAAAGGTATTACTGAAGGTAGAGGAATTGATACTGTTGTTGCTTCTTGAAACGTGGAGGCCGCATTAATAATATCCGAGTATACTGTCGGTTTGTTCTCTAAATTATGTACGGTATTAAGGAATTGACCAAGTCGAGTCGTGTCAATTTGATGTGTTTTTAGAGTTGAAAGAAACAAAGCTTCATCCTTCTCTTGAATTGACTTGCGAAGTAGTTCCAAAGAATCAGATCGCTTCACCAACCTTTGCAAGTATTCTTCTTGTTCCTTTGAATCTAATTCAAGCAATAGATGGAAGAAATCACTTTCAGAGATAATTCTTGAAAAAAGCGGTGTGTCGTTATCATAAAAAGAGGCTTTAGGTACTTCTCGAAGGAATCTCATAAAAGGGACGAGAAGAATCTCAAGAAAATATGCCTCACCCAATAGCACGTCATAGGCATCCTGAAAAGAATCTGCATTATCAACAGAGTAGCCTAATTCATGGAGAAAAGAATAATCATTCCTATCTTCAATTAACCTTTTGCACCTTTCCATTGAATGCTCTATTCTATTACATTCTTTATGGTGATTTTGAAGGAGCTCTCGAGCAAATTCAGGATTACACTTATCGAAGTCAGGCATATTAGGCTATTTCAGAAGGATGAATGGGATTAATGCAAAAATAGACAATTGAGTGAAGATATCAAATACAAATTCTTAGCTGACTCTCCTAATTACAATACCACTTCAAAAAGGAAAATGTTTCAGTAATGTTTCAGTAAAAAAGAAAGAAGGCTCGTAATTCGCTGATTTAACGCGTCTTATGAGCCTTCCATGTACCCCCGCTCGGAATCGAACCGGGACCGTCAGAACCGGAATCTGAAATTCTATCCTTTAAACTACAGGGGCATTCCCGGTAAAGGGATTGCAAAGTTAACAATTTTCGTTGATTTGCAAGCAATCTTTCCGGATTTTTCGCGGGCAGGGCCCATCGCCCGGCCTAGAGCCGGGAAGCCGGCACCCCCTCGAAGGTAATGCGCACCGGAAGGATCCGGCCGGTCTCGTCGAAATGCAGCCGCTCGATGCAGACGACCCGGTTGTTGCCGTCGGTGGCGCCCAGCGGGTGGCGGTGATAGACGATGTAGTACTCGTCCTCGCCGTGGCCGCGGATGACGGAGTGGTGTCCGGCGCCCGTAGCGACGGCCGGGTCGGATTCCAGGATCGTCCCTTCCCGCTTGAAGGGGCCGAAGGGACTGTCGGCGCGGGCGTAGGCCACATGGTAGTCGGGGCCGGTCCATCCGCCCTCGCTCCACATGAAATAGTACGTTCCGTTCCGCTTGAGCATGAAGGGGCCTTCCACATAACCCTGCGGCGTCACTTCCTTGTAGATGCTCCCGTCCTCGAAGGGGACGAGGCTCATCAGGTCGTCACCCAAACGGACCAGGTTGCAGTGCCCCCAGCCGCCGTAGTACATATAGTACGTCCCGTCGTCATCCAGGAACACGAACTGGTCGATGGGCTGCGCCCCGTTCACGACCTCGTCGATCAGCGGATGCCCGAGGGCGTCCTTGAACGGGCCGGCGGGGTTGTCGGCCACGGCGACACCGATACCGCCCTCCCCTTTCTCGTGCATGTCGTTGGCACCGAAATAGAGGTAATACCGACCCTCCTTCCGGACCACGGAAGGGGCCCAAAGCGCCCGCCAGAGCCAGGAAATGTTATCCTTGGCCAGGACTCTGTCATGTTTGGTCCAATGCACCAGGTCCTTCGAAGAGAACGCGTCCATGAAAAGCTGCTCCTCATAAGGATGCGAATACGTAGGATAAATCCAGTATTCCTGGTCGAAGACGACGGCCTCCGGGTCCGCATACCAGCCCTCGAAGAGCGGATTCCCGCTCGTATGGGACACTTGATAGGCTTCGCAGCGTTCGGCGATGTTCTCCCGAAGGGACTCTCCGTACCAGCGGATCTCGAAGGTATGGTAGCATCCGTCCTTGAAATAGGGTTTCCAGGCGTAGCCGGTCCCTTCGAAACCGTCGACCAGCAGGAGCTTGGTCTCCGGGTCCAGCGTGACGGTCAGGGAATCGAACAGGACTGCCGGGGTGGCGTCCGTGCACCAGTTCACTGGGTTGATGGCGACGGTGTTTCCGCTGCTCACGAAACTGGCGTTCTCGGGCGAATCGACGGAATTGTAGCAGATGGTGACGCCGGTGTCGTCGGCACCCTGGGCGGGCCGGATGGCGGTGGAGGCAGCCAGGTCCTCCGGGGTGATCTTCCACCCCAGGACATAGGCCGCGACGAGGCGGTCCTGCAGGCTGTCCGGCAGCTCCTTCAGCAGTTCCACGAGGACTTCGCCGCCCTGGCTGAAGCCGGCCAGGACGAAGGGACGGCCGTCGGAAAACTCGTCGACATAGTGCTTGAACGCCCGGCGGACATCGTCCATCGCCAGCGGGAAGCGGCTGTCGATCAGGTCCATATCCTGATAGGTTTCCATCGACATCTGCCGGTAGAAAGGCGAATAGAAGTTCAGGCCGCCGGAGAGGATCCGGTCCACGCCTTCCATTTCGCCCCGCATGCCGGGGCAGGCCGCAGAGTCCGCCGCCTGGGCATAGTGGAACACCTTCCGGCCCACCGTCGCATCGAAGGTTTCCGTGGAACTGATATAGAAAAGGTCCACGTCCGCCCCGCGGTCGGTCACATACCACGATTCGGCGGAAGCGTAATCGGGCGCCTCGGGAATCGTTTCCCGGGGAGCACAGGCGGCCGCCAGAAGCAAGGTGGCCAGCATCCACTTATTGTTCATAGGAGATGTTTTGTACATTCGTAATGAGCTGCTCCTCCACCTTTTCGCGGAACAGGCGGACCAGCCGGTCCGGACGGAGCGCGACCGTGGGATGGAATTCATCGGATCTCATGTAATCCAGCACGGCCTTGTAGAACTGACGGCCCTCGGGATACTCCAACGTGCTCTCCAGGTCCGAACAGCACACCAGGAGGCTGCCTTTCCCCACCGCGAACTCGAACAGGAGTCCGAGCCGATGGTTCCGCTCCACGTTGTCGATGACCTGGACGATCGGCTTGTAGCCCTTGAGGGCGTCCAGGATCATCGGGCGGGAAGCCTTCAAGACCGGGAACCACTGCCAGTCCGTATGCTCCTCGGTCGGGAATTCCCGGAACACCGGGTGCGACGGATCCGTGAGGATGCCCAGGGTGCCGGGCGACACGGGCTTGCCATTGCTCTCGCAGATGCCCTTGAACATCCGATAGTTCCAGTAATCGGTCTGGAAGAGCCCGCCCACCGTGTTGGTGGTGTCCGACGGCATCAGGAGGACCTTTTTCCCCGCTTCCAACGCCGCCAGCGCGACCTTGTCCAGGTTCCGGACGATGGTGATTCCGCGCTTGTCCGGCTTGTTGTCGGCGGGATAGACCCAGATGGGCCAGGAATTCACGCCTTCGTGACCCGTTGTCCGGACGGCCAAGGGCAAGTCGATGCGCGCCGGGGCGTTCACCCCATCCAGCAACTCGGCGACCGGCCGGCTTATCTCGTAGTCGCTTTCCCCCTCGAGCAGGTCTTCGCCCGTAAAATTCGCGACCTTCACATGCGCCTGGAAAACCTCATCCTCGCTCCAGCAATATTTGTCGAACTCAGCCAGCGGGACGAGTTCACTGCAGAACTGCCGCCACTCGGCGGGATCGATGCCGCCCTTGGCGTCCATGAACGCGTCCAGGATGCCCACATAGGCCGATCCCTGCCCGGGATAGTCCTGGATGTCAAGCAGTTGGAAACCGCCGAGACCCGGCGTCCGGAGGCACATCTCCACATCGGCCTTGTACAGTTCGAAGGCCCATCGGAGGGACGCGCGGTGGAAAGCATCGGCCTGGTCCGCCATCCCGGCCACGTCCAGCCGGCGACGGAACTCCATCAGGTTGTACGGGGCCAGCGGACCGGTGTATTTGTCGATCTGGGCATAATCCGGATAGCTCTGGAACTGCCCCGTCTCGTGGCTGATGACCGGCATCGGGACGCCCTCGAGCGCCTCGCCGAAGTTCCGGGTGGTTCCGGGATAAAAGTGGTTCAGGATGCCGCCGTCCATCGCGTCGCAGAAAGCGAAAGAACTGCGGACGTGGGTATTAAACGCGCCATACGCTTCGCCGCGGGTACGGCAGGTGGCGAAGAAATCCATCCCGTCGACATAGCCCTGCCAGCCCAGGAAGGCATTGGTACCGTTGGTGTAGAGGATGTGCGGAGCGGCCTCCCGGAAGGCCGCGACCAGCTCCTGCATGACCGCTTTCTCACCCCAGACTTCGTTGCCCAGGGAGAACATCGCAAAGGACGGATGGTGTCCATAGGTACGGACGATATTCAGGCCCTCCTTCCGAAGGAATGCGAGCAGTTCCTCCCCTTCCAGCGTCCCCCAGAACGGGAGCTCCGGCTGGAGGTAGATCCCGAGCTCGTCCGCGGCCGAAAAGGCGGCCTCCGGCGGGCACCAGGAATGGAACCGCACGTGGTTGATGCCGTACTCCATGCAACGGCGGAAGTAATTGACCCACGAGGCTTTGTCCATGGGAGTATGCCCTGTCAGCGGGAAAACGCAAGCGTCGTGCTTTCCACGGAGGAAGACGGGCTTCCCGCCAGCTTCGAACCGGCCGTCCACAACCTCCAGGCGCGGCAATTCCGCGACCGGAAGCTTCTCGGAGAAGGTTTCCATCGGCCCGAACTCGATCCGGCCGATGACGCCGTTCCAGTTCGTCTGGGTATCGTCGGAATAAAGGTGTGAACTCCTGATCACCTGCGGCGGCACTCCCCCGCCATTGTCCACACAAAGGGTGATCGTATGCACGCCCGGACGAAGCTTGCCCAGGTTGTAAAGCTGCGGCGTGGACACGTCATTGCAGGAGTCCACCAGGGCGCCGTCCAGGTACAGTTTCGTCGCCTTGGTGCGCTCGAGATACAGCGCCAAGTCCTTCTCGCGCCACACATACGGCGCCACGACCTTCTTCCTGTACCAGGCCTTTCCCACGAAGGAATGCCGGCGGGTCAAGCGGCCGGTTTCCACGGGGAAGCCATACTGCGGCTCCACGGCCGCAATCCCCTTTCCCGCGAGGTCCGTCGTCCCGGGCAGGACGATGGTATCGGCAAACAATGAATCGGCCCGCTCCCCCAGGAGCGAACCGACCGTCACCACCCCCGCCGGATCCAGGCACAGCCCCCACTCTCCGGAGACCTCCATCTCCGGCGTACACGCCGCGGCGGCCAGCACGGCCATTGCGATAGAAAAACCACGTTTCATATCGCAAAAATAGTGTTTTTCTCCGAAAGAAAAGCAGGTTACACCGGAACCGCCGAAGAAATCGAAACGGTCGACGGATTGAACTCGAAAGGACGGCTCTCCCCCTCCTTGTTGCAGACGAAAACCAGCGGCAGGTCGGGACGGGGACCGTCGTGCGGAAGGCCATAACAGCCGATGGCGTCCTCGTCGCCATCAACCTCGACCCGGAAATCGGCCAGCGTGCCCAGGAAGGCTTCCAGCGGAACATCCTTCCGGAACAGCACAAGGAAACGCCCATCGGGCAGGCTGTACAGGAACATCCGGTCATCCACCTCGAAATGCAGGTCCACCTCCCGGGCATGGGAACAGACGATGAAGGCCTTCCGGGACGACGTGGCCAACCGATCCCGAAGGATCAGCGGCTCAAGCTGCCGCTCCTCCTCCTTCCGGGTTTCCGCCTCCTCCTTGCGCCGGGTACCGTATAAACCCCAGGCGCCCAATGGGAAGAAGGCCAGAAGCAGGAGAATCCTGCCCGACTGACTGACGGAGCCGCCCGGCTGAAAAACGAGCGGAAAAAGGGACATGGCCAGTGAAACAATCTTGGTCGCTTCGGTCAGGGTCAATGCACCCACCTTTCCGACCCTCTCAGGCTTCCGCCTTTTGACGATGGACTCCCTGACCAGAAAGAAAACACCTACCAGGAAGAAAACGATTCTAATCCACCCCTTGCCGATGAAGTGAATGCACAACCCTTCCAAGGCGAACGTTCCGGCACCCAGGACTGTCACCCAGATTAAAAGATCCCAAAAACTGCTGTTCCTATTCTCCTCCATATCACAAAGATAGCAAGAATTATTGAATTACAATAAAATTTTACCAATATTTGTTTTTCTCGGCTCTATTTGGTTTCTCGGCGATCGTCGTATCTCCCCAACCCAAAATTCGCAGCGCATCCCCATCCCTGCAGCACGCCCCTCAGTGGCACATCGCGATGCTCCGCGCGACAATTTTGGCTGGCGGAGCATCGGATTAGGTCGTACAGGGGCCTCAAGGGCACATTGACATGCTCCGCGAATTTCGGGTTGGGGCCGGGCTCCTTTTCTCGGCACCCCCGCGCAGGTCCCAGGCTTCCTTGGCGCAGGTGTGTTTTTGGAAGGGGGACCTGCACCAAACACCCCAGACACCTGCACCAAGAATCGACACTACCTGCGCCAACCATCGTGCTTCCCGGTAATTAGGGTTTTTCGCCAAAATGCCGCACGGAAGGGCCGGTCCTACGCGCCAGGTTGGGGGTTGCAAGAAAGATTAGCAAGATATCCGAACAATTGTTATATTTGTGAGTTACAAGACAATTCCACTTCGTTAAGGTCCAAGATGATTCCACGTATGAAAGCACTCAACATAGGCGGCGTCAGTGCACTCGCCCTCGCAACCACATTCGCCCTCGCGCTTGCGGTTCTCGCCGGATGCAGCCGCCCGGTCAATCATATCCCGGAAGGGGCCGAAAAGGTGTTCGACCTCCGCACCGGGGACGAACTCACGGTCAAGAAGGCCGTGAAGGCCGACGGGTTCTACGGGACGATCCACGCGGACGGCCAGTTCATCGCCTTCGTGCGCTACAATCCGGCCGCGTTCCAGACGACGGTCGTGACGGCCGAGCGGGAGCAGGCTGACAGCACCAGCGCCCTGTGCCTGAAGTATGACGCGTTCGCCGGCATCAACGGCAGTTACTTCAACATGGACAGCCTGACCACCGTCACTTTTATCAAGGACGACGGCTTCGTGACCGGCGCTACGACGGCGAGGGAGACCTTCCGGACGAACGGCGCACTCGTCTTGAACCCGGAAGAAATCCGCGTCGAGGCCTTTGACACGACCGACGTCTTCGAGAAGGACTGGGAAGTCCTCGCGAGCGGTCCGGTCCTGGTCGATGACGGCGTGACGGCCACCTATGGCGAGGACCTGCCGAATTGGAAGTCGTTCTACAACAAGCGCCACCCGCGTACGCTCATGGGCAAGGATGCCGACGGCGGCGTGTGGCTCGTGGTCGTGGACGGCCGCTTCCCCGGGGAAGCGGAGGGCATGACCATCGCCGAACTCACCGCCCTCGCCGAAAAGCTCGGCCTCGTCGAAGCCCTCAACCTGGACGGCGGCGGATCTTCCACGCTGTGGACCCTTCCGGGCGGTGTCCTGAACCACCCCTGCGACAATCGCAAGTTCGACCATGTGGGCCAGCGCATCGTCCCGAACGTGGTCGTGGTCCGATGAGACGGCTCGTCCTCGGCCTGCTCGCGGCAGGCCTGCTGGCCGGGTGCGCGCAAGTATCCGTCGATCCCGGCGTAAGCCTGGACCTGGCCCGGGAGCGCGCCGCCCGCATCAGCCAGGTCCGCTATGAACTCGCCTTCCGGATTCCGGAGAACAGGGCCGAGCCGCTGGAAGGCACGGAAGCATTGACCTTTACGCTCCGGGGCCGGGGTCCGGTGCAGCTGGATTTCCGGGAAGGGGCGGACCACCTCCGGCAGCTGACCGTCAACGGGACCCCCCAAGAGATCGATTACCGGAACGAGCACATCGTCCTGCACGGCCTTCGCAAGGGCGAAAACCGCATCGACATCACCTTCATCCCCGGGGACCAGGCACTGAACCGGAACGACGGCTACTTGTATACCCTGCTCGTTCCCGCCCTCGCCAGGACGGTGTTCCCCGCATTCGACCAGCCCAACCTCAAGGCAGTCTTCTCCCTCCGGCTGGACATCCCGGAAAAATGGGTGGCAGTCAGTGACGGAAGTCTGCTTTCAGAAACGGTCGATGATGGCCGCAAACAACTGGCATTCAACGATACGAAGCCCCTCCCCACCTACCTGTTCTCCTTCGTGGCCGGCCAGTGGCAGATGGCGGAGGAAACCATCGACGGCTTCCCGATGCACTTCTACTACCGGGAAACCGATCCCGACAAGCTGGCCCAGATTCCGGAGGTGTTCCGCCAAGTCTCCTCGGCCGTCCGCTGGATGGAGGAATATACGGGCATCCCCTTTCCCTACGAGAAATACGACTTCATCGCCATTCCGGGCTACCAGTTCGGCGGCATGGAACATCCCGGCGCCATCCAGTTCACGGACAAGCGCATCTTCCTGAATCCGGACCCGACCGTGGACAATCTCCTTTCCCGCGCCGAACTCATCGCCCACGAGACCGCCCACATGTGGTTCGGCGACTTGGTCACCATGGCCTGGTTCGACGATGTCTGGACCAAGGAGGTCTTCGCCAACTGGTTCGCGGCCCAGATCACCCGTCCCCTGTTCCCGGCGGTGGACGCTCCGCTTTCCGACTTCAAGCGGTTCAACCTCACCGCCTACGAGGAGGACCGGACGGCCGGTTCCAACGCCATCAAACAGGTCCTTCCCAACCTGTCCGACGCCGGGCTCGTCTACGGCAACATCGTGTACGACAAGGCTCCCGTCGTGATGGACATGCTCGCGAAGCGGATGGGGGCCGAAGCTTTCCGAGCAGGCCTGCAGGAATACTTGCGCACCTTCAGCTACGGCAACGCCGACTGGTCCGACCTCATCGCCATCCTGGACCGCAGGACGGAGGAAGACCTCGCCGCCTGGAGCCGCAGTTGGGTGTCCGAGAAAGGCATGCCGGTGTATGCGGTCGATGCCGACGGCGCCCTCCGCCAGCGCGATCCCTGGGGGCGCGGGCTCGAGTGGCCGCAGGAGGTCGATGTCACCCGCATCGGTGCGGTCACGCTCCTCAACGCATCCGGCGAGGGTTACGGGTTCTTTGTCCATGACTCCCTGTCGCTGGCATACCTGATGGACCATATCGGAGACTTCGAGAAGCCGCTGGAGCGGATTTCCGCCCTGGCGAACCTGTACGAGAACTACCTGGACGGCCGGGTTCCCGCCCCGCGTTTCGCCCGTTTCCTCGCGGAATACATCCCTTCCGAAAAAGAAGAACTGCTTGTGTCCACCGCCCTCGGCTACCTCGGCGGCATGGCCCTGAACGGGCCGCTCGCCGGGACGCCGGACATGGAGGGCATCTTCGTACACCTCGCCCGCGACAAAGCCCTGGGGAAGGCCCAGTCTTCGGCCTTCCGCACCCTGGCTGGATTCCAGCGGCGTCAGGCTGTCACGGAGGCGCTCTACGATGTCTGGAAGAGCCAGGCTCCCTGGCCGGGCGTGACGCTGAACGAAACGGATTATACGAACCTCGCCCTGGAGCTCGCCGTCCGGCTTCCTGACCGCGCCCAGGACATCCTCGACACCCAGCGCGGGCGCATCGGCCATGCCGACCGCCTCCGCGAGTTCGATTTCGTCCGGCCTTCCGTCTCGCTGGAGCGGGCTGTCCGCGACAGCGTCTTCCAGGCCCTGCTCCGGCCGGAGAACCGGCGCCACGAGCCCTGGGTGCAGACCGCGCTCCGTTTCCTCAACCATCCGCTCCGCCAGGAAGAAGCCGTCGGCTACATCCGCCCGGCCCTGGAGGCCTTGCAGGATGTCCAGCGCACCGGAGACATTTTCTTCCCCAAGCAATGGGTCGCCGCCACCCTCCGCGGCCACAACTCCCCCGAGGCCGATGCCATCGTGGAGCAGTTCCTGAAAGAGCGTCCTGATTATCCGGAGCTCTTGAAAAACAAGGTGTTACAAGCTTCCGCCCACGGGCGGCGCCACGATGTTTCCGCCGATTGACAAACTTTTTCGGCCGGAATCCTTGTTTTTTTGAAGAAATAGTCCCATCTTTGCAATCCTGTTTCACAGACAGGGGCGTAGCTCAGCTGGTTTAGAGCGCTTCAGTCACATTGAAGAGGTCATCGGTTCGAATCCGATCGTCCCTACCAGGCACCCGAAATCGGGTGCCTTTTTCCGTTTCCGGGGCTTGGGGAATTCGCCGATTATACCTATATTTGTACGATATTAGATTTTCGTACTGAAACCGTATGAGCAAAGCATATATCTTTCCCGGACAAGGCTCCCAGTTCCCCGGCATGGGGAAGGCGCTCTATGAGCGCAGCGCGGAGGCCCGGGAGATGATGGACAGGGCCCATGAAATCCTCGGATTTTCCATCACGGACATCATGTTCGGGGAAGACGCCGAGGCCCTGAAGGCTACGCGCGTCACCCAGCCTGCCATCTTCATCCACAGCGTCGTCCTGGCCCGCTGCAGCGGCCTGGAGACTCCGTCGATGGTGGCCGGACACTCCCTGGGAGAGTTCTCCGCCCTCGTCGCCGCCGGCGCGATGGATTTCGAGGACGGCCTCCGGCTCGTCGCCGTCCGCGCCTCCGCGATGCAGAAATGCTGCGAGCAGGTCCCCGGCACGATGGCCGCCGTCATCAAGCTCCCGACCGAAACGGTCGAGGAGATCTGCGCCTCCTGTGCGGGCCTCGTCATCCCGGCCAATTACAACAGCGAAGGACAGATCGTCATCTCCGGCGAGGCCGAGGCCGTCGCCGAAGCCTGCGCGAAGATGAAGGAAGCCGGCGCCAAGCGCGCCCTCCCGCTCGCGGTCAGCGGCGCCTTCCACTCCCCGCTGATGGAACCGGCCCGGCTGGAGCTGGCCGAAGCCATCGGCAAGACCCCTTTCCAGATGCCCGTCTGTCCCATTTACCAGAACGTCACCGCCCTCCCTTCCACGGACCCGGAAGTCATCAAGGACAACCTCCTCCGCCAGCTCACCTCTCCGGTCCGCTGGACCCAGACCGTGCAGAACATGGTCGCGGACGGGGCGGACAGTTTCCTCGAAATCGGTCCCGGAACGGTCCTGCAGGGCCTCGTGAAGCGCATCGCCCCCGAGGTGGAAATCAACGGAATATCAGAATAAATCCACATAACTTTTAACTATCAATTATGGCAAACGAAAAGAAATTCATCACCTGTGATGGTAACTTCGCCGCTTCGAACATTGCGTATCTGTTCAGCGAGCACGCCGCCATCTACCCGATCACCCCGTCCTCGACGATGGCCGAGAACATCGACGAGTGGGCCGCCCATGGGAAGAAGAACCTCTGGGGCGAGACCGTCAAAGTGACCGAGATGCAGAGCGAAGCCGGCGCCGCCGGCGCCGTGCACGGTTCCCTCCAGGCTGGTGCCCTCACCTCCACCTTCACGGCCTCCCAGGGCCTCCTCCTGATGATCCCGAACATGTACAAGATCGCCGGTGAAATGCTCCCGACCGTGTTCCACGTGTCCGCCCGCGCCCTCGCCAGCCATGCCCTGTCCATCTTCGGCGACCACCAGGACGTGATGGCCTGCCGCCAGACCGGTTTCTGCATGATCGCCTCCGGCAGCGTCCAGGAAGCCCAGGACATCGCCGCCGTGGCCCATCTGAGCTCCATCAAGGCCAGCCTGCCGTTCCTGCACTTCTTCGACGGCTTCCGCACGAGCCACGAGATCCAGAAGATCGAGGCCCTTCCGGAAGACAAGCTCCGCGAGATGGTTTCCGAGAAGGCTCTCGCCCGCTTCCGCGAGCGCGCCCTGAACCCGGACGCCCCGGTCACCCGCGGTACCGCCCAGAACGGCGACGTCTACTTCCAGGCCGTCGAGACCCGCAACCAGTTCTATGACGCCGTTCCGGACATCGTGGCCCGCTACATGGGCGAGATTTCCGAGCTCACCGGCCGCAGCTACCGTCCCTTCGAGTACTACGGCGACCCGACCGCCGAGAACATCATCGTCGCCATGGGCTCCGTCACCGAGACCATCAAGGAGACCATCGACTACCTCGCGGGCCGCGGCCGCAAGTACGGCCTCATCACCTGCCACCTCTATCGTCCGTTCTCCGAGAAGTACTTCTTCGCCGTCCTGCCGAAGAGCGTCCGCAAGATCGCGGTCCTCGACCGCACCAAGGAGCCCGGCGCCGTGGGCGAGCCTCTCTACACCGACGTCAAGGCCCTCTTCCAGGGCAAGGACAACGTCCAGATCGTGGGCGGCCGCTACGGCCTCTCCTCCAAGGACACCACGCCGGCGCAGATCGTCGCCGTGTTCGACAACCTCGACATGAAGGAGCCCAAGGCCGACTTCACCATCGGCATCGTCGATGACGTCACCTTCAAGTCCCTCCCGATCAAGAGCGAGGTTTCCATCGTGAAGCCCGGCACCACCGAGTGCAAGTTCTACGGTCTCGGTTCCGACGGTACCGTGGGCGCCAACAAGAACACCATCAAGATC
>ODAJ012158087.1_pt1 | contig 13802 bp, 15 predicted proteins | sample 1539241 | NCBI WGS metagenome assembly ODAJ01 (sample SAMN02144231, study PRJEB22623) | gut metagenome | biome: sheep rumen | host: Ovis aries | place: New Zealand | reverse complement strand
TGAAGATGGCTGGCCGTCTGATGCGCTCAAATACAATCCTGAAAGTATGTGAAACAAATTAATCCATAAGACTAAACGATGAAGAAGTATCCATCTACTCAGGCACGTTCTCTACTCAGGACAAAGCAGGAAACGTGGCTCTCACCTCGAAGCTTACGGAGCCGAAAGAGAGCCATCAAGGCATGATAACCGATGTAAAGGCGGTGCTGAAATAGTGAAATATGAACATGAAGAAGATTATCTTCATCGACGGAGGCCCGCGCAAGACGTTCAACACCGCCTCCATGCTACAGAAGATCGCTGAGGGAGCCGCATCCGTCATGACCAGATAGAAGTGAAGACCATCCGGCTTTACGACATGCAGTATCGCGGCTGTATGTCGTGCAATAAAACGACAAGCAAAAACGATGAGCGATTTTATACAACATATCATCATTGACGACACATTAAAGAGGATTGGCGATGCTGCATTTGCCGACTATCTTTGCCATGCCTATTGCTATGGAGGACATTGCACATTTGAACGCAACGGACAGACATTCCGTTTCGAGAAGGGCGACTGCATGATTATTGCCAGAAGGGGTGACTTGGTAAAGAACCTTCAGGAAAGTAATGACTTTCAGGTGGATGTCATCTACGTGACTCAGAAGTTCATCGAACTGAGCACGCCACAATCGAACTATGGCATGCGTGGGCATTTGTCATTGTTCCAGAATCCCATCATGAAATTGACCTTAGAGCAGCAGGAGGTATGCCGCATGAATTTCGAGGCCGTGAAACGACGGTTGAAGCAGACCGACCATCATTTCCGCCACGATGCGCTGATGAATGCTGTGGAGTGTATGATCATCGACTTCTTCGACTTCCATTCTAAGTTGTATCCGGCAGACAAAATCAGTTCGCAGCAACATCAGTTGATGGAAGAGTTCATGGCGATGTTGGAACGTGGTGACTTCCGGCAGAACCGTGACATCGGCTACTATGCCGACAAACTCTGCGTCACATCGAAATATCTGAGCGAGGTCTGCAAGAAAGTGAGCGGTCTCCCGGCAGCGTTCTGGATTACCCGCTACACGTCGCTTGACATCAGCCGATTGTTGAGAGACCGGAGCCTCACGTTTACTGACATCAGCGATATGTTCGGCTTCTCCTCGCTCTCACATTTCAGCCGATATGTGCAGACAAATTTAGGTGCCAAGCCGTCAGATTTCAGGGAATAGGTACACCTGAAAAGCAATTATCCTCACCTTCGGCACCTCTGCATGGATAGAATATCGCGAGAAACAGGAAGGGCAACTAGTAAACAATATCGCAGATTATGGAATTCAGAGAAATGAGACGCCATCGCCAGCAACTTTCTGACGAAGAGAGCATTGGCATCCTGAAGAAAGCCACTTCAGGCACGCTGGCACTACTTGGCGACGGAGGCTACCCCTACGCCGTGCCTATCAGTTATGTATATGACGACGGAAAACTGTACTTCCACAGTGCCATGAGCGGCCACAAGGTGGATGCTATCCGCAGTTGTGACAAGGCTTCGTTCTGCGTCATTGACCAGGACTGCGTAAGGCCGGCCGAGTACACCACCTATTTCCGCAGCGTGATAGCCTTCGGGCGCATCCGCATCGTGGAGGATGAGCAGGAAAAACTCGCCATCGCCCGTATCCTCGGCAACCGCTACAATCCGAACCAGGAGGAAGCCCTGCAGAAGGAACTGGAGCACGGCCTCGCCCGGATGCTCGCCATCCGTCTGGACATTGAGCACCTGACGGGCAAGGAAGCAATAGAGATGGTAAGACAAAGAGAAAAATGATGAAACCGCTATTAGACGTACACACCCACACCGTGGCCTCCGGTCACGGCAATCAGCATGTAACGCGCATGGTGGCAACAGTGGCAAGAAAAACCGTGCAAATATTTTCCAGACGGGTGCTGCATCAACATTGCGGGCTGTCACCTATGATCAGTCCATTGTCTGGACCGTCTGAACGCTCAAACATGCAGGGTAGTCCAGGCGGTGGAACTGTCAGAAGTTCGTCAATGCTGTCTATGAGATAGTCGGCGCCTGCCTCTTCAAGTTCCTGTTTTGTTCCGTTTCCGTAGGTCACACCGCAAGTCTTTGCGCCTGCGTTTCTGCCCATCAGGATATCCACGTTCATATCACCTACCACAAGGGCCTCGCTTGCCTTGAATCCCATGGCGGAAAGCGTCTTCAGAACTGGCTCTGGATCGGGCTTGGCCTTCACTACGTCATCTGCTCCGACGAGGTAGGATATATATTCCGCTATCTGCAGGTCGTGTGTCAACTCCGACAAGGACTTGTGCCAGCGTGACGAGGCTATCGTGAGCGTCAGTCCCTGCTCCTTCAGGGCCAGCAGCGTTTCTCTGACTTTTGGGAATACCTGCGGCTTCATCGTCTGCAGGTTCTCCTGGAAGATTCGCCTGTAGGTGTCGGTGCAAAGCCGGATGGTGTCTTTACTCTCATCTGGATACAGTGCCTCGAAGCAGCCGTCAAGGGGCAGTCCTATCGTGGAGGCACACTCGTGGTCAGTACGAGCAGGCAGGCCTGTCTCTCGGATGGTCATCTGCATCGTGGTCACGATATTCCGTCGGGTGTCGCCCAATGTTCCGTCAAAGTCGAATATTATCAGTCTTATCATATTTCAATCGAGTCAATCGCTATGGAAGATGTTGCTTCAGTGTCATTTCAGGTCTACACTATCTCCTGTCCCGATACTCCTTAGGCGTGAGTCCTGTCTCTCGCTTGAAGAAGTTGTTGAAGGCGGGAGGGTTCGAGAAGTTCAGCCGTTCGGCAATCTCGTAGGTCAGCAGACCGCTGGTGTGCAGCAGCACCTTGGCGCGAAGCACGACGGCGCGGTTGATCCAGTACATCGCGCTGCGGCCGCTGGCCCTGCTGATGACTGCCGATAGGTGATGGGGAGTGATATGCAGCAGGTCGGCGTAGAAGGGGATGTTGCGCTCTCGCTCGCAGTGGCGGGTCACCAGCGTCTTGAACTGCTGGAACAGTGCCTGATGGCGAGAGACGGCCTTCTGGCCTTCAGAACTGTCGGAGGCTTGCTTGATGTACTGCACATTGGCCACCATCGCCCTGACCGTCTGCAGCACGGTCTCACGGCGGAAGGGCGTCAGCGATGCAATATCCCAAAGCAGATATATCATGCGCAGCAGCAGTTCAAAGTCCTTTGCAGGTGCCCTGGTGACGATGCTTTCAGCGACGTGTATAGCCTCTTTCATGGCAATGCCGCACATCGCCACATCCTGACCGATGTGCTCAAACTCCAGAATGATGTCAGGGGCGCTGAGTATCACCGTGCCCTGCTCGAAGTGGTACTGCTCCAAGTCCAGATGCACGTCAGCCTCGCCGCTCATGAACAGCAGCAGGCGCGGCTCTGGCAACTGATAGACCTCTCCCTCGCGGAAAAAGGTGTTGCCGGATGGCCGCCCGTTCAGAATGACGCTGATGTCATCGTTGTTGAAAACGTGGCTCTCGGCTCCGGCTAACACTTGCAGGTCAACGGAGTCGATGGAGAAATAATTGATGCTCTTGTTCTCGCTCATGTCATCCGTGCTTCAGGCAGTGCCTGGCGGTTCAGGTACAGATAGACGGTGTTCAGCATCATGTAGTCGCGCGACATATACCAGATGCCTTTATACTGGCCGCTCTCGCCCCATGAGTTCTTCACCATATAGTAGGGCTTGCCCTGCTCGTCGACAGCCTTGCCGTAGATGAGCATCACGTGGTCATAGGTGAAGCGCCAGTCGTCCCACTGCTCTTGTCGCATCTGCTGTGTGGGCTTGACGCCGTCGGGCAGCATGGCCAGCCCTGTGCGCGTAAAGTCGCCAGTCACGTCGCCTCCCCAGGCCACGGTGTAGCCAGCGTCCAGTGCCTGGTCGAGCACGTCCATCAGTTCCTCGATAGGAATATTGTAACTGGGCTTCAACCGCCATTTGTAGGGGGCCTCGATGACGAACGACTCATTGAAGGGGTGGTGGGTGTAACTGGTCAGGCTGACGTAGTCGTCGGGATTGAGTCCCAGACTTTCGGCGAATGACTTCGGCGTGTACGTTTTCCCTTCATAGACGAACGACTCAGGACACCGGCCTACGTGTCGCTCGATGACTGCCAGCACGCTGTCCTGCCAGTGAGGCAGCGGCTCTTTAGCATCCTTCCTGACGGCAGCGCTCACCGTGCGCTCCAACAAGGGGAAGAACACCTTGAAGTTGGCCAGCGAATCGCCTGTCAGAGAGCCTGGTGCAGGCATCGCCGTCTCTGGACAGATGCCGTAGCGGCGGATCACGTCCACCACATCGTCGCACGAGCCGCCCTCGGATATCTGGCTGAAGCCGTGCATGCGGACATAGTGCGTGGCACAGTCCATATAGTCGCGGTTCACCACGAACATCTCGCACAAGTCGTAGGTCTTGCCCGTCTTGCGCAGGATTTCACTCTCCAGATACCCCAGCGTGGCGTATGCCCAGCAGGTGCCGCTGCGATATTGGTTCTTCACACTGGTAATCGGGATTTCCCTTACCGTCGTGAATGTTTTCATCACGTTTTTGTTGCTAGCCTGCTTCTGCAGGTTTTCTTGTGCCGTTGCAGTGGTTGTCAGCAGCAATGCGGCAATCGTTAAACCAATATTCATTCCTATTATAATCTTAAGACGCTACAAAGATAGTTCTTTTTTGCTGAACATCAAAACAAAATCGAATCTTAATGCAGTAAGTCCATGTATTCGCGGTAAGTGATGTGCCTGCCGCCCATCGACCTGAAGAGCGGTGTCTCAAACTGGCAGTCGATAAAAATGCCGCCAGCGGTCTCCATCGCCTTTGCCAGATGGATGAGTGCTACCTTGGAGGCATTGGGAACCAGGGAGAACATGCTCTCGCCGAAAAAGGCTCCGCGCAGGGTTACGCCATAGAGCCCTCCAACGAGCCGTCTGCCCTTTCCCTGTTGTCTTATTAACTCGGGCTCGCCGGCCTTCGGCCTTTCCCATACTTCCACGCTGGCGGCATAGCCCAGGCGGTGGAGCCGGGTATAGGCTTCGATCATGTCGGGGCCAAGCCACGCTCCGCCCTCCTCATTGCGTCCTTGTGCCGTTGAGCAGCCTCGTATCACGCCCTCGAAGTCCTCGTTGACCGTCACCTCGTATCTGCACTGCCTGAGGAGTTGGCGCATGGAGTGGCTGATGTGTATCTCGTGCGGGAAGATGACATAGCGGCTGAGCGGACAGTACCAGTGGGGCTCGCGCTCCATGTTGAAGGCATACCAGGGGAAGAATCCGTTGCTGTAGGCCAATAGCAGACGGTCTGTAGACAGGTCGCCGCCGATGGCCACCAGTCCGTCGTCTTCTCCCCATCGTGGATCGGGAAACCACAGTTCCTCATCCAATTGCCAGACAGCCATCCTTTATACCTATTATTATAGTGCCTCCCTGCTTCAGGCTTCCGAAAAGAATCTCTCGCATCAGCAAGGGCTTCAGTTGGCGGGCTATGACGCGGTCCATCTCGCGTGCGCCGTATTCGGCAGTGAACCCCTCTTTGAGCAGGTGGTCAAATGCCTCTGCCGTGAGCGTCATCTTCACGTGCCGGGCTTCCAGTTTCGTATCGAGTTCACGGAGTTTCTTCTTCAGGATGAGTGTCGCCATCGGCTTGTCCATGTCGCGGAACACGACGGCTCCCGACAGGCGGTTGAGGAACTCTGGCTTGAAGGTGCGCTTCACCTGCTTCATCATCGCATCGCCACGGCTGACGCTGCTGCTGAAGCCAATGCCCTGGCCGGCAAACTGGGCTCCGGCATTGGAGGTCATGATGAGCACCACGTTGCGGAAGTCGGCCTTGCGCCCCTTGTTGTCCGTCAGTCGGGCGTAGTCCATCACCTGCAGCAGGATGTTGTAGATGTCCTGATGCGCCTTCTCTATCTCGTCGAGCAGCAGCACGCAGTTGGGCGTCTTGCGGATGGCGTCTGTCAGCAGTCCGCCGTCCTCGTAGCCCACGTAGCCCGCAGGCGAACCGATGAGTTTGGCCACCGTGTGCTTCTCAGTGTATTCGCTCATGTCGAAGCGTATCAGTTCGATGCCCAGTTCCCTGGCGAGCACTTTGGCCACCTCCGTCTTGCCGACACCCGTAGGCCCTACGAAGAGCAGCGAGGCCAGGGGCTTGTTGTCGTCGAGCAGTCCGGCGCGCGACATCTGCACCGCCTCCACCACCTGCCGGATGGCCTCGTCCTGTCCGTATATCTGCGAGAGCATGCGCTCCGAGAGCGTCTCCAGGCGCTGGTAGTCATCTTCCTCGGCCACGGAGAGGGCGTCCACCTTGCAGGTCTTTGAGAGCACGTCGGCTATCTCTTTCTTGGTGATAAGTGAAGAGTGAAACGCTTCACTCTCCTTGGCAGCCCCAGCCTCGTCGATGAGGTCGATGGCCTTGTCGGGCAGGAACCGGTCGCTGATGTGCTTGGCACTGGCGTCCACGGCGAAGTCGATGGCCTCGTCGTCGTACTTCACCCCATGAAACTCTTCGTAGTGGGGCTGGAGTTGGCGTAGGATGTGCTTGGCCTCGGTGGTGGTCGGCTCGGTGATGTCTATCTGCTGGAATCGGCGAATCAGTCCCTTCGAGCGTGAGAAGTGACGGTTGTATTCCTCGTAGGTGGTGGAGCCGATGAATCGGATGGTGCCCGCTTCGAGATAGGGCTTCAGCATGTTCGACGCGTCCATCGCACTGTCGCTGGTGGCTCCTGCGCCCACGAGGGTGTGGATCTCGTCGATATAGACGATGTTGTTCTTACCCTCCTGCTGCACGCCGTCCATGATCTGCTTGATGCGGTTCTCGAAGTCGCCGCGATATTGCGTGCCGGCCAGGAGCGTCCCCATGTCGATCTGGTACACGCGGCTGCCTTTCAGACGGTCGGGCACGTTGCCTTCCTCGATGAGCCGTGCCAGCCCCCACACGAGGGCGGTCTTGCCCACGCCCGGCTCTCCCACGTGCAGCGGGTTGTTCTTGTCCTTTCGGCAGAGCACCTGAATGGTTCGCCGCAGTTCCTGCTCGCGTCCGATGAGCGGGTTGTGCTGTTGGTAGAGGTCGTTCATGCAGGTGACGAGCCGTCGCCATGCCGCCTTGTCTTCTTCCTCTTCGTCCTGCCCGTTCAGTCCGTCCTCAAAGTCGTAGAAGCCGATCAACTGGCTCATGAAGTTGGCCTCCTTGCCATAGAGGCAGTCTTTCAGCAGATATGCCGCCCAGGAGTCCTCGAGTGCCAGGATGCCTCTCGTCAGATGCGGGATGTCGAGAGCCTCTGCGCTGCTCGACGCCACCTGCTGTACAGCCATCTCTATCACCTTCTGCATCTGCTGCGATGTGTCGGGTATGTATTCAGTATCCTCTGGCAGCGACTCTACGCTCTCCAGATATTCCTTGATGCGGTCTTGCAGTTGAAAGGGGCTGTAGAAGATGTTGAGGGCGGCATTGAAGTTGAAGTCGTCTATCAGTACCAGCAGCAGGTGTTCTGGCATGATGAACTCATGCCGGTATTCCTTGCAGCACTCGTATGCCTTGTTGAGCATCCGCGAGGCTCGTAATGTCTGTTTGATCTGTGCCATGCTATTCTTCTGGTTCTACGGTCAGTCGCAGCGGATAGTCTTGTTCTCGTGCCATCTCTGTAGCCTTACGGGCCTTTGACACGGCGATGTCGTAACTGTAGATGCCCACAACGGCCTTGTCGGAGTGGTGTACCTGCAGCATCAGTGCCTCGGCTTCCTCTTCGGTTTTCCAGAACACTTGCACCAGTATTGTCACGACAAACTCCATCGTGGTGAAGTCGTCGTTATAGATGATGACCTTGTATCGGCGCGGCTCCTTCAGGTTGGTGCGCTGCCGCTCTCTGAGTTGTGACTGTTCTTTTGCCATGTTTTTATTCGGTGGTATGATGGTACGGGAGTATGGGGGCGAAGAATCGGTGGTGCGGGCGAACATAAGGTACGGGGGCGCGAGAATACCCTGTTGCTGAGAAATCAGTCAGCATGGACATCTCGTACCCCCGCACCCAAGCACCTCCGAGTCAATGGAGTCTGAAAACTTTAGTTTGCAGGTTTTGCAGGTGCGTCGGCAGCAGGAGCGGCAGCGTCCTTTGCGGGAGCGGCAGCATCCTTGGCTGGTGCGGCATTCTGCTTCTGCTGTCCGGCACCGAAGCCAGGCAGGTTGTTGGGATTGGTGGCGGGCACCTCGATGCCTTCCATCACTGAGCCGGAGTTAGAAGCCTGGGGAGCGACATAGGCGCAGAACACGCTGAGCACCACCATGGCGGCAGCAAGGCCCCACGTGGCCTTTTCGATGAAGTCGGTAGTCTTGCGGACACCACCGATCTGGTTGTAACCAGAGAACTGGGAGGCCAGGCCTCCACCTTTAGACTCCTGGATGAGCACGATGCCAATCATCAGCACGGCTGCAACCACAATGAGAACTACAAATAATGTGTACATTTTTTTTATCTTTATTTTTTGTTACTGTTTATAATCAACTTCTCCAAGAAGCGTATTTGGTCTGCAAAGTAAGCATTTTTTTTCGGATAAACCAAACTTAATCGCTGAATAATTTCAAGTGCCTTCGAATATCTGCCTTGTTTTATGTAAATTCGGGCCAAAGTTTCAGTAAAATACCCTTCGTTGATGGAGTTTTCGTCATCTTCTTCCGTTTCGTCGAGTGGGGGCGTGTACTCTGGCTCTTCGCTGAGGACGATGCGCCCTTTGTCATGATTAATGAATGAGTCGATGAGGTCTTGTCCACGCATTTCTGGGGCTTTGGCGGCCTGTCCGTCCTCGTCGGCTTCTTCGGTCTCGATCAGATAGGCCACGTAGTCGATGGCGGCATCTGCAGGTGTGGGCTTGCGCTTGGGCTTGCCCTCGCTTCTGTTGTCCTCATCCTTGGGGATGGAGCCCAGGAAGGAGTCGATGAGCGAGATGGTGCGGCTCTCCGCGCCTTGTGCTTTGTCCTTGGCGGGCTGCTCCTGGCGCTTGGTGTCGGCAGCGGTTGGGCGGAAACGGTAGTGGGAAGCCTCAATCATCTGGAAGAGCACGCGGCGGTCGGTGATATAGATGGCTGCACGGCGCAGTTCTTCATCGAATGTGGGGTCGTGCAGCAGGTAGAGATTCTGGAGCATCAGCAACCGCGCCGTCTGAAAGTACGGGTAGAGTGCAAGCATCGACCGCAACTCATAGAGGGTGTCGCGGTCAAGGCGCTCTGGGTGGTTGATCAACTCTGTTATCTCCATATTTATCAATTCGCAATTACCAGTTGGCCACGGTGGCATTGAATATCTGGTCGCAGATGTCCTTACACATCTGTGTGACGAGTTCTTCCTGTACGCTGTTGAGCGACTGCCGGGAGTCGTATGACTTCTGCGAGGTGAACTGCTGTTCGAAGTCCTCTTCGTGCTTCTTGTTGTTGGTGAACCTGACGTTGACGGTCATCGTGAGTTCCACCTGTGCCGAATAGCCTTCTGAGGATACGGCCTTGTTGCGCTGCTCGTAGCGGGTGATCTCGCCTTCTATCTTCAGGTCGCCGTTGCGCTTCACCTGCGATAGTTTGGTGTTGCGGGCAAACTGGTCTTTCAGTTCATTGTTGAAGATAGGCCCCATGCGTGCCCAGACGTAAGTGGATCGGATGGGGAAGTCGGCTATCTGTATGGTCTTGGTCTTGGTGTAGTCGATGCTGGCCCCATTGAACCTGTAACTGACGGAGCAGGAGGCTATGAGGATTGCCAGTTGAAGCGTGGCGAGTATCACTCCGCCACACACAATCCCCCTCCGTTTTTTTTTCTGATTAAAGATATTGCTCATCACTGTTCCCTTTTCACTGTTCTTTGTCGTCGAGTCCGTATTGCTTCAGCCGTCGGTAGAGTGTACGGTCGCTGATGCCGAGTTCCTGAGCGGCCTTCTTACGATTGCCGTTGTTTCGCTCGAGTGCCTTTTCCAGCATCTGCTTGCTGAGGTCGTTGAGATTGAGGTTCTCGCGTTCCGTCTCCGGCTCCACGTATTCCTCTGCCACAGCGTCTTCGAAGTCGGGCTTGATGGACTCTATAGGCGCGATGGGCGCGAGTTGCGTGGAGGGCAGCGGAGCGGGCGTATTGGCCGTGGCGCCTCCCTGCACCTCTTCGAGTTGCTTTTTCAACTGGCTCATCTCTCTCCGCATGTCGTTGACGTTGCCTCTGAGTTCGAAGAGTATCTTGTAGAGTATCTCGCGTTCGTTCTCAAAACTGTGGTCGCCGTTGTCGCGGTGGATGGTGGCGAGTTGTGTGCTCTCCTGATCCTTCGGTATGAAGCGTGCCAGTATCTCAGGGGTGATTGTGCGCTCTGGTGAGAGGATGCTGATCTGCTCGGTGATGTTCTTCAGTTGGCGCACGTTGCCTGGCCATTTGTAGCGCATCAGCATTTGCTTGGCCTCGTCGTTGAGCACGATGCGGTCCATCTTGTATTTCTCTGCCATCTGCATGGCGAAGAGCCTGAAGAGCAGCACGATGTCCTCGCCCCGCTCACGGAGGGACGGCATCTGGATGGGGATGGAGTTCAGACGGTAGTAGAGGTCTTCGCGGAATCGGCCTTCACTGATGGCCTTGCGGATGTTCACGTTGGTGGCTGCCACGATGCGCACGTCGGTCTTGCGTATCTCTGTGCCTCCCACGGGGATGTATTCGCCCGTCTCCAGCACACGCAGCAGACGGGCCTGCGTGGCCAGCGGCAGTTCGCCCACCTCATCGAGGAAGAGCGTACCTTTGTTAGCCACTCCGAAGTAGCCTGGCGAGTCGTTGATGGCCCCAGTGAACGAGCCTTTTACATGTCCAAACAGTTCTGAGTCGATGGTCCCTTCAGGGATGGAGCCACAGTTGATGGCGAAATATTTCTCCCGTCGGCGCGGGGAACTGTCGTGGATGATGCGGGGGATGATTTCCTTTCCGACGCCGCTCTCACCGATGATGAGCACACTGAGATCGGTCGGCGCAACCTGTAGGGCTACGTCGAGCACATGATTCAGCGCCTCGCAGTTGCCCACGACGTTGTATCGCTGTTTAATGGTTTGAAGTTCTGATGTCTTCATTACTTGTTGAATCGGCTGACAAAATTACACATTATTTCTGAGAAAACTGCAATTTTGGCAGAAATTAACTCAAATCAGCCTTGTTTCTTATCAAACTTGATGAGCAGAAGTCCGATAGCCGTCCAGATCAGTTCTCTCACTCTGACCAGCAGGGCCACGAAGATGCCTGCGCGGGCCGTCATGCTGAGTCCTTCTGTCGACATCAGGAATCCTCCTTCGCGTCCTCCCAGTTGTAGTGGCAAGAAGAAGAGCATATTGGCGAAGAGCGTGGTGAACGAATAGATGAGTATGCAGCGGGTGAAGGTGACATCGGGCATGATGACCATCAGGATGAAGAATATCTCAAGCGTGGAGATGATGCGGCAGTTGAACTCCAGGAACACGGCGGCTGCAAAGGTGCGCGGGTTCTGGTTGTGCAGGGCTGCTATCTGCTGGTCGATGGCGTCGAGTTTGTCGCGGTTGCGGTCGATGAAGGGTTGTGCCCATCGCTTCAGCACGGGGATATGGCTCAGCACTTTCATGCCGGTCATCGCGATGCCGTTCTTGTAGCCTCGGATGAAGAACCAGATGGCTACCAGGCAGATGATGGCTATCGGTGGCAGCACGAGATAGGTGAGGGGAGTGACCACCTCGGTGATCAGATAGAGCGGCACGGCCAGGAGCCACACCCAGAAGTGGCTGTAGATGTGGGTCATCACGTAGAGTATGACCGACGATGACGCCCTTTGGGTGCCTATCTTCGGCGAGAGCGACATGATGCGGTAGGGCTCGCCCCCCATCAGTCCGCCTGGGGTAGCGTAGTTGAGGGCAAAGGCGGAGATGGTGATCTTGTACAGCCACCAGAAGCCTACCTTGCACTTCCGGCAGACGCCCTGCTCATTGCCGATGCTGTCGATGATGAGATACCAGGCGGCGGCGTTGAGCATATAGAGGAATCCCCAGAGCAGCAGCACGCAGAGAAACCAGTAGCCCGCATGGGTGATGTCCTTCCACGCTTCGTAGAAGTCCAGTTGGGCGGCCATCACTATCAGCACAGTCAGTCCGAAGATGAAGAAGCCGTTCTGGTATTTGCTCTTCATCGGCTGTTATTCGGCTGGTTGCTCAGTGTTGTCATCTTTCGCTTTCTTGTCTTCGCGCTTGAACTGGTCCTTGGGGCGCACGGCGAAGCGGGCCTTTTCACCGTCCTCACGCTTCTCATGGTAGAGTTTTGGCAGCGGATTGGCCAGCGGCTCATCGTAGTTGATGCGGTTGCGGAAGATGTCGATGGCAGCATAGATGGCGTGGCGCATCGAGGCGGGGTCGGCGATGCCCTTGCCGGCTATGTCGAAGCAGGGGTCTTGGTCGGGAGTGGTGACGACGAAGGGGAAGCCCGTCTTCATCTTCACGCCATACTCGGTGGCGATGGTCTTGAAGGGTACGTTGCCCTGGTCGTCGTACATCGCCAGGATGCCGTCGAACTGGTAGTGCATCGCGTTGCCGAAGAAGTCGTCGGCGGCAAGGGGGCCGAAAGCCTGGATGCCCTCCTTCTCAAGGGCTTCGATGGCGGGCCTGATGATCTCTGTCTCCTCAGTGCCAGGCTGCGGATTAAGGGCGAGGATGGCGATGCGCGGATTGTTGATGCGGAAGTCGCGCTTCAGGCTCTTATGGAAGAGTCGGCCTTTCTCCTGTATGCGCTCTTGGGTGATGTAACTGGCTACGTCCTTGATAGGCAGATGGCTGGTAACGAGTGCAATACGTATATCGTCAGCAAAGAGCACCAGCAGTGAACGGTCTTCGAGGTCGGCTTTGTTGCTTGACACGACGGGGGCCTGCACCAGCACGTCGTAGAGCCCTTCCTTCAGGTCTTCCTTCGCTTTCTGGAGGGCCTTGTAGGCGGCATTGGCCGACTCTGGGGTGGGCGTGCCCAGTTTCACATTCACCTCTTCGTCGAGGGTGTCCAGCATGTTCAGTTTGCCGTCGTGGGCCTCGCCGGCATTCTTGATGACGGTGAAAGGCGTCTCCAGTTTCAACTCATTGCGGTGGAATGTGGCAGCCTTTGGACTACCATATATAATAGGTGTACACAAGTCGAGCATCATTGAGTCCTCAAAAGCCTTGAGGATAGTCTCATAGCCGATGCCGTTGGTATCTCCGTGCGTGATAGCCACGCGAATCTTCCTGTTTTCCATTTATCTCGTTATTTCATTTTTTGTTTGCTCATTTTTCCTTGCCGTCGAGAGTAGTCCGCAGGCGGCGAAGATGTCCTGTCCGCGACTGGCCCTGATGGTGGTGAATATGCCGTGGGCTGTCAGATAGTCGCGCAGGGCCTCCATCCGCTTCTCGTCGGCACCGGGCAGGTTCACGTCGGGTATCTCGTGGAACCGGATGAGGTTCACCCGGCATTCCAGCCCTTGTAACAGGCGGACGATCTCGCGGGCATGGGTCGTCGTGTCGTTGAGCCCTGCAAAGCAGATGTACTCGAACGAGCAACGGCGCTGGTGGGTGAAGTCGTACTGGCGCAGCAGGCTGACAGTCTCCTCGATGGTCATCTGCCTCTCGGCGGGCATCAGCCGCTGTCGCTGCTCGTGGATGGGGGAGTGCATCGAGATGGCTACGTGGCACTCGCTCTCGTCAAGGAATCGCTTCAGTTTGTTCTTCACGCCAACGCTGCTGACGGTGATGCGCTTGGGGCTCCAGGCGTAGCCGTAGTCGGCGGTCAGTAT
>ODAJ012167201.1_pt1 | contig 13803 bp, 12 predicted proteins | sample 1539241 | NCBI WGS metagenome assembly ODAJ01 (sample SAMN02144231, study PRJEB22623) | gut metagenome | biome: sheep rumen | host: Ovis aries | place: New Zealand | reverse complement strand
CCTTCGATATGAAATTCCTTGCTCATTCTTGTATGCAGTATCGTTTTATTTGTCCTCAAGTTTCATTTGATTCTATGATTTTGAAAGAGCTTTGGCCTGATATCCCCAACAGGAAGCTTTCCACGTTCCTGGATGTTGCCGGCATTGAGAACAAAAATGCCCACAGCGCTGCCGGTGATGCCGGAGCCTTAGCGCTCCTGATGATCCTGGCCATGAAGATGCCATATCAGATTACGCCCCCTAAAGATTTTGATTTTGGTTATTCCGTCGGCCATTTCACCGGAACAGTTGAAAAAGTCGATGATAAACTTCATGGTTTAAAATTCGTGATCACTGGCGAAATAGACGGTTATGAACGAGAAGACTTTGAGAAAATGATCGCTACTCATGGTGGCCGGTGCACTCTGAAAGTTTCTCCATCCACTGATTATCTGATCGTCGGTTCATTTAAAAATCTTCCCGTTGGATATATCTCCGCTAAAGAAGAATTTGCCAGAAAGCTATCCGCCGAAGGCGGCAAGGTACAAATCATCAGCCAGGAAGATTTCTATGCTATGATGAATTGATTTTGGAGGATTCCATGCAAAAGAACTCACGCCCAAATTGTTCCCCCAAAACCGCCGTTGCCTATGCCCGCTACTCCTCCGCCGGTCAGCGTGATGTCTCCATTGAGCAGCAGCTGCAGGACATCTATGCCTATGCCAGCCGCGAAGGATATCATATTGTGCATGATTACGCAGATCATGCGCGTTCGGGATATAAGAACACGCAGAACCGCACCGCATTCCAGCAGATGATGGCCGCCGCCAAGAATGGCACCTTTGACACCGTGCTTGTCTGGAAGGTGGACCGGTTCGGCCGCAGCCGTGAAGATGCAGCCACATACAAGGGCCAGCTCCGCCGTTCCGGCGTCAAGGTAATCTATGTAATGGAGCCGATCCCGGAGGGCTCTGCCGGTGTCCTACTGGAAGGCATGCTGGAGGCCACGGCAGAATGGTACTCGAAGACTCTGTCTGAAAACGTTCTGCGCGGTATGAATGACAATGCTCAGAAGTGTCTCCACAATGGTGTCCGCGTCTATGGCTATTCCCTGGGTGCTGACGGCCATTATGCCATCGATCCCTCCGAGGCCGCTGTGGTTCGTTATATGTTCGCCCAGTACCGTGCAGGGTATTCTGCCGCCAGTATTCAGCGGGATCTTGCCGCCCAGGGAATTATAAACCAGCGCGGCCATGCTTTCACTACCAACACGATACTTTCAGCCTTGGCAAATGAACGGTATATAGGTGTTTATCACTGGGGAGATATCAGGATCCCCGATGGGATGCCCGCCATCATCACATCATTAGACTTTGAGGAGGCTCAGACCATGAGAGGGAAAACAGCTCGCCACATCGAACAGGGAGCCATTGACTATTTACTGACAGGTAAAGCGTTCTGCGGTCACTGCGGTGCCGCCATGATAGGAGCTTCCGGCACCTCCCGCACCGGTGAACGCCATTATTACTACACATGCCAGGCTCACAAGGCCCGGAAGGGATGCGACAAAAAATCCCTCAAAAAAGAGTATCTGGAAGACCTTGTGATTGACTTCCTGCTGGATCACGTTCTCCAGGATCCGGAGATTGAGCGCATCGCTGCCGCCGTCATGGATGCCCAGCAGAAGGAAATGAAAAATTCCCCACTCGCTGCCATGGAAGAAGAAATCGCCAGCGTCAACAAGCAGATCAACAACATCAACAACGCCATTGCCGCGGGTATCTGGTCATCCTCCACCGTTGTCAAACTGCGGGATCTGGAAGCCACCGCCGAGGAGTTGAAGAAATCCGCCGATGTCCTCCGCTATTCTCAGTCTCAGCTGCTGGATCATGACCGCGTTGTCTTCTTCCTCCGCCACATCGCCAAGCGGGACCGCTCCGATCCGGATGCCAGGAAGTATTTAATCCGAACGTTCGTGAATGCTGTGTATGTGTTCGATGACTACATCAAACTGGTCATCAACAACTGCGAGGGGAACCTCCGTGTTCCGCTGTCTGAGCTTCCGGAATCTGGTTCGGATAATGACAACTTTGCCCCACCAAACACATCACATCCGAACCACCGAATCACGATCTACGTGATCCCGTTGGCCGGATAAAAAAATAGCCTGAGGCGAAATGCCCCAGGCTTTTTCTTTATTCTTCTTCCGTATCCTCCGCGGGCGGTTTATCTTTCTCCTGCAGCATGATTGTCGACCCGCCTGCATCCGCGGCGTCGATCAGACCTTCCCCGACAATGTAGGCGATGACCGCAGCCCCGGCCATGATCAGCGCCGACACTCTGACGGCCGTCTCCTGTTCCGCACCGAATGCAACCACCAGCATGGTGACGAACTCCGCCACCGCCGCCCAGAACTTCCGGCTTGTTAACTTCCGCTTCCAATCCATCATGATTCCCTCCTGTTCATCGGTAATGTCCTGATCTCCTCATAGGCGTCCTTGACTGTCCCGTTTCCACCCAGCGCCTGATACGCCTCAAACATTGCGCCTATCGTGTCTCGCATGGTCGCGCCACAGTAACCGTCCGCGGACACCCGCTTGCAGTCCTCCAGGATCTGGCGCCGCAGCAGGCTCTGCATTCCGGCCTTGATTGCTTCCGTTTCCTTCGCCTGCTGCTGTTCCAGGGCTTCCCTGGCTGCCCGCTCTGCCTTGACCTTGCTGGACAGGTGCTTCACCGCCCAGCCCAGGCCCGCAATGATGAGGCCGAATACCCACTCAACCCAGTACTTGATAACCCATTCCGGCATGATCATCAGCCTCCTTCCTTCACGTCCGCTTCCGGATACATCCGCAGCAGCGCGGACGCCTGGTCCTTGTTGATCCCACTGATGACCACCGTATACCGCTTCCCATCCTCCGCCGTCTTCAGATACAGCGCCGCCCAGGTCTTCGGCCCGACGATCCCGTCAATCACCAGCCCGGCGTACTGCTGGAAATCCTTCACCGCCTTCAGCGTCTTGTCCCCGAAAATCCCGTCCGCCTTCCCGCAGTCAAAGCCCTTCTCATTCAGCCGTGTCTGCAGCAGCTGCACCGCCTCTCCCCGGCTTCCCTTCCGGACCGTCAAGTATTCCGTTGCAGGCTGTGTAGCGTCCTGGCTGCCGTTATAATCGACGCCCTTCAGCTCGCCCCACCATTTCCATTTTTCTTCAGAGATAGGGCTTTTGATCACGCCATACTGTGTGGTAGCCGCTTCGATGACCTCATTGTCCCCGATGTAAAGGCCAACGTGGCCCCGGTCATCATCTGTCCCGGTAAATACTGCAGTCCCAGGCAGAAGCGGCAAACCGTCCGCCCTGTGCCCTCGGATGAGGCTGCCTTTATCTGTGCAGTATTTGTTATACATCGTGTTGCTGCCGTGGTACATGTACCCGCCCAGCTCCTTGAATGCCCAGGCAAACAGCCCGGAACAATCAACCACATGGCGGCCCACCCACTGCATCCCAAACTTTTTGATCATGTCCCTGGTGGCCGCGTCCTGTTCTGCCTGTGTCCAGATTCCGCCAGCCGTCCCCCAGATATAGCCCCAGTGATTATCCAGGGCATACTGGAACTTTGCGATCAGATCCGCCGCCCGAATACTCATGTGATCACCTCCGTCAACTCAGCAGGGCCAGCAGCGCCTGGAGCTGTGCCTCTGTGATCTTCGTGTTTCCGATTTGCAGCGCGGTCTTGGCCTTGGCTGTTCCATCGTGCTGAACCTCAAATAGGTTCCCGCTCCCGCCCACTATAAATACTTGCTTCCCTTGGAAATTGTAGGCTCTCCATTTCCTGTAATCTAACGTCTGATCGCTGTTTTCTTCTCTGCAGATACGCGGTGTTTTATCCGTATCGTCTTCAATGACGATATCACCTACGTTATAATGTGCGCCTGGCTCCCACAATGGAAACATTTCTGCAGGATCATTCGAAAAACCGCATACAAACATGTGTTGCAGATTGGCTTTGCACTGGGCTCCAATGGCTCCACTATTCGGCCCATTTACTATGTTATTATTCCCATTTGTAAACGATGTGTGGCCAGCGACCGTATTGTCTGCTCCAAACGCCGTTGAAAAATTCCCCGATACATTATTTCGTATACCCCGCGCGATTGTATCACTACCGCTGGCGATGTTCCCATAGCCAAGAGACACGCTATATTTCCCGGAAGCTTCAGCGTTTTCGCCAAAGGCAATGCTCCCTTCGCCCACTGCGCTGTTTTCCTTCCGGCCCCTGCTCAGTGTGGTCTGCAGCACGGTATCAGTTGCCTCAGCCTTCCCGGCCATGTTCTCTTCAACCGCTTCAATTCTTTCATCTGTGCCCTTCTCAATTCTGTCAATCCACGTCCGCCATGGATCCGGCGCCTCCTCGCTGCCGTTCAACGCCGGTTCCACGAATGTGTCATAAATATAGCTTTTTGCGATCACATCCCCCTCAGAGAAAACCAGCTCGACCTTCCCGCGGCCGACCCGAGCCAGGTCACCGCTCTGGATGGTCCAGCAGACCATTCCGCTGGAGACGTCCACATATTCCGCCGCCACCGGATAGGCAGCCAGGTCCCCCGGCCGCTTATGCAGCACGGTGACCACCGCATCCGGATAAAGCGTCAGAATCTCCGCCGATTCCCGGAACCGGAGCGTCCGGTGTTCGTTTTCTCCCAGGCGGCCGATGTGATTCAGCCCCTTGGTCACGTCCAGGTAAATCATGCTCTCCACCTCCGTCAAATATATATGTATTCCCTCAATGCAAAGGGCGGGCACCCTTGCTCAAGGGGATACCCGCCCGGCCTTCATGGAGGGAAACCATGAAGCATAATGGAACCAGTCCAGCGATTTTAAAGTGTTAGACCAAATTTTGTGTCCCCGCAACCCGTTGATTTTTAAGGGTTTCCTGGTATTGTGCCGGAACCCTCTTTAAATCACTGACGCTTGACAGCCATGGTATTATGGCCTTGAGGTGATACGTATGGACAACGAACCACGTACCAACCGAGGCCGTCCGCGCTTTGGCGATCCACCCAAGCCGAAGGTGGTCAAGTTCTCGACCTCACTGCCACCCGATCTTTATGAAAGGCTTGAGCGGTATTGTGCTGACGAGGAACGTGACAAGGCATGGGTGATCAAGAAGGCCGTGGACAAATGGCTGACGGAGAAGGGCTACTGATGGGGTAGCCCCTCTCTTTTTATTGTCGTTCTGCGGTACTACTGGTGTTCCTCAGTATGACTTAAAGTGTTATTTAAAGGTCACTTTAAAGCAGTACCGAATACGCAGAGAACAGGATGTCTGCCAGTTGCCAATATCCCTGTGTTGCCGGGTGAACCGATTCAGCCGGAATATGTACAATCTGTTCCGCTCTCGGATTCGGATGATATTCAGTCCACCCGAAATTGTATTCTGTATCATGTGAGCAATAAAGCGGAGACACAAATACATCCTGCATATCCAGTAACGCAAGCGTTAGTTGTTTCGCCAGTTGCATAACCTTGATGTCCTCGTTGTACGCATATGCTAAAGCGCCAGAAGCACCAGCATATCCATCAGAACCAACACTTGCATATCCGTCTTGATTGCTCCTGTATATTGTGTTGCAGATAATGATTTTCAATGACGGATATTCTGCACGAATGCCGTTCACCATTGCAAGAATGTTTGTAACGCTTGGCTCAATGCCTTCCGCAATATCATTTGTTCCAAGCCAGATTTGCACCGCATCAGGCGCAGACTTTCCTTGCGTGGTCAAATAATGATTCAGCGAAAAAGCATTCCCATTCCAGAACGGGTTAGCTGATCCTAAAACGCTCGACACACCATCATAGCGATCATCGAAGGTGTATTCAGTATTTGCGAGATAGCTTGCCGCACTCCAGCCACTTCTCCCTTCGTGGTGAATTGTACCAGACGCATATTCGTTTCCCGCAGAATCTTGGTCTGCTCCGCTGTACCGTGTGCCGACAAATGTCAAATTATTACCTGACAGACGAATGCACTCAGGAAGCCATTTTTTCCAGTTCGTCAGGCTGTCACCAATCGGGATTACAGATTTAGCGGATGCAAGAGCCGCTTTTATCCAAAGAATAGAACATCCTTGCCATACAAGCTGATTAGACTTGTTATAGATATTGATGAACAAACGATATTGCCCAATAGAAAGCTGTGAATCCGTTCGGCCGCTTAACATTGCAGACGTTGCAGTAACAGTAAATTTCCTGCCCATAGCCGCGCCGACATCGCAGATCCACCGTACAATGTAGTCATCATTATCAAGTAATATCTGACTATTATATATTTCTATCGTTCGCCCAACCGCACAATATATATATTTCGGCACGAATACAAAACTCGGCTGTTGCAAGTTTTTGTATGTTGCGTTTGATGTATATGACGTATATAGGCCATAGGCATTTTTCTCAACTTTCAATGTTGAACCATATGTGCCAATTCTTATGGTCATTCTAATATACGCCGTATTCGCATTTGTTACTTTTGCGGCGTTTTGATTACTGGAACTATAAGTTAATAGGCTCCCATTCTCGCTATATTCCGCAAAATAACCAATCGGAGCAAGTTGGCTGTTCCGTTCTGTCGCACCCCTTGCAGAACATACAAAAACATCACCAGTTTTTGCAGGAAGCGGGTCAGATGTCGCATAGGTAGACGATGCAGTTGCAGGGCTTTGAGTTGTTGTTGTGCCATTTGGTTTGATAAAGCCATCTGTCCATTTTGAGTAATCAAACAAATTGAATACCACAACAGTATCAGCTTCTGGCTGAAGATCATCTATTTCTGCATCTATATCATTCAGACGATCTCCCAACGTCGTATAATCTCCACGAGCATCTGCCACTTCTGGCACTACCACATCATGATTCAATTCATACGTTACCGTATAAGGCTCATATGGAGTATATTGTCCGTTTTCTGTAATCTCGATCTGTATGTTCAGACCATATGTACCTGTCCTAACCGAAACGCCGATTTTAGAAATATTTTCAGGAACAGTATATGTTGATGCGCTTACAGACGGTGTGCTTGTTATAGTGTCACCGTTGTAAATTCCAACGCTATAAATATTAGCAATGGCCTGATTACCTGATGGGGCTTTATATGAGCAAGTAACAATATCTCCGGGATTAACATCAATAATGATAGACCGAAAATTCGTATCGTTATCTAATACCCCGTTATAATATTTCCCCGTGTTTAGCGCATCGGGATTCCACAGATTTTTTCCATAAGTTTCGGTAACAATATTCGTTATTGCGCTCTTTAAATCACTGACATCACTGTCGCTGGCCGCGTCAATATTCATCCTGGCCACGGACTTCTGGGTCTCCGTCAGGCTCTGGGACTGATCAAACCGGACACTTCCATTCTTTGCCGCAACCATCTGATCATAGACTGCCAGAATCTCCTGATAGGTTGGCACCGACTGCATCGGCACAAGCGCATCATCGACGAACGTGTTATTGATCATGCCGTCAATGATCCTGATGGTCCCGGTGACCCCTCCGCCGATCAGCTTCAACGCCAGGCAGAACTGTCCCTCATAGTCATATGCCGCCTGAGGCAGATCCACCCAGGCTTCATTTCCGCTGACGCCCGTGTTACTCCCGGTGATCGCCAGATTCGTCCCGTTGGGCCGCATCATGTAGCCCTGGATGCTGCACCCGCTCAGGCTCTCCGGCTCTCCGTCCCGATAGACCCGCACGCCGAACCGGTCCGCTTTCGTGTCATCCTTGCCAATGTTATGGCAAAGGAAGCTCCTGGCAATGTTGCCCGTGTTCAGTTCAACATCAAGGATATCCGCCTTGTAAACCGCCATCGTTTCCAACCTCCTTTAATTGGTCCCCAGCATCCGTGATACCTTGTCAATTGCTTCGTCAACAATTTCGTCAACTGCGCCGCCCGCCAGCTTGTTCAGCCGGATTGTTCCGCTCTGGATCGCGTACCCCGTCACCGTCCCGCCGGTCCGCGTCACGTTGCTTAATTTTAGCCCCGTGACCGTCTCCCGGATCGCGTCCCACTCCAGCTCCGTCACCTGGAGCGTTGTATTCAGCCCGATCCTTTCATCCTGGACTCTTACATAGTCATACAGCAGCACCGTTTCCAGCGCTTTATAATCCTTGTATTCGTCCGTGTCTTCCAGCATGGTAAAGTCCACCGTGATTTCCACCTGTGGGACGTCCGCGTGGTCACTGTCAAACCGCCGTTGCGCCCTGGCTTCCATTTCCGCCAGCAGCGTTGCTTCTGTCCATGTGGTGTCCGTCCCAGTCCCGTCATCCTTGCCGACCTGGCCTTGTACATTCAGCCGCTCCATTCGGATCACTGGATAGTCATCAATGTGGCTGCTGTCCACGTAGACCGCATCCAGATACATTTCATTTCCGTCCGCGTCCTTGGCCACCGGCACCACGCGGGTGATCACGTCCCTGTCATCGATCGTCCAGTTGACCCCCAGCAGATTTTTGCCGTATTTCAGGCCCAGCCCGCCGACATTCCCCGTGTTTGCCATTTCGACGAACATATCCCAGTTGTCCCGCTTGAATGCCGCGTTGAAGTGAGGCACAATCCCGATGTCCGGATCCAGCAGCGCATAGATCAGGTTTTTCCCCCTTATGGTCTGCGTATAGTCCGATGCGTCCGAAATATTGGTGTAGATGTTCCCGGCCTCATAGGGCTCAAACATCCCTTCTGTTGCCTGCCACACCGCCCGGCCCGCACTGGCCTGGGTGATCACGGCCTCTTTGATCAGCAATCCCGCCGCGTCATTGCTGACGTGCTCCGCCTCCACCGTCACCGTCATTTCCCTGGTTTCCACCGTCACCTTCCGGATCCGGAACAGCTGGGTGGTGATCACCCGCGGCTGGACCTCCTCCGGCGTCAGGTGCTGTTCGTTTGTCAGCTGGCTCTGTTTAATGTATCCCACGATGCCGCCGGTATAAGTAGCCATCTTCCACCAGGTGTCTGAATACTGGCCTTCGATCCAGATCAGCGTTGTCCCGGCCTGGAGCTTTGCGACTTCTTTTGCGCCGCCGGAAGTGCTGGAGATCTGCCGCCACCAGGCCGGATTATTATATGGCGGCACAAACCGCTGCCCGCTTCCCGCGTCAAACGCCGTACATACATAATTCTTTCCGTAGATCGTGACCTTGTCCCCGACGTTGTAATCCACGCTGTTGTCCCACTGCGCATAGCTGACCGGCTGCGGCTCGCTTGGTCCGTCCCGCAGTACCGCCGCTCCTGTCGTGTCATACAGCCACACATCCGACCCGGACCAGGAATTTTTGATCGTTTCCTTCGGCACCGGTGCCCGGATGATGTTCCCCACCTGGAGCGTCTGCCATTTCCCCCATGGATCAATCGGATGCACCATGGTCAGGTCATAAGCCCCGCCCGCGATCTGATGCAGCTTGCAGCTGGTAGGGCACAGCACCGCGTCCCCCATGCCCTCATAATCCCGATATTGCATCCCGTCAAAGCATACAATCACAGGTATCTCTCCCTCTTCGTGATTTTGATCTCGCTCCAGCCGCTGCCGTCAATGTAGTTGGCTCCCCTGGACAGCCGCGGGAAAACGCCCGTTGCCCGGCTGAGCCATGCGGCCGGTTCGCCGTCTCCCACCACTACCCAGATCAATTGACTTTCACAATCGATGTAAAGCTTGGAGTTGCTCACCGGCACCTGAGGCACCACGATCCGCTCCAGCACCGCTTCCCCGTCCACCGTCCGGCTGGTGCTGATGTTCACCAGGGCGCTGGTGCTTCCGCTTGCGCTCGGCGTCACCACAAACAATGGCCGCGCCTCCACGTCCCCCGCATTGATGACATCCGTGGCCGCTGTGATCGTGACTGCCGTGTCCGTGATCAGCTCCTTCAGCGGCTGACAGTACCACTGCACCTCACCGCTCCACACGTCCAGGTTTTTGGATACCTTGCTCAGCGTCACCGCGCCGATCACCCGCGCCCGCTGCTTCCGATCCGGTTCTCCGCTCACCGTCAGATACCCGTCCCCCCGCAGCCATTCATACACTGCCCGCACGTTGTGCCATCCCGTCACGCTGATGGTGGCCGTGCGGATGTAGCTGTTATAGATGTGCTGGCCTTCCGTGATGGTCAGATCTCCATCCCGCCCAGGGATCTGGATGTGCTGCACCCGCTCCTCCGGCCGGATGATGTCCATGGGCCCCCGGAGCCGGACCCCCCGGCTCCGGCAGTCAACACCGTTCCAGATAAAGTAACTCGCCATGTTTTCACCTCCACCTGATCCAGATCGCCGCCAGGATCAGCAATATCCCGAAGATATTAACCGCCAGCGCAACGTCATCAGCTCCCATAGCCCGACATCCTCCGCCGGTTTGCACTGGCCATCGCGTCCGCCAGTCCCTGAGCGTCGGCCCCGCTGTTCATGATCATCTTTTCCACATACAGATTCGAGTTATACGACCGGCTGCTTACCTCCCGCGCCGGAACCACGCGCTCACCCGCGTGGAGGATCGCCGGATACCCGTCAAACGGGACCGACCAGATGCCATTGGCATGAAATTGGAATTTGTCCATGATCCATGTATATCCGCCACCTCCCATCCCTCCGAGGCCCCCACCACCTGTGAAAGCCAGGGAAACAGGAATCGTGACCGGTCCGATCTCTTTGGCAATGTTTTCAGCAGCGTTCTCCGGGATTTCCGGCTCCGTTTCCACTGGGACAGGGCTGTCCCCATTGATCGCAACCTTGAACAGCTCCCACAAGCTCTTTTTGCTCGCTTCTGGGTGTGCTGCCACATCTTCTATCGCAGGTTGAATAATGTCTTTTTCTATCATCTCAGACAATGCTGTTCCAGCTCGCCCGCCATTCATAGGATCTGCAAAATCCAGCACCGCGGCCTGTTTCCCGCTTGATTCAATCTTCCCGGCTTCCAGGGTGTCCACCGTGATGACTGCATCCTTCGGAATCCGGCTTTCCTTTGCTTCATTCTCCTGTTGTGCCTTTGTCGGGTTCCCGTTCGCATCATACAGATCCGACCACTGCGCATCACCGCCGCTTGGCGTTGCCAGGGTGAACGCGAATGCCAGCCAGGGCGCGACCTTCAAAACCGCCGCGGCGAAAGCCGTTCCCCAGCTCGTACCAGCAGAAGCCCCCGCCGCCGCAGCCCCCGCCGCGCCCGCTGCCGCTCCTGCGCCAGTAAGGCCACGCAGTCCATTGATCAATGCCAGGATCTTCAGCCCGCCTTCCGTCAGTTTTAGTCCAAGCCACCCCGCCCCGATAGCCTCAATAGCTCTGACAACGCTATCTTTATTATCTGCAAGCCATCTCATGCTTCCGACGAGCTTATCAAACAGGGTTGTGAAATTATTAACAACTTCATCCGGCTGGATTTCTCCCAGCTCGGCGAATAATGTACTGACGCTTTCCCCAAGCCCTTCCAGCGCTGCCTTTCCTTCCGGCGTTTCCAGGTATTTTAGCACATTGGTCATCAGCCCATTCAGGGCATCCGTTGCCGCTGTCAGAGATGGAGCCAGCGCCGCCCATCCTTTGTTTGTCAGCGTCTCAATGTTGCCCTGCAGCTCTGCAACTTTATCATTGAGCGTTGCCAGGTTATTCACTTCTTCTTCCGTGTTGACATTCACTTCGCCGAGCGCCTTCTGATAGGCTTCCTGGCTGTTGTATTCCCGGAAAAGCGGAATCAATTCCTTCCAGCTCTTTCCGAAAAGCTGCTGAGCTGCCGCTTCCTTGTCGAATCTCTCACCCATGGCCATGATAGCCTGGCCCGCTTTCCAGAACATCTCTGTCGGATCATCCGTCGCAAATACCCGTGCTGTCTCCCCAAACTTACCAATCGTCTCAGACAGCAAGCCCAGCTCCTGCATCGTCTGGAAGAATCCATCGCTGCCGTTTCCGATGTTCTTCGCCAGTTTGTCCCGGCTTTTCAGCATCGCGTCAACCGACGTGTCAAGGCCGTTCGAGACAAGTTTCTGCATCCGCAGGAAGGTATCCAGGTCAATCCCATACATCAGAGCCATGGTGGACGTATCATCTGCCCACCTGGCCGCATTCATCACGTTGTCCCATATCTTCTGCCCAAGGTCCACCGCAGCCCCGGCGGCCTTCTCCATCGTGCTGGTGATGGTATTGATTCCACCGATCACCTGGTCCAGACTGATCTTCTTCCCGATGCTGTTCACGCTGTCGGCCAGGGCGCCGGCGCTCTGCGTCGCGGCTTGCTGACCCTGATCCAGCACGTCAATGGAGCTTTTCGTCTCCAGCATGGCCGTTTGAGCGTTCAGCATCCTCTGTTCCAGTTTCTGATATTCCACGCTGGTAGGCGCGACGCCCTGGGCCCGCATCTGCTGCATTCCCTGCTGCAGCTGAGTGACCAGCTGCTTCTGCCGGTTCATCTTGTCTGTCAGCAGCTGGGTCTTCTGCTCCATGTAGACCTGAGCATCACCGCCCGCCCGGAAACTCGCCTCGTTGACCTTCAACGCCGCATCAAGGGTTTTAAGGCTGGCTTGCGCCTCATTGACGCCCTGTTTAAAGCTGCTGGCGTCCGCGCCAATCTTGTAATTAACCGCCATCCTCTCAATCCCCCCACATTCTGTTCATCACTGCCAAAATATTGGTCTGGTCGTATCGTCTCCGGTATGCGTAATAGTCCAGGACTTCCCCCGGCCGCATCCGGTTAATTTCTTCTCTCTTCAGTCCGGCGATCAGCCCGCAGGAAACAATCCGCCGGTACGTCATTTCCCTGGCGCTTTTTTTCGGTTCTCTTCCTCCACCAGTTCATCCACCGGCCCGCTCTCTTCCTGCTCCTCCGCCGCAGCCTCGCTCATCTGAGCATCGTTCACCACGGCCATCACCGCCAGCCCATAGGCCAGGATCAGACCCGGCTTCATGGCTCTCAGCACAGCCTTGTCCGTCAGATCCGGCTCTTTCCCGTCTTCTTCCAGACCGGCGTTGCCCAGGATCCTGACCAGCTTCCCGAACTTTGCCATCCTCCGCGGATCTGTTTCCAGCTCCATCACCCAGCTTTTATCATTCTCAGGATCAGCCAGGTGCAGCCCAAAAACCTCATCCCGCAGCTGAGCCACCGTGCACCCCACTTCTGCCTGGATGGCGATCAGCTCATACGTGGACAGGTACAGCGGAATCTCTCTCTCTCCCAGTTTGATTGTCAGTTTCTCCATGTTTCCCTCCATATACAAAAAAGAGGGGGACGCGGCCGCCCGCTGTCCCCCGTCGAGCGCATCAGGCCACGTTCAGCAACCCGTTGATAAACGCCTTGGCACTGGCAATGGTATCAAAGCTGTTGTGCAGCTGATATTTCAGATTGCTTCCGCCGTCCACATCCAGTCCGGCGGCCCGGCCCGTCAGCGTAGGATGTCCCCAGGTGATCTGACCCTGACGCGTCTGGGTGGTCTGGCTGTCCTCATGGAATTTGATCTTGAGCGTCACCCAGGCTTCAAACTTCCGGACGCCCTCGTCCCGCATCACGCGGATATAACCGAAGCCGCCCCAGGGGCTGCCCTTGTCAGTGACCCACTGGCCGCCGGCTGTCGCACCTGTGCCACCACTGCGGGCTTCTTCACCCAGCACAGCCACCCGGTCTTCATCGCTGATGCCGGTGCTCTCGAAACTGATCTGCAGATCCGTGATGCCGTCATCGTCATCCACAATGCGGTCATCGCCATAATCCGGATTATTCCCGCGGGTATACGTCACGTTGGCCTGCACGGCCTCCTTGATGACCCGGCCCGTTCCATAAACAGGCATGCTGCCATCGGTGTGGCTGGGG
>ODAJ012167096.1_pt1 | contig 13822 bp, 10 predicted proteins | sample 1539241 | NCBI WGS metagenome assembly ODAJ01 (sample SAMN02144231, study PRJEB22623) | gut metagenome | biome: sheep rumen | host: Ovis aries | place: New Zealand | reverse complement strand
GTGTAGCCAAGTGGTAAGGCACGGGACTTTGACTCCCGCATTCGTAGGTTCGAGCCCTGCCACCCCAGCTTTATGACCCATTAGCTCAGTTGGCAGAGCACTTGACTTTTAATCAAGGTGTCTGGAGTTCGAATCTCCAATGGGTCACTTTCTTCTGTCGGCTGCTGTTTCTCTTCTGCGGGCGTGGCGGAATGGCAGACGCGCCAGACTTAGGATCTGGTGCCGAAAGGCGTAAGAGTTCGAGTCTCTTCGTCCGCACGGGTTCCTGTTTATGCGGTAGTAGCTCAGTTGGTAGAGTGCCACCTTGCCAAGGTGGATGTCGCGGGTCCGAGTCCCGTCTACCGCTCCATTTTTTTGCGGGTGTAGCTCAATGGTAGAGCTCCAGCCTTCCAAGCTGGTCACGTGGGTTCGATTCCCATCACCCGCTCTTTTTTTTGCAAAGGGAGGCCCTTCCGATTCCGGAAGGGCCTCCTGTCTGTTCATGCTTCGCTCTGCTCCTCCGCCAGCGGAAGCTCGAACCAGAAGGTGGTTCCCTGCCCCAGCTGGCTCTCCACGCCGTACGCGGCGCCGTGCTTTTCCAGAATGCTGCGGCAGATGTTCAGCCCCAGCCCGCTGCCGATCACCGCCCGCCGGTGGTTTTCCCGGCTGCGGTAATACCGGTCCCAGATGTAGGGGATCTCATCCGGCGCGATGCCCTCTCCCGAGTCCGAAACCCGCATCCGGGCCCTGCCCGGCCTTCTTTCCAGCGTCACGCGCACGGTCCGGTCCTCCCCGGTGTAGGTCAGGGCGTTTCCCAGCAGGTTATACACCACCTGGCTGATCCGTCCGCTGTCCGCCTGAACCCAGCAGTCCTCTCCGGGCTCGAGCACCACGTGGTACCCCTCCACCGCTGACATCTTGCTGACCCTCTCGCAGATTTCCCCGGCCAGCGTCCGCAGGTTCAGCCGTTCCTTCTTCAGCTCCAGATTGCCCATCCGCAGCCGGCTGAAGTCCAGCACCTCGTTGACCATCGTGGACAGGCGGTTCGTCTCGTCGATGATGATCTGCATGTTCTCCGGCGTCACCTCGTCCGGCATGTCCCGCATGGCCTCCGCATATCCCTCAATCATGGTCAGCGGGGTGCGCAGGTCGTGGGAGATGTTCGCGATCAGCTCCCGCTGCAGATCCTCCACGCGGCCCAGGCTCTCCGCCGCCTGCACCAGGGTATCGTTCAGCTGGGCAATCTCCCGGTATCCGCCGCTGTGGGGCGGCCGGACATATCGGGACCGGCTCAGCTCCCGGGCCGCCAGGTTGGTCTCAATGATCGGTTCCGAGATGCTGTTGGCCATCGTAAAGCCCACCAGGCCCGTGGCGATCAGCATGGCAATCACCATCAGCACGAACTGATGCGTCATGGCCTCGCGGGTCGCCCGGATGGGGCTCATGCGGGCCGTCATCAGCAGCATGCCCCTTCCTTCCGCCAGGGAGACCTGTCTGCCCATCATCAGATACTGGTTGATCGCCGAGCGGGGCAGGGAGGCATGCTCCTTTTCCTTCTCCCGTCCGGAGGCGATGTCCTCCCCCGTCTGGAAGGACACCGCCTCGGTCACGGGCCGGTCGGTTTCCTCCGTCCGGCGCTTCCAGTCCGCCAGCGTCTCCCGGCTCATGTCCTCCAGCGGTGTGTAGCGAATTCGTCCCCCGCGCAGCACCGTCTCGCCCGCTTCGTTCACCAGCAGAATGCCCAGGTCGTTTTCCTCTCCGATCTGCTCGGCCAGCTCCTGCAGGTTTTCATGGTTCAGGTTCTCCTGCAGCGTTTCCGCCGCCCGGTTCAGCTGCGTCTGGGTCGATGCCCGGTAGATGTTGTACAGCATGGCGCTCTGGGACAGCCAGACCAGTGAGAGCATGAACCCTGCCAGCAGCAGCAGATACAGCAGTATTTTCCCCCGGATTCCCAGCCTTCCGGCCCAGAAGGTCTCCCGGAAGGCCAGCGAACCGCGCCTATTCCTTTTCAAAGCGGTACCCCACCCCTCTGAGCGTGGTGATCTTATCCGCGCACGGCCCCAGCTGCTTGCGCAGCAGCTTGATATGCGTATCCAGCGTCCGGTCGTCCCCGAAGAAGTCGTATCCCCAGACCTCGCTGATCAGCTTTTCCCGCGTCAGCGCAATTCCCCGGTTCCGCACCATGTAGAACAGCAGATCGTATTCCTTCGGGCTCAGATCCACCTCCTGCCCCTCCACGCTGACCCGGCGCGCGGTAAAATCCACCTGCAGGTTGCCGATGGTCACGATCTCGTCCTCCTGCTTTTCCCGGCCGCCGCCCCGCTTCAGCACGGCGCCCACCCGCATCATCAGCTCCTTGGGGGAGAAGGGCTTGACCACATAGTCGTCGATGCCCAGCTCAAAGCCGTGAATCCGGTCGTATTCCTCTCCCCGGGCGGAAAGCATGATCACCGGCACCGTCTCCGTCTTCCGGATTTCGCGCACCGCGGAAAATCCGTCCAGCTCAGGCATCATCACATCCATGATGATCAGATCGTAATGCTTTTTCCGGCACATCTCCACCGCCTGCATGCCGTTCGTGGCTTCCTCGACCTCATATCCTTCAAACTTCGCATATTTTGCGATCAACGCCCGAATTCTGCTCTCGTCGTCCACAATCAGCAGGGTCATGATCCATATCCTCCCTTTTTTCCCTTTCTGGTTTTCAGTATAATGCCGGCCGGTCCGAAATGCAACCCGCCCGCAGGCCGGGCTTGCGCTTCTCCCCCCTTTGGGAGTAAAATATTCCCGTTGTTTGTCATTTTGCCGCGGCAGAAGGGAGGCATTCGCGTGAATTTCCTGGGCTCTCTGATTTCCCTGGCTTCTGCCGGTATGCTGATGCTCTCCTCCTCGCTGATGACCCTCGCCCCTCAGCACGATATCGAGGGGCTGCTCTTCCTCTGCAACCGGGAGTGGACCATTGCCGAATCCTATGTTCCCGCCTCGCTGCGGGAGGCGGATGTCCCGGGGCAGGTCCGGCGGATGCGGCCGGAGGCCGCCGCCGCGCTGGAGGAAATGTTTGCCGCCTGCCAGGAGGAAACCGGCGTGACGCTCATGTCCATCAGCGGATACCGTTCCTACGCCTCCCAGAAGAATATCTATCAGCGCAAGCTGGACAGCGTTCGCGGCAACGTGGCCAAAGCGCAGCAGTATGTCGCCCCGCCCGGCACCAGCGAGCATACCCTGGGGCTGGCCATGGACATCGGGCAGAAAAAGAAGCCGCACCTGACGGAGGCCTTCGCCGCCACGGAGGGCGGCGTCTGGGCCCGGGAAAACTGCTGGCGCTTCGGCTTCATCCTCCGCTATGATCAGGCCTGGGAGGAAATCACCGGCTACAGCTACGAGCCCTGGCATTTCCGCTATGTGGGCCGGGAGCTGGCGAAGGAAATTCATGATTCCGGCCTGCCGCTGGAGCTCTGGCTTCCCGGCTACCGCACGCGCCGTCTCCTCGCGCTCCTGGGCGTACCCGAGGCGGAAGCGGTCTCCGATCCCGTTCCTTCCTCCGAGCCCAATTCCTGAAAGAGAGGCACCCACTCATGCGATCCGCTTTTTCCGGTTTCCTTCGCCGCGTGCTCCTTCTGTTCTCCGCGCTGGCCTGTCTGGCGTCCCTCTGCCTCCCCGCTCTCGCGGAGGAGGATGAGCTGATGATCGAGGAAATTGTTGAAAACATCGATCTGGACGCCGTCGTCTACGGGGATGTCCCCTGGGACTTTCCCGTCCCCCTCGAGGACATGGAGCCGGATTATGTCCGTCTGGCCAATAAGCATTATCTCCTGGAAAAGGATTTCTACGCCGCTCCCCTGGTGACCGTCAAGTCCCGCAAGGCGGACAGGGACGGCAACAATACCAACGGCGGCATGCTCAAGGCCTCCGGCAGCAAAATGCAGCTGCAGGAAACCTGCTGCCAGGCGCTTGTCGCCATGAGCGAGGCGGCCCGGCAGGAGGGACATCTGCTCTATCTCAAGAGCGCCTACCGCTCCTATCAGACCCAGAACACCATGTATTATAACCGCCTCAAGCGGAATAACGGCAGGGATGACGGCTGGGTCGCCATGCCCGGCTCCAGCGACCATCAGACCGGTCTGGGCTGCGACGTGGTTCCCCGCTCCTGGAAGAACAAATCCATGAACGGCAAAATGGGCCGGGAGCCGGAATGCATCTGGATGGAGGCCCACTGTCATGAGTTCGGTTTCATCCTCCGGTATCCCGAGGACAAGGAGGACATCACCGAAATCAATTACGAGCCCTGGCATCTGCGCTATGTCGGCCCTGCCGCCGCCGCGTATATCATGGAAAACGGCCTGTGCCTCGAGGAATTCGTCGATCAGCTTCAGGCCGCCATCGACCGCTTTCTGTCCGCCGGGGGCGATCCGAAGCTGGTGGAGGCCTTCATCCAGACACCGGCCGATGCATCCGACGGCGCTCAGTCCTGAACGGATAACTGACTCTTTATGACTGGAGGCATCCTCTGTTGAACACCATGACCCTCGCTCTGATCCTGTTCGTCATCATGTATGTTCTGCTGCTGATCTTTTCGGAGAAGCGCTGGATCATCGCCCTGGCCGCGGCGCTCCTCTATATCGTTCTGGGCATTCTCCCCATCGGCCAGGTTTTCGGCTCCATCAACTGGAACGTGCTCATGATGCTCACCGGCACCATGGCCATCGTGGAGCTGTTTATCCAGAGCAGAATGCCCCTTCGCATGGCGGAAGGGCTCCTGAAGATCACACCCAATGTCAAATGGGCCATCGTCGCGCTGTCCCTCTTCTCCGGGCTGATCTCCGCCTTCGTGGATAACGTGGCCACCGTGCTCATGGTCGCTCCGGTGGGGCTGGCCGTCGCGCGAAAAATCCGTACCAATCCCGTTCCGGTGATCATCTCCATCGCCGTATCCAGCAATCTGCAGGGCGCCGCCACCCTCGTGGGGGACACCACCTCCATCCTTCTGGCCGGCCACCTGAACATGAGCTTTAATGACTTTCTGTGGTATCAGGGGCGCCCCGGCATCATCTTCGCCGTGGAGGCAGGCGCCCTGCTGACGGTCCCCGTGCTGCTCTGGCTCTTCCGGAAGGAAAAGGCCTCCGTCGCAGCCTCCGAGAAGACCGCGGTATCCGATTATATGCCGACCGTCCTGCTCCTGGGGACCATCGTGCTGCTCATCGTCGCCTCCCAGTTCCCGGAGAAGCCGGATCTGACCAACGGCCTCATCTGCTGCGGTCTGGCGGTCATCGGCATCGTCTATGAGCTGCTCCGGGGAAAGAATCCCGGCCTTCTCAAAAGTGTCGCCCAGGCCATCGATTACAAAACCCTGCTCCTGCTCACCGGCCTGTTCCTGGTCATCGCCGGGCTGACCCATGTCGGCGTCATCGACATGATTGCCCAGGCCTTCGTCAAGGTCGGCGGTCAGTCGGTCTTCCTCATGTTCGCCCTCATCGTGGGCGTTTCCGTCCTGCTCAGCGCCTTTGTGGATAACATCCCCTACGTGGCCACCATGCTGCCGGTGGTCTCCGGGATTTCCACGCTCATGGGCATTCCGCCCTATCTGTTTTCCTTCGGTCTGCTGATCGGCGCCACCCTGGGCGGCAACATCACCCCCATCGGCGCCTCCGCCAACATTGCCGGCATCGGCATTCTGCAGAAGGAGGGTTACACCGTCTCCACGAAGGATTTCATCCGCATTGGCATTCCCTTCACCCTGATCGCCGCCCTGTCCGGCGCCGCGGTCATCTGGCTGGTCTGGGCCTGAGCCGCTTTTCCCCGTTCAAAAATCCCGGAGGCATCGCGCCTCCGGGATTTTCAGTTCCCTGTTCTCACCGGAATCAGAGATCCGCGTTTCCGTCCGGCTCCGCGCCTTCCGCGGCGTCCTCCGGCCTTTCCACAGGATCCTCCTCTTCCTTTTCCGCGCGGCATACGCCGACGACCTGGCTTCCCTCGCTCAGCCGCATAATCCGCACGCCCTGCGTGTTCCTGCCGCACAGCCGCACGTCTGAGGCCCGGGAGCGGATGATCGTCCCGTCGTCGGTGATCAGCAGGATATCCTCGTCCTCATGCACGAACAGCAGCGCCGCCAGCTCGCCGGTCTTTTCCGTCAGGTTGATGGCCCGGATGCCCTTGCCGTTTCTGCCCTGCTCCCGGTATTCCTCCGGATCGGTCCGCTTGCCGTATCCCAGCGTCGTGATCGCCAGCACCGTCGTGTCCGGCTCCACCGCCGCGATATCAATCACCTCATCCTCCTCGCTCAGGCGGATGGAGCGCACGCCGATGGAGTTTCTTCCCAGGTTCCGCACATGCCGCTCGTTGAAGCGGATGCACATGCCCTTGCGCGTGCTCAGCAGCATGTCATCCTCGCCGCTGCTCAGCCGCACGCCGATCAGCTCGTCCCCTTCCCGCAGCGCGATGGCGATCAGCCCGTTCTTCCGCAGGTTCCGGAATTCATCCAGGGCCGTCTTCTTGATCATGCCCCCGCGGGTCGCCATCACCAGGTTCATCTGGCTCTCCTGCTCCCTGGGCATGGGCAGCATGGTCGATACCTTCTCCCCGCCCGCGATCTGCAGCAGGTTGATGATCGCCGTGCCGCGGGCCTGCCGTCCGGCTTCCGGAATCTGGTAGCACTTCAGGCTGTACACCTTGCCCGTGTTCGTGAAGAACATGATCTCCTGATGCGTGCTGGTCACAAACAGCTGGGTTGTGTAGTCCGTTTCCTTCACGTTCATGCCGCTGACGCCCCGGCCGCCCCGGTGCTGCGCCCGGTAAACCGAGGAGGGCACCCGTTTCACGTAACCTTCGTGGGTCAGGGTCACCACCATGTTTTCTTCCTGGATCAGATCCTCCACGTCGATTTCGCCTTCCACCACGGTCAGCTCGCTGCGGCGCTCGTCGCCAAACCGGTCCCGGATCGCCGTGATCTCCGTCTTGATCACTTCCATCAGCAGATGCTCATCCGCCAGGATGGCCGTCAGCCGGGCAATGGTCTTTTCCAGCTCCTGGTATTCCTCCAGCAGCCGCTCCCGTTCCAGACCGGTCAGCCTTGCCAGCCGCATGTCCAGGATAGCCTGCGCCTGCCTGTCGCTGAAGTCGAACCGGGCAATCAGCGCCTCCTTGGCGCTGGCCGTGTCCTTGCTGCCGCGGATGATGGCCACGATCTCGTCGATGTGATCCAGCGCCTTCAGCAGCCCTTCCAGAATATGAGCTCTCGCGTTTGCCTTGTCCAGCTCGTATTTCGTCCGCCGGGTCACTACGTCCTTCTGGTGCTCCAGATAGTAGTAGATCATCTCCCGCAGATTCAGCACCCGCGGCTTTCCGTCCACCAGCGCCAGCATGTTCGCGCCGAAGTTTTCCTGCAGGGACGTATGCTTGTACAGGTAGTTCAGCACCACCTGCGGATACACGTCCTTTTTCAGCTCGATGACGATGCGCATGCCGTTCCGGTCGCTCTCGTCCCGGATGTCGCTCACGCCCTCCAGCAGCTTATCCCGCACCAGGTCGCCGATCTTCTCCACCAGCTTCGCCTTGTTGACCATATACGGGATTTCGGTGATCACGATGCGGCTCCGGTTTCCGGGCATCTCCTCGACATTGCTCCGGGAGCGCACGGTAATCTTGCCGTGCCCGGTATAGTAGGTCTCCCGGATGCCCGCCCGTCCCAGGATCATGCCTCCCGTCGGGAAGTCCGGTCCCTTGATATGCTGCATCAGATCCTCGATCGTGCAGTCCGGATTGTCAATCATGCACACCACGCCGTTGATCACCTCGGTCAGGTTGTGCGGCGGGATATTCGTGGCCATGCCCACGGCAATGCCGTTGGAGCCGTTCACCAGCAGATTGGGAAACCGGGCGGGCAGCACGGCAGGCTGCTGCAGCGTCTCATCGAAGTTCGGGTAGAAATCCACCGTATCCTTCTCGATGCCCTCCAGCATGTACATCGTCAGCTTCTGCATCCGCGCCTCGGTGTACCGCATGGCGGCCGCGCCGTCCCCATCCACGGAGCCGTAGTTGCCCTGGCCGTCCACCAGGGGATAGCGGATGTTGAAGGGCTGCGCCAGGCGCACCATCGCGTCATAGACGCTGGAATCTCCGTGGGGATGATATTTGCCCAGCACATCGCCGACCAGACGCGCGCTCTTGCGATAGGGCTTGTCAGGCGTCATGCCCAGCTCGTTCATGTCATACAGGATCCTGCGGTGCACCGGCTTCAGTCCGTCCCGCACATCCGGCAGCGCACGGTCGATGATAACAGCCATGGCATAGGAAATGAAGCTCTTCTTCATCTCCTGTTCCAGATTGACGGGAATCAGCTTATCTTGAATCATATCGTTTCCTCGTTATTTCTGTCTATTTCCTCTGCATCGGCTCACGGCCTTTGTCCGCTTACACGTCCAGATCCCGCACCAGGTCGCTGTTCTCCTGAATGAACTGCTTCCGGGGTTCCACGCTGTCCCCCATCAGCAGCGTAAACAGCCGATCCGCCTCCATGGCGTCGCTGGGGGTAATCTGCATCATGGACCGGGTCTCCGGATTCATCGTCGTCATCCACAGCTGCTCGCTGCTCATTTCACCCAGACCCTTGTAGCGCTGAATCTCCGGCTTCGGATCCCGGCCGATTTCGTCCAGCAGCCGCTGCAGCTCGTCGTCGTCATAGACGTAACGCTCCGTCTTTCCCTTGGTCACCTTGTACAGCGGCGGCATGGCCGCGTACACATAGCCCTTCTCCACCAGCGGCCGCATGAAGCGATAGAAGAACGTCAGCAGCAGAATCCGGATATGGGCTCCGTCCACGTCCGCATCCGTCATGCACACAATCCGGTGATACCGCAGCTTGCTCTCGTCAAACTGATCCCCGAATCCGCAGCCGAAGGCCGTAATCATCGCCCGGATTTCCTGGTTGTCCAGCGCCCGGTCCAGCCGGACCTTCTCCACATTCAGGATCTTGCCCCGCAGCGGCAGAATCGCCTGGAAATGCCGGTCCCTGCCTTCCTTGGCGCTGCCGCCGGCCGAATCTCCCTCCACCATGAAAATCTCGCACTTGGAGGGATCCCGCTCCGAGCAGTCCGCCAGCTTGCCCGGCATGCTCCCGCTTTCCAGCACGGTCTTCCGCCGTACGGTTTCCCGGGCCTTCCTCGCCGCCTCCCTGGCCCGCTGCGCGTCCACGCAGCGGCTGACGATGGCCTTGGCCACGGACGGATTCTCCTCCAGGTAGGTGCTCAGCTCCTCGCTGACCAGGCTGTCCACGACCCCGCGAACCTGTCCGGAGCCCAGCTTGCTCTTCGTCTGGCTTTCAAACTGCGGATCCTCCATCTTGATGGAGATGATGGCCGTCAGGCTCTCCCGCACATCCTCGCCCTTGAGGTTCGGTTCATTATCCTTGAGCAGCTTGTACCGCCGGCCGTAGTCGTTGATCGCCCGGGTCAGCGCGGTATTGAAGCCCACCAGATGCGTACCTCCGTCCGGCGTGGCGATATTGTTGGCAAAGGAATAGACATTCTCGGCATAGCTGTCGTTGTACTGCATGGCCATTTCCACCAGAATGCCGTCCTTGATGCCCTCGGTGTAGATCGGCTCCGGAAACAGCACCGTCTTATGCTGGTTCAGGAACTTCACAAATTCCCGCAGGCCGCCTTCATAGCAGAAATCATTTTCCTTCCTGCTTTCTCCCCGCTCGTCCCGGAAAATGATGCGCACGCCCTTGTTCAGAAACGCCATTTCCCGCAGCCGGGTGCGCAGCGTGTCGTATTCAAATTCGCCCGTTTCAAAAATGCCTTCCGGGTTTTCCTCGCTCTTCACGTCCGGCCAGAACTGAATCGTCGTGCCGGTCCGGTCCGTTTCACCGATCACCTTCAGATCGTACAGATATTTGCCCCGTTCATATTCCTGCTGATATATATGCCCGTTCTGATACACCGTCACCGTGAAATGACGGCTCAGCGCGTTCACCACCGAAGCGCCCACGCCGTGCAGGCCGCCGGAAACCTTGTAGCCCCCGCCGCCGAACTTGCCTCCCGCGTGCAGCACCGTCAGGCAGACCTCCACGGCCGGCCGGTGCATCTTCGGATGCATGCCCACGGGAAAGCCGCGGCCATCGTCGCGCACGGTCACGCTGCCGTCCGCGTTCAGCGTCACGTCAATTTCCCGGCAGTATCCCGCCAGCGCTTCATCCACCGAGTTATCCACGATCTCGTACACCAGGTGGTGCAACCCCCGCGCGTCCGTCGAACCGATGTACATCCCGGGCCGCTTGCGCACGGCCTCGAGCCCTTCCAGCACCTGTATCTGATCCTCGCCGTAATCGGCGGTCACCGCGGTCACGTTTTCCAGATTTTCCAATTCTTCCGCCATGCTGCACCTCTTCATCGTTCTCGTCCGGCGGCCTCCGCCCGAGCTCAAAAAAAGGGCGGTTCAGGGCCATTTCGCAAAGGCCCTCCGCCCCTGAAAAATCAAGCATTCCGAACAGATTGATTATATCATAAATTCCGTAAAAAAGAAAGCTTTTTCCCCTTTTTTTCGGGGCTTTTTCCGCCTTCCGGCACAAAAGGTTCGTCCCTGCTTCTGAACCTTTCTCAGCGGAGCCTCATCCGATGTTCGTGGTGCTCCGCCCAGGCCATCGCGGCCAGCCCCAGCGCTTCGGCGCCGTAGATCGCCAGGGGCGGTATATCCCGCTCCCCCAGGCTGATTTTGCCGTCCAGCGCGAACTCGCCCACGATCACCACCGCGCAGACCGCCAGCCCGATCACCGGGGCGGTCCACCGTCCGGGACCGCGCCTCCCGGACTGCAGCGCCAGCGCCACGAGAATGCCCTCGCAGATCAGGAAGCACGTCAGCTGCTCAGCCCGCACAAACAGCCAGGAAATGCTCTGCATCCGCAGGCTTTCCAGCAGAATCTGGGGCAGGCACAGATAGAAAACCGTCCTCCGGAACCGGTCCGAATCCTTCCGGTGCACCAGGCTCAGCGCGCAGGCCGCCAGGGAGAACACGCCCTCCAGCACGAACACCGCCAGATAGCTTTCAAACCACTCGCCGTCCCAGGTGAAGCGCACGGCCAGCGGGAAAAAGCCGTCCTCCAGATACATGCCCACGCCCAGCATGCCCAGGAAGCCCTCCCCGAAGCGCGCCAGCGCGGCCAGAAGCGCCCCGGCGGGAGCAAACAGTCCCAGCGCTTCCTTCACAGGTTTCCCCGTGCTCCCGGCCGCCAGCGCCGCTCCCAGCGCGACGCCCGCCGCTCCGCCGTAATAGCTCAGCGTGTTCACATCCCATTCCGTGACCGCCCGCAGCGGGTTCCCCCAGGGAAAGATATCGATCCGCAGCAGCACATAGCCCAGCCGGGCGCAGCCCGCCCCCATCAGCCCGCTCAGCAGGCAGGTCCACAGCGCCGTCCGCGCAGCTCCCCGGCCGCCCCAGCATTTCCGGGCCATCAGCCCATACATCAGGCAGCTCAGCGCCAGGCTTCCACCCATCCAGGCCAGATAGGCCGGCATCTGTACCATGGTGATTCTTTCCTCCTCCGGGCTTTTCCTCTGAAGCGGTTTCCCGCGTCTCAGTCAAAATCCGCGCTGGCAAAGTAAATGATATCCGTAATCGGGCGCACATTCTGCCCATCATTCTTCACGTTGTTGATCTTGGTCCCCAGAAAGATCATCTGCGTGGAGTTGCCTCCGTCCAGCGTGTAGACCGTCCTGCAGTCCGCAAGCGACATGGCCAGATCCCGCAGCGTCACCAGATCCAGCCCCCAGCGGCAGCACAGCACCATGTACTGCAGCGGTCCCACCTGCGCAAGGCACATCCGCTGGGCCCGGCCGCCCGGCTCCGCGTGCGCGGGCGAATGGGATTCATCCAGCAGCGCCTCATCCGGCACCTTCTCCCCGTCGATCACCAGCGCCGGGCCGAACTGGAAGGCATTGCACACCCGCTTCCCGTCGATCTCTGTCAGTTCCGTGCCGGCAGGAGCCGTCCCCCGGGGCAGCACGTGGAAATCTCCGTCCTCATCGATCAGCAGCAGATCCAGCGCGTCCGATACCGCGTCCCGGTACACCGTCCCCTGACGCAGAATGAAGTTGTCTTCCTTTCCGCCAAAGTCCGTACCGCTGTAGTCCCCGTTGATCGCCAGCACCGCGTTCATCCGCCGAGCTATGGTCGCCGCGGGCGCCTTGGCCCGGGAGACGAAGGACTGGTTGTCCGCCGGCGCCGTGCGCAGCTGAGACGCGTCCTGCAGTGTAATCAGCGCGTAGTAGTAGTAGACGTTCCATTCCGTTCTCGGGCTGTCCACCCGGAAAACCTCCACCCGGATCGTCGGATCCTCATAAACGCTCACGCTCTGTTCGAATTTCGCCTTCAGCGGCGCTCCCCCGCTCAGATCCAGCGGCAGCGGCTCGGCGCCCGCCGCCAGGGGCATCATGGCGATCATCAGCAGCAGCGCGGCAGCCCGCCGCCATCTGCCGGGATCCGTTTTCCGTCTCATCTCTCCGCGCTTTCTCACGGCATCCGTTCTCCGTTCTTTCGAGTTTTTCCCTCCGCCTGAATCGTGAAGGGCCCACATTTTGTTATTTTATCATACTCCGGAAACTGTGTCCATTCGGCCCCTGTTTTTTTGCGTCCCGCCCGTTTCGCCTGCCGCTTTCCGCATGCCTGTCTCCCGTTCCGCTTTTCCTCCGCGCCGTTTTTCTCCCCGGCGCCCGCGCACCCCCCTCCCGTCTTTGCCTTGACTTCCTCCTCTCTCCCTGCTACACTGCCCTCGACAGATCATATTTCATGCACACCGGAGGCGATTCCCATGCTCATGGCCCTGACATTTGACGATGGCCCGAATACAACCATCACCCCTCAGATCCTGGATATTCTGGAGCGTCACGGAGCGGTTGCCTCCTTTTTTCTCATCGCTCAGAACATCACTCCGGACTCGGCCCGGGTCGTCCGGCGTGCCCTGGCTCTCGGCTGCGAGATCAACAATCATTCTGTCTCTCATCAGCATATGGCGGACATGACGCCGGAGCAGATCGACGCGGAAATCCTGCCCTGCACGGAGCGCATCCAGGAGCTCACCGGCCAGGCTCCCCGCTTCTTCCGCCCACCCTACATCTCCGTCAGCGATACGCTCTTTGATCAGGTGGATCTGACCTTCATCTGCGGCTCCGGCTGTGAGGACTGGATCCCGGAAACCAGCGTTCAGGCACGGATCGACGGCGTTCTCTCTCAGGTTCGGGACGGCCAGATCATCCTCCTGCATGACTCTCCCGGCAACACGAACACCGTGGAAGCCGTCCGCTTCCTGGTTCCGGAGCTCATCTCCCGCGGCGTACAGCTCGTCACCTGCGGGCAGCTGTTCGATGCCCGGGGCATTCAGCCTCGCCGTCACAGGCTGTATTCCAACGTTCTCCAGACCGCCGACTTCGTTTAATGCGCTTTCTCTTCCGCCCTTCCCACCCCTTTCAGCATTCGTTTCGACCTTTTTTCAAAAATCCCCTTGACCCTTCTTCGAATTTGTGGTAGAATTCTTTCTGTTCGAAAGAACGCTGCGCATAGATCCTATGTGCGGGATTGCTCTGAACGCCCTTCCGATGCGTTGAGCGTCCGCGAATGTGACACGGACAGCAAAGCTCTAAAATCGGTTGACATATATGGTCTGTTGGCTCAGTTGGTAGAGCACATCGTTCACATCGATGGGGTCACTGGTTCGAGTCCAGTACAGACCACATAAACAATTCCATCCCTTGTGGATGGAATTTTTTTATGTCCGTCTTCCCTGGCTCCCGAACCCTTGGCACCGAGATGTGAAAACATCGATGGGGGAAAGAATTCGATGACCGCCAGTGGCGGG
>ODAJ014785365.1_pt1 | contig 13837 bp, 10 predicted proteins | sample 1539241 | NCBI WGS metagenome assembly ODAJ01 (sample SAMN02144231, study PRJEB22623) | gut metagenome | biome: sheep rumen | host: Ovis aries | place: New Zealand | reverse complement strand
AATGTTTTAGTGTTCGCTGCATAAAACTAAAATCTTAAAATTTGACACTTTTTATTCGTTTTATGAGTAAACCTATTTCAGTATAAGACAATGTACTCTGATTAAGAAATAACCAAACAAAAATCAACATAACTTATTAACCATTTAAAGTTGCGCCCGACACGAATTTAGGGATTTTATTATGCGAAAAAAACTATTTACATTCTTGCTTGCTATAGTGGCAAGTATTGGTACAATCTTCGCAGCAAGTGGCACTTGCGGCGACAATCTAACTTGGGATTTAACCAATGGGGTATTGACCATCAGCGGTACGGGAGCCATGGCGAATTACAGTCCTTCAGGCGTTCCATGGTATTCAAGTCGCTCGTCTATTCAATCCATTATTATCTCTGATGGCTGTTCAAGTATATGTCGTAATGCATTCTATAATTGCAGCAGTTTAACTTCTGTGACGATTGGCAATAGCGTCACAAGCATTGGACAGTATGCTTTCTCTGATTGCAGCAGTTTGACCTCCCTTACCATCCCAAATAGCGTCACAAGCATTAAAAGTTATGCTTTCCTTAATGTTCCTAACATCGTATATAATGGTTCTGCTACAGGCTCTCCATGGGGCGCAAGAAGCGTCAACGGCTATGTGGAAGGATATTTGGTATATGCAGATGCTTCTAAGACCTCATTGCTCGCTTGCACTTCAGCAGCGCAAGGAGAAATTATTATTCCCAATAGCGTCACAAGCATAGGTCTTTATGCTTTCTATAATTGCACAGGTTTGACCGCTGTAACGATCCCTAACAGCGTCACAAGTATTGGAGAGTATGCTTTTGAAGGGTGCACTTCCATTACAAATATCACGTGGGATGCTTCTGTTGAATTGTTGAATACCGTAAAACCGTTTGCCGGTAATAAAACTCAAATAAGATCCATTACATTCGGCAATCATGTAACAACTATCCCGCAAGAGTGTTGCAAAGGAATGTCTGCCTTGCAGAATGTTACATTTGGTAATAATGTCACTTCTATTGGAAATAATGCCTTTGATGGATGCTCCAGTTTAACATCAATCTCTATTCCCAATACTATTACTTCTGTAGGAACAAATGTATTCAATAATTGTTCTTCGCTGAAAACTTTATATTGGGATGCGGCACCTGAAATATGGAATTCTTCTTCATTTTCAAATATAAAAGGGCAGATTACTTCTTTAACCTTCGGAAAGAATATATCTGTTATCTCTCAGAATTTCTGCAAAAACATGACTTTGTTAAATGAAGTAATATTTGATGGAGCCGTTTCTTCTTTAGAGAATCAGGCATTTTGGGGCTGTGTTGGACTGACTTCTATTTCACTACCAAACACACTTGCTCATATTGGGGATTATACTTTCTATAATTGTAAAAATTTGACCTCTGTGACAATTCCAAATAGCGTCACTAGCATCGGAGAGGGAGCTTTCAATAATTGCAGCACTTTAAACTCTATTTATTATAATGGAAGTTTAGAAGAATGGTGTAATAAATCATGGGTTTTTGAAATATTACTTGAAACATCAAATGAGGTAAGATTTTACCAGTTGTATATTAATAATATTCTACAAGAAAACATAACGATTCCTAATACTGTTACAAGCATTGGAAATGGCGCTTTCTGTTATTGCCGCAGTTTGACCTCTGTGACACTCCCAAATAGCGTCACAAGTATTGGAGGGTATGCTTTCTATTTTTGCAGCAGTTTGACTTCTGTGGCAATTGGTAATAATGTTACAAGCATTGGAGGTTTTGCTTTTGGTGATTGCCGCAGTTTGGTTTCTGTGGCAATTCCCAATAGCGTTATAAGCATCGGAGATTTTGCGTTCTGGTTTTGCAACAATTTAAGTTCTGTGATTATTGGTAATCATGTTACAAACATTGGACAGCAAGCATTTTCTATGACCGGTTTGTCGAGTATCATCATTCCTGAAAGTGTGACAAGTATTGGAGCTGGAGCTTTCTTAGGTTGCGAATCTTTGACATCGGTTAGTATTCCTGAGAATGTAGCAGAGGTAGGAATGATTGCATTTGGGGATTGTCCCTCTCTTACTTCTTTGGAATGGAATGCCAAGCAATGCTCTTCCAATGGTTCTTTGTTCTACTATTCGGGCTATTCCGCCAGTGACATCCGTAAGCAAATAACATCTCTAACTATTGGAGCCAATGTCCGCTCACTGCCTGATAGTCTCTGTGCAAATATGACAAACTTGAAGACTATTACCTCTTATGCAGAGACACCGCCTACGTTAGGCGAGGGCGTATTTACGAACGCATACAGAACACCTAAGATATATGTTCCGTGTAATATGAAACAGTCATACCAGACTGAAGATGGTTGGTCTTCTTTCTCTGCTTCATGTTATCAGTATGCGCCATCACCTTATCAGTTGTCCCTGCGGTCTTCTGATTATTCAGCCGGAACAGCAACGAAGGTATCCACCGGCAGTAGTTGCGAGGGGCATGTATTCAAAGCAACCGCTAATACAGGCTATCATTTCGTACAATGGACGGACGGTGTATCCGACAATCCGCGCACTGTTTTACTGACCCAAGACACTACTTTTACGGCAGAATTTGCAAAAGACGTCTATACGATTCATGTTCAAGCCAATGACACAAGGATGGGAACGGTGAGCGATGATATAACCGCTTACTATCAAGACGAAGTAACACTGACTGCTACAGCCAATTACGGCTATCACTTTGAATATTGGGAAAAGAGTGATAATCGACACTATTATTCTAATCCTTACACGTTTACCGTTATGGGGAGTGATGTGTACACCGCTAACTTTGCAAAAAACACATACTATTTGAACTACTATTATGACAGTTCGAAAGGCAGCGTATCCGGTAGTAATAGCGGCGAGTATTTAGATGAGATTACCATACAGGCAGAACCGAACTACGGCTATCATTTTGTACAGTGGTCAGATGGTGTAAAAGATAATCCAAGAACCATTGAACTGACACAGGATACTACCTTCAGAGCAGAGTTCGCCGTTGACCGCGCAGGTCAGTGTGGTACTAACATGCAACTGACTTGGGTGTACGATCCTGCCAACCGGATTCTGACCATTAGCGGAAACGGCTCGCTGGAATACAACTACACATATGGAGTGGAAGCTCCGTCCGAAATGAGGGAACTGGTAATCGCCAATGGCGTGACTGCTTTAGGAGAAGATGCATTCAGAGATGCAGAGACACTTGTAGAGCTAACTTTAGGAGAGGATGTAAAAACCATCAAAGACGATGCGTTCAAAGGGTGTATCAATTTAAGCAAGATCTACAACTATCGCGCCACTCCGACTAATGCTTATAGTTATGCCTTTGACGAACATTTGGATAAATTCGATTGCAAGTTATATGTTTTAGCAGGCTCTGTGGAAATGTACAAGCAAGCAAATGTATGGAAAAACTTCTATTATATTGAACCCATCGGCACAACAGAGACAACTGTTACGGAAGACAAGGTGACGGTCAGCCCTGCGGATAATACCGCCCTGTTTACGTGGCAGATGTCCGAAGATGCATCGACTTATACCTTGCAAATCACCAAAGACGGCGTAGTCTTCTGTACGCTTGTCTTCGGCGCTGACGGTTCGCTGAAGGGTATTGCTTTCGCCCCGGGACGCAACGGACAATCTCATGCTCCGGCAGCCATGCTGACAGCCAACGGTATGCAGTTCACCGTCACGGGTTTGGACGCAGCCAGCAAGTATGCATACCGTCTCGCTGTTTCAGATGCACAAAACAACGAGATTATTGCCTACAGCGGAGAGTTTGCCACGAATGGCTATGAGGGAGAAGTAAATCCTGGCGGTAATCCCGAAGGCATAGACGAAGTACCAAGTGACCAAGTACAAAGTACCAAAATCCTTCGAGAAGGTCAAATCTTCATCCTCCGTGGGGATAAGACCTATACTGTTACAGGGCAAGAGGTTAGATGACCCTCTTAGGCGGAAGCCGCTTCTCCCGCTTCAACGGGAGAACGCTCCTGGTATAGTAAGGGTATAGCAACCCTATACGATGAGCAAGTGGCTGAAAGGTCACTTGCTCTTGTTAGGCGGAGAAAGCGAACCGATAAATCTCAGAAAACAGCCCACGCTCTTGCATATATCAAAAAAAATCCGTACCTTTGCAGCGTTTTTGATAAAGTACAGAACACCATTTAACCCCTCTTTGAGCTAAGAGGCGAAAAGCAGCTCGCGCGTATGCACTTAGGTTTAACAGAAATCATCATCATCGCCCTCATCGTTTTGCTGCTCTTCGGCGGCAAGAAAATTCCAGAACTGATGAAGGGTCTTGGCAAAGGCGTCAAGTCCTTCAAGGACGGCATGAAAGAAGGCGACGAAGAAGAGAAGAAAGACGAAACTAAAACTGAAAGCTGAAGGCTGATAGCTGATGGCTGAATCCTTTTGGGATCATCTGGACGAACTGCGTAGCGTGCTGATACGTTGCGTAGTGGCGTGGGGTATCTGCGCGGTAGCGGCGTTCTGCTTCCGCGATGCACTCTTTGCCTTCCTCTTTGCCCCTGCCCATCCGGATTTTATTACGTACCGCCTACTTGACTCCCTCTCCTTGGGAGAGGGCTGGGGTGAGGTGTTATTCATCAACACCCAACTCGCAGCCCAGTTCACTACCCATATGCAGGTAGCGGCACTGGCAGGTCTGGTGATTGCTTTCCCTTACTTGGTATGGCAGCTTTACGGCTTTCTCTCGCCTGCCTTGTACCCTAACGAGAAACGCGCAGCGGGGCGTATTATCGGCTTCGGGACGGTGCTCTTTCTCAGTGGCGTGGCGCTGAACTATCTCATCATCTTTCCCTTCGCCTTCCGTTTTCTGGCTACGTACCAAGTGCAGCCGGAGGTGGTGAACCAGATTGCGCTGGACTCTTATGTCTCTACGCTGCTGATACTCTCGCTACTGATGGGTATTCTCTTTGAGATGCCGATGGTGGCCTGGGCGCTCGGCAAAGCGGGACTGCTGGAAGCCGCATGGCTCAAACAATACCGCCGTCATGCCCTCGTGGCACTCATGATCCTCGCAGCCGTCATTACCCCCACAGGCGACGCGTTCACACTCCTGCTCGTCACCATTCCGCTGTATCTGCTTTACGAACTATCTATCATGGTCACACCCCAATAATTGTTCATGGAACGCTGTAAACTCCATATTATCCTTTTGACCTTCTTTGCATTTCCTCTTTGGGCGACGGAAGTGCAAGACACGCTGCCACCTATTCCGTTGCAGGAAGTGGTGGCTACCGGCACACGTACCACTACCGATCCGCGGTTGTTGCCGGTGACGGTGAACGTAGTGACCGAAGAGGTTCTGACGGAGAAACAGCAGCCGAATATCCTGCCGACCCTGACCGAACAGGTACCGGGACTGTTTATCACCCAGCGCGGTGTGTTGGGCTACGGCGTGAGCACCGGCGGTTCGGGTGGTATCAAGGTGCGCGGTATTGGCGGACAGCCCAATACGGACGTCTTGGTGCTCATTGACGGTCTGCCGCAGTACGCCGGTCTGTACGGCCACCCGATAGCCGATAACTACCAGACCTCGATGGCGGAGCGCGTGGAGGTCATCCGCGGTCCTGCGTCCCTCTATTACGGCTCCAACGCCATGGGAGGTGTCATCAATATCGTCACCCACCAGCCCAAGACCGACACTGTCCTCACGCGTCTCCATGCGCAGGGCGGTTCGTTCGGTTCGGTGGATGCAGGAATAACGAACCAACTGCGTCGCGGCAAATGGACAGAAGCGGCGGGCTTCAACTACGTGCGCACAAGCGGTCACCGCGAGAACACGGCGTTCTCGCAGTACAGCGGTTTTGCACGGCTGGGCTATGAGATTAACACCCATTGGGCGCTCCAAACCACGGGAAACATTGCCTATTTCAATACTGCCAATCCAGGCACGGTGACTGATCCTGTTTATGACAGCCGTCAGCATATTCTCCGCGGCATGGCGACCCTTTCCGCGGAGAACCACTACGACCGCACGGAAGGAGCCATCCGCGCGTATTACTCGGGCGGCAGGCATCGCATCAACGACGGGCACAAGGCTTCCGAGCCTGCACCGGCTACCGAGTACAACCATACCGACCTTATGTTAGGCGTGAGTGCGTACCAGACCGTGCGTCTCTTCCGCGGTAACCATACTACCTTCGGTTTCGACTACCAGCATTTCGGCGGGCACGTGTGGAATAAGGGACTTAGGGACGATGTATCAAGTACGAAGGACATTATTCGCAAGACGCAATATGAGTTGGCAGGATACGTGGATTTCCGGCAAGAGGTGGTTCATTGGTTCTCGTTGGACGCCGGCGTCCGCTTGGGTTGGCATTCCGTTGCGGGCTTTTACTACGCGCCGCAGGCGGGACTATCTTTTCTGCTGCCGCATGACGCGCAACTCAAAGCCGTCGTCTCTCGCGGTTTCCGCAACCCGACGATCCGCGAACTCTATATGTATGCACCGGCGAACGACAGCCTGCAGGCGGTCAGTCTCTGGAACTACGAACTGTCCTACAAGCAATACCTATTGGGTGGCAGGATTCGTCTGGGTGCAAACATCTTCTATTTGCACGCGAAGAACATGATTGAGACGCGTCCTATCGACGGACGGCCGCGTAACGTGAACACCGGCGAACTGCGGAATGCCGGCGCAGAGTTGGAGTTCTCAGCCCGCGTATGGCAGGGACTCATGCTCGGTGCCAACTACAGTTATCTATACATGGCGAACCTTGTTCTGGCTGCGCCGGAGCACAAACTGAATATCTCCCTCGCGTACCACCATGACCGTTTCCGTATTGGTACGAACGTGCAATATATCCACGGTCTCTATACGCAACTGCCTGCCGCAGGAAATGCAGGTAAGCAACAGAATTTCTGCCTTTGGTCAGCACATGCCGCAGGGCGTATCTGGCGCGAGTTGTGGGTGACCCTTACCGCCGATAATATCTTGGGCACTGAGTACGAGATCAATGCCGGTTTCCCGATGCCCAAAACAACCGTCATGGCGGGACTGCAATTTGCTTTTTAACAACACAGATATATAGTGAGATCCAAAGAGGCGGAGCACTTGGATGGTGCTCCGCCTCTTGCGTGTACAGCCTGCCGGCTGTGAATTACCACTGCTCGCCTTCAATGTCGGTGTGGACATCTACGGTGGTGGGACTGGCAGATTGCATCAGAGATGTTGCTGCCACCTGTGCTACTTCAGTAGCGGGAATGATATATTCTTTTCTCATAGTTGTGTCCTCCCTATTTTACGATTTGACCTTGTGCGTTGTATTTCACGCCGTTCTTGATGATGTAGAGTTCACCGTTCTCGATGACCTTCTTAAATCCGCCAATCTTGGCGGATGCATCGGTGTTCTCGACGCCTGTCGCTACTTTCTCTTCGTTGAAGACGAAGCGCAGGCGGCGCGGAGCGTTGTTCTGCAAACCGGCAAGAACAACATATGCTTTGTGCGCTTTGAGGTTCTCGCTGTTGATGCGATAGAAGCCTACGCCGTACTCGGGCGTGCCGGAGAGCACATAGGTGTTTGCCGGAGCCGGAGCTATGATGTCAGAGCCTTGCAGGGCGTTCTCTACTTCGCTCATGTCCACTGCGCCTTCGTCCTGCGGCAGCAGGGTGAAGTGCTCCTCTTCGGAACGGAAGATAACCGGCGTAGCTTTCGGCAGGATGTCTCCGCTCTCTGCGATGAGTTGCATCATCAGCGCGTCGCCTTGCACGTATGCCACGTATGCCTCTACGTTCTCCGGCAGCATAAGCAGACGGTTGCTGTCGTAGTAGGTGCTGTAATAGGTGCCGGCGTTTTTCGGGTCTTCGTTCGGGGTAATCTCCACCGGCGTGAGGTAGGCGTATCGTGCCTCGGCAGCCTCCAGCGTAGCGTAGTTGCTAACCAATGCTTTCTGCTCGTCTGTCAGAGCGTTGTATGCATTGCGGGCAACGTCAATCTTCGCCTTGCACTCCGTGGTATAAGCTACTTCTCCGATGGCGTTAATCTTTGCGATTACGTCATCTACGGTCTTCTGGTTCAGAGCCTGATTGTATTGTGCCGTATAGGTGGCATTGCCAGTAACTTTGGCGATAGCCGGAGACCAACCGCTGAAGGTATAACTGTAAGCAGCAGTAGACGGTTTTTCCGGTGTATCACCTGTGTAGGCAGGGATTGCGTTTAGATATACCTTGGAAGACTGCAATGTCGTACCGTCGTAGTTCTGGAAAGTAATGGTATATTGAGGAATGTCTTGAACAAGGCGCACCGAGCGGCCGGTGTACCGATGGCTGCTGTTCTCCGGGTACAGGCTTTTTTCGAAGAAGTTCACGTAGTAGGCGTATTCATTCGACGAATGCAAAGAAGACCAATAGTTCCCGTGGGTACTAAGGCCGTACACAGTATTACCGCGGTAGCCCGCAACAGGAAGGAAGACGGCTCCGGCATCCTGCAGGGCAGTCCACTCATCCTTCGTGAAAGTGGCATTCTCGTAGTCCAGACTACCTGCCGCTACCGCACAAGCAGCCCACCTGGTTGCTATTTCACCCTCCGTAGGAAGATTATCATACAAATCATCCGGCAGGATAATCATACCCGGATATTCAGTACCGCTGACTTTGATCTTGCACAGACCGCGGAGGGACTGGTAATTGGCGCGATATTTCGAAGGAGTAGTACCGCCGTTACCCGGACCAAGCAGGTATCCCCACTCTTCTGCGGTCAGCGTACGCCAGCCGGTGCCGCCGTTAGTAATGGGATTCGTTCCCCAGTCGGTGAAAGTAGCGTAATCTTTGTTTTCTAAGCTCACTTCATTAGGCGCGCCACCTGTTCCCCAACCGAAGAGGTCACGGTGATTGTTTGACTGATTGTTTCCGAAATGCTCCCACTGGTTCGCGGCAAACTGCCACGTGCCCACATATTGCAAGTTACCCTGCGAGAAACAGACTTTCTTGGTGGCGCTGACGGAGAAAGCACCCGGCAGTTTGCCGTTCTTGGCTACCGCAGGGGCGGCATAGCTCGCACCTACGCTTGCCGCGAGGGCGAGGAGAAAGGTAAATAATTTTCTCATAATGTTTAATTGTTTTAAGTTGTTATTGTTTGTTGTAAATCTTAGTAATCGTATATTTTTTTATGTACAAAAAAAGGCAGCACATAGTACGAAACTATGCGCCGCCTATATGACTGCGAACTTGTTGATATTCTTTACATTCCGCCCATTCGCATGGGGGTAAATCTGTTTACCATTTTGGCATTTGCCATTTTGTCATTTATTCGGGTGCAAAGGTACAACTTTTTTTTGATATATGCAAGGGTTGGGGGCAAAAAAAATCGCAGAAAAACTTGCGTATGTGCAATTTTTGTTGTATATTTGCAGGCTGAATTGCAGAAGAAAGCGTATATATGTATCGTATATGTATCGTATATCTATCGTGTATGTATCGTATTTAGATGTAGATCAATAACAGAAAAAGCATATGAAGAAACAAGTAATTCTTATTTTGATGGGGCTTGTTGCTCTGTGCGGCTGCGCCAAGAAGGCAACAGCGGAGCCGCAGACAGCCGGTAACGACAAGCCGGTAGTGTACATGACGCAGGAGATTTCGCCTGCGGCGTTAGTGCGTATCTACGAAGCGCTCGGACGTCCAGCCGAAGGACGCGTGGCAGTGAAGATCTCTACCGGCGAAGCCGGCGGTCACAACTACCTCAAACCCGAACTCATCCGTCAGTTGGTGAATCAGGTGAACGGAACGATCGTGGAGTGCAACACCGCTTATCCGGGCAAACGCAACTCCTTCGAGGCGCATTGGCAGACGATCAAAGACCATGGCTTCCTCGACATAGCATCCGTGGATCTCATGGACGAGGAGGGCAGTATGCGTATTCCGGTGCAGGACAGTACATGGATTCATTACGACCTTGTGGGCAAGCATTTGGCGAACTACGACTTCATGATTAACCTCGCCCATTTCAAAGGGCACGCCATGGGCGGTTTCGGCGGTGTGCTCAAGAACCAGTCTATCGGTGTGGCTTCGGCGGCAGGCAAGGCGTATATCCATTCCGCCGGAGTGACGGAGGATGTGAACGAGTGCTGGTCGCACACGGCTAATCAGGACGGATTCTTAGAGTCCATGGCGGCTGCGGCGCAAGCGGTGCATAACTATTTCGGCGACGGCGAACGGATTCTGTATATCAACGTGGTCAATAATCTCTCTGTGGACTGCGACTGCGACAGCCATCCTGCGGCGCCGGAGATGAACGATATAGGCATCCTTGCGTCTCTTGACCCCGTGGCACTTGACCAGGCTTGCGTGGACCTTGTCTTCCATTACCCGTCCAAAGAGGGCGATGACGCTGCGGCGCTCATCGAGCGTATCAACTCGCGGCATGGCATTCATATACTGGAGCACGCTGCCAAGATCGGTTTGGGTTCGCGCGAGTACCAACTTGTCTCTATCGACGGCGAAGATATGTTAGCGAGACTCAACGAGCAGCATATCAGTCTGATTGTCCGCAACGCCGGACTGACGACCGAATACCAACAGCACGGTGTGAACGACCTGCTGCAACTGCTTGAGAACGAACCCCAGCGTCTGCAAGGCGCCGTAGTGGCGGACAAGATGATCGGCAAGGCGGCTGCGGCGATTATGGTAGTAGGCGGCGTGAAGCAGGTACATACCAACCTTATCTCTACGCCGGCACGTGAGATGCTGGAGAAAGCGGGTGTACAGGTCTCTGCTGCAGAGGAAGTGGAGATGATTCTCAACCGCGACAAGACGGGTCAGTGCCCCATGGACAAAAGCTTGAATGACACAGACGACCCGGCGGAGTGCGTGGCTATTCTGAGGCGTTAGGAAAGGAGCAAGGGATGAAGCAATACACACATCGTTATTCGCTGACAGCAGCGGACATGGATACGCGCTATCGAATGACCCCTAATGCCGTGTTGCTCTATTATCAGGACTGCTGGGCACGGTATATGTCATGTCTGCATCTGGCGGCTTTTGATGTTATCAAAGAGAACCGTATCTGGGTGATTACGGAGTTCAACGCGTGGTTTGAAGACCAGACTGCTTTCTGGTCAGACGATATAGAAGTGACGGTCTGGAACAGCGAGATCAGCGCTCTGCGACTCTATGCCGAGTTCCGGGTGCACCGGATGGACGGCGTGGAGGTGGCACACGGTTTCGGTTGTTGGACACTGCTTGATACAGAGGCGCACCGCTTGGCTCCGATGACGCCTTTTGCGCCTCAGATTCCGGTGCTCCCTGAGATGAGTTCCGAGACCCATAAGAAACGCCGGTTCCAACAGGACGGCACACCGCTTCAGGAGATTGAACACCGCGTCAATCCGATCAATCTTGATTTTAACGGGCATGTGAACAACCGCACGTATCTTGGTATCGCTATGCAGTCAGCCGACGAAACTTTCATGGATGCGTATGCTATCCGTTGCCTGACTATCCATTGGCTCAAAGAGACTTTTATGGGAGACACGCTTCTGTGCCGTTTGGTTTTATTGCCCGGCGAAAGCGACGAAAAGGTGTACCATTACCTCCATACCATCAGCCGTAACGGCACAGAGACCGCAGCGCAAGTCTATTCGGAATGGGTGCCGCGAACCGAACAGGTAGAGATCTCTCTCCACGCGGCAAGAATTTAGAATCATCAGCCCCTGAACGAACCTGTTTCCGGTAACTTATGAAGCCTATTGAGTTTGCGGACATATTAACCACGGAGTTGCAACTCGCCCACACGGGCTATCTGACGCACGCGCTGTGTCTGCAAGGAACGGCTACGCTCTTGTTCAACGGAGCAGCGCACCCTTTGCAGGCGGGCGACTGTGTTATCATGCAGCGCAGCGAGAGTGCGCAGATTGCCGATGGAAGTGCGGATTTCCGGACTGTCACCGTCTATGTTACGCCGGAGTTCATTCAGATGGCATTGCCGCTCAGCAACTACGGTACGCGCGGACATATGATGCTCTTCAACGACCCGGTGATGCACCTCAACCCGCGTCAGCAGGAGCGTTGCCATAAGAATATGGAATACGTGCGAACGCGTTGCGCGGAGGTGGAGCACCGGTTCTACCTGGACTTGACGCTCAATGCGGTGCAGGGGATGATCATTGATTTCGTTGATTTTCACGCGGAGATTTATGACGAGAAGAACGACCTAAGCCACCAGAACGCGCACCTCATGAACCGTTTCATCGAGATGTTAGAGCGCGGAGACTACCGCACACACCGCGACATTGCGTACTATGCCGACAAACTGTGCGTCACGCCCAAGTACCTCTCCGAGAGCTGCAAATCCATCAGCGGTTGCGGAGCGGCTTATTGGATAAACCATTACACAGCTGTGGAGATCTCCCGATTGCTGCGCGACCGTTCGCTGACGCTTGCCGACATAGCATACCGGTTCGATTTCTCTTCCACGGCGTACCTCAGCCGTTATATCCGCCAGAACCTCGGCATCTCCGCCTCGGAAATCAGAGGCGGGGATAAATGAACTTAATAACTTAATAATTATGACAATAGATCAGTTTCGTGAACGGATGGCAACGGGTGAGCCTATTATCGGCGGCTCGGAGTTGCACATGGAGTTCCATAAATACTCGCAGGAAGCCCTGCGAATCACAGCCGAGATCAACGGCTCGTACCATGCGCCGGAAGAGCTGCGGCGGCTGTTGGGCGAATTGTGGGCGATTGATGTGCCGGAGTCGTTCGGTATGTTTCCGCCGTTCTACACCGACTGCGGCAAGAACACGCATGTCGGCGAACGGGTGTTTATCAATATGGGCTGCAAGTTCCAGGACCAGGGCGGAATCTTCATTGACGATGATGCGCTTATCGGTCATAATGCGACGCTCTGTACGCTTAATCATCTTCCCGATCCGGCGCAACGGGCAGGCATGATTGCCAAACCGATACATATCGGAAAGAAAGTGTGGCTCGGAGCGAACGTGACCGTGCTGCAAGGTGTCACCATCGGCGAAAATGCTATCGTTGCTGCCGGAGCTGTGGTGACCAAAGATGTTCCAGCCAACACCATCGTCGGCGGCGTTCCGGCAAAGGTGATAAAGACGATTGAATGACATACGACGAGTACATAGCACAAGAACAACAGGCGATGGACGAGGAGCAACCGGATGACAGCTGCTTCCTTGAGTATCAGCCCGAAGGACAGTTTGTAAGAGGGCATTGATATTTATCCCAATATTTTTGTGATGTCTTCGGCTTCGGCAAGATTGAGTTTCTGACGGACTTGGGTCTTGCGCTGGTAGATGGTTTGGAGACTTTGACGAGTGAGCATATTGATCTCCTTGGTGGAGAAATCCGCTTTGAGTAAACAACAAAGTTGCAGCTCCTTTTCGTTCAACACATCTTTGTATTTGTCCCTAAGACGGGTGTAGAAGCCGTCATAGACCAAATCGATAGTCTGGTAAATGCTTTGCCAGTCTATGAGGGCATTGGCGGTTTCCTCATTCAATGCCATGAGACACGCAAGCAGTTGTTGGTTGGCTTCGGTGGGTGTCCCTGCAATCGTTTTGATGACACCTAATTGCTGCAACATCAGTTTGCGGACATCCACCTCCTTCGTACATCGTACATCGTCCCTTCGTACATCATTTATGATTCCTTTTAGGGTCTCAATCTCTTCTTCTTTCTCCAACAGCAGCCGTTTGCGGCGGCGGCTGAGTCCCCAAATCAGCAGAATAGCACCCATTCCTGCAAACAGCAGAACGACGATAAACAGCATTTGTCTTTGCCTGCTGATGGTCAGATACAAGTTGCGTTCC
>ODAJ012146666.1_pt1 | contig 13844 bp, 12 predicted proteins | sample 1539241 | NCBI WGS metagenome assembly ODAJ01 (sample SAMN02144231, study PRJEB22623) | gut metagenome | biome: sheep rumen | host: Ovis aries | place: New Zealand | reverse complement strand
GTCTCCCAGTCCGAGGATGACAGGCGCGGCGCCGAGGCCTTCCAGGCAAAGTACGGCGAGGAGAATGTGATCCTGGCCATCTATCCCGACAACTTCACCGAGGAGCTGGAGACCACGATCCAGACCATCGTCAACCTGGCGGATGACCCCAAGATGAAGGCCATCATCGTCAACCAGGCGATCCCCGGCACGACAGAGGCCTTCCGGCAGATCAAGGAGAAGAGGCCTGACATCATCTGCATCGCGGGCGAGTCCCACGAAGACCTCCCCGAGATCGGGTCGGCTGCAGACCTGGTCGTCAACAACGACTTCGTGGCCCGCGGCTATCTGATGATCAAGACCGCTCACGACCTGGGCTGCGACACCTTCGTCCACATTTCCTTCCCCCGCCATCTGTCCTATGAGACGATGAGCCGCCGCGTGGCCATCATGAAAGAGGCCTGCAAAGAGTTCGGCATGAAGTTTGAGATGGAGACGGCTCCCGATCCCACCACCGATGTCGGCGTTCCCGGTGCCCAGGCCTATATCCTGGAGCATGTGCCGGAGTGGATCGACAAGTACGGCACTAATTCCGCCTACTTCTGCACCAACGATGCCCACACCGAGCCCCTGCTCAAGCAGCTGCTCAAGTACGGCGGCTACTTCATCGAGGCCGACCTTCCCTCCCCTCTGATGGGCTATCCCGGCGCTCTGGGCCTGGATCTGACCGAGGAGGCAGGTGATTTCCAGAAGATCCTGGCCAAGGTCGAGCAGGCAGTCGTCGAGAACGGCGGTGAAGGCCGCTTCGGAACCTGGGCTTATTCCTACGGCTACACGGTCTCAGCGGGTCTTGCCGAGCATGCCAGGAACGTCATCATGGGCAAGAGCGAGCTCTGCGATATCGACGCCATCTCCGCGGCCTATGGAGTCTTCTCCCCCGGCGCGGAGTGGAACGGCTCCAACTACACCAATGTCGATACCGGCGTCAAGGCGGACAACACCTTCCTGATCTACCAGGATACCTATATCATGGGCAATCCCGGACATTACATGGAAGCCACAAAGGTTGAAGTCCCTGAGAAGTATTTTACAGTCAAGTGATCAAGAACCTGAATTGTAAAGCCTGAAAATGCGTGGTTACAGCATCGCAATGCGCCCGCGGAAAGCGCGGGTGCCAGCTGTAAAGTAAAGAAGTGACAGTCCGGCGAGGGGAAAGCTTTTCTCCTCGCCTTACTGGTCAGGCGGACTTTATCCGGATAACACATGAACGCGATGAACTGTCAACATGCCTTTGGGGCATGCGCGGGACCCGCAGGCGGGTCCTGAATGAAAAAAGGTGTCTCCGCGCCGGAAAACAGACCGGGCGCCGGGCCACCGGAGGTAGGACTGGAATGAATGAAAACAAAGCACCGCTCCTTGAGATGCGGAATATCAAAAAGGACTTTTTCGGCAACCAGGTGCTGACGGATATCAATCTGAAGCTGGAGGCCGGGCAGGTGCTGGGACTGGTCGGTGAAAACGGAGCGGGCAAATCAACGCTTATGAAGATCCTCTTCGGAGCCGCTGACATTGCCGCGACAGGAGGCTATGGAGGGGACATTCTGCTGGATGGTGAAAAGGTCAGCTTCTCCTCCCCCTTTGACGCGATCGCCGCGGGGATCGGTATGGTCCATCAGGAGTTTTCCCTGATCCCGGGCTTTACGGCCCAGGAAAATATCGTCCTCAACCGCGAATCCAAAAAGCCAAACCTTCTGGCGGAGATCTTCGGGGACAGGCTCGATACGATCGACCGCAGACAGATGGATCAGACCGCACAGAAGGCCATTGAAAAAATGGGCGTCTCCATCGACCGCAACATGGTCATCAGCTCCATGCCCGTCGGCCACAAGCAGTTTACCGAGATCGCGCGCGAGCTGTCCAAGGACCAGCTGCGTCTGCTGATCCTGGATGAGCCCACCGCGGTCCTGACGGAGCGGGAGGCCGAGGCCCTGCTGGAATCCATCCGGGGTATGTCGGCCCGCGGGATCTCTGTCATCTTTATCACCCACCGGCTGCAGGAGATCCTGTCGGTCTGCGACACGGTCGCGGTCATGAGGGACGGCGTCCTGGTCAAGGAGGTCCCGGCCGCGCAGACCAATGTGCAGGAGATCACCCACTGGATGATGGGCCGGACCGGCAGTGAGTCGGACAAAAAGAAGACGCAGGGCCGCCGGGAGGAAAAGAAGGATGCCAGGACGGTCCTGAAGATCGAAAAGCTCTGGGTCGATATGCCCGGGGAGACGGTCAGAAATGTCAACCTGGAGGTCAGAGAGGGCGAGATCCTGGGGATCGGCGGCCTGGCTGGCCAGGGCAAGCTCGGCATCCCCAACGGCATCATGGGCCTGTATGAGGCGGGCGGCCGCGTGGAATTCGAGGGAAAGGAGATCCCTCTCAACGACCCCCGCAAATGCCTGGATTCCTCCTTTGCCTTTGTGTCGGAGGACCGGCGCGGCGTCGGCCTGCTCCTGGATGAATCCCTGGAGTGGAACGTCGCCTTTCCGGCCATGCAGATCCAGAACAGGTTTTTAAAGAACTACCTGGGCGGCCTGATCAAATGGAGGGATGAAAAAGCCATCCGCGAAGTGACGGAAAAATATATCCGCGACCTGCAGATCAAGTGTACCGGGTCCAAACAGAAGGCCAGAGAGCTCTCGGGAGGCAACCAGCAGAAGATCTGCCTGGCCAAGGCCTTTGCCCTGGAGCCCCGGGTCCTCTTCGTCTCCGAGCCGACCCGCGGCATCGACGTGGGCGCCAAGGCCCTGGTCCTGGAAGCCCTCAAAAAGTTCAACCGCGAAAAAGGCGTCACAGTCATCATGGTCTCCTCCGAGCTGGAGGAGCTGCGGTCGACCTGCGACCGGATCGCCGTCGTATCCGGCGGCAGGATCTCAGGCATCCTGCCCGCGTCAGAGCCGGTGGAGGAGTTCGGATCGCTGATGCTGAAGAATGTGATCTGAGAATCCCCTGCAGGTCTTTCTGCACGGGGCATTCTCTCTGCGCGGCGCCTGCGCTGCAGGCGCTTCGGATCAGTATCACATTGCAGGTCACGCTGCAGATCACTCTGCGGCAGTGCCGGCGCGGCAGACGCTCCGGCACAGGAGGTATACATGAAAGAAAAAATAACGGAATCGCTGAGATCCTTCGGCGTCCCCCGCCTGATCATCACGGGCTTTCTGCTGCTCCTGCTGATCATGGCGCCCTTTGTCGGGGCGGACCTGCCGACCCAGATCTCCAATATCATCAACCGTTTCAGCTGGAACGGGATCCTGGTCCTGGCCATGGTGCCCATGGTGCACTCCGGCTGCGGCCTCAATTTCGGACTCCCGCTGGGGATCATCTCGGGACTTCTGGGGGCGACCCTCTCGATCGAACTCGGCTTTACCGGGAGACTGTCCTTTCTGATGGCGATCCTGATCGCCACCCCCTTTGCCCTGATCCTGGGCGCTGTCTACGGCTGGCTCCTCAACAAGATCAAGGGCGGGGAGATGATGATCGCGACCTATGTCGGCTTTTCGTCGGTCTCCTTTATGTGTATGATGTGGCTGCTGCTCCCTTACCGCAGCGCCAATATGGTCTGGGGCCTGTCCGGAAAGGGACTGCGTACAACGATCTCCCTGGAGGGCTACTTCAACCAGGCCCTGGCCGGGATCCTGCAGATCAAGATCGGCAACATCTCGATCCCGACCGGGACCATCCTCTTTTTTGCCCTGCTGGCCTTCGGCATCTGGGCCTTTCTGCACACGAAGACGGGCACGGCCATGACAGCCGTCGGATCCAACCCCGTCTTTGCCCGGGCGGCCGGCATCAACGTGGACGGCATCCGCATGCTGTCCGTGATCATGTCGACCTGGCTGGCAGCGATCGGGATCCTGGTCTATGAGCAGGGCTTCGGCTTTATCCAGCTCTACATGGCGCCCTTCTACATGGCCCTTCCGGCCGTATCCGCCATCCTGATCGGAGGCGCGTCCGTCAACAAGGCAACGATCATGAATGTCGTCGTCGGCACCATCCTCTTTCAGGGCATCGTCACGATGACACCCACGGTCATGAACAACATGGTCCACATGGACATGTCCGAGGTCATCCGCATCATCGCGTCCATGGGCATGATCCTGTTTGCCCTGACCAGAAAAACGGAGGCTGCAAAATGAAAAACAATACTGAAAAAAAGGCCTCCCGCGAGGGAAGAGCCCTGCTGCGCCAGGCTTCCGTACCGATCATGTTCATCATCATCTGCGCGGTCTGCATCCCCATCTCGGGCCTGTCCGCAAACATGCTGATCAATGAGATCGTCACCCGCATGGGCAGAAACGCCTTCCTGATCCTGAGCCTCCTGATCCCCATCATGGCCGGCATGGGATTGAACTTCGGCATGACCCTGGGGGCCATGGCGGCCGAGATCGGCCTGATCCTGGTCTCCGACTGGCAGATCGTCGGCATCCCGGGCATGATCCTGGCCGCGATCGTATCCGTGCCCGTCTCGATCCTGCTGGGAATCTTCTGCGGCAAGATCCTCAACCAGGCCAAGGGCCGCGAAATGATCACAAGCTACATCATGAGCTTTTTTGTCAACGGCATCTACCAGCTGGTCGTCCTCTACCTCATGGGCAGTGTGATCCCGATCCGGCACACCTCCATCAAGCTCCCCAGAGGCTACGGCATCCGCAATACCGTCTCCCTGTTGAGCATGCGCCAGAAGCTGGACAACCTGCTGGCGGTCAACATAGCGGGCGTCAAGATCCCCGTCCTGACCTTCCTCATCATAGGCCTGCTCTGCCTCTTTATCGTGTGGTTCCGCCGCACCAAGCTGGGCCAGGACATGCGGGCGGTCGGCCAGGACATGGAAGTCGCCCGTGACGCCGGCATCGACGTCGAAAGGACCAGGATCATATCCATCGTCATGTCGACGGTCCTGGCCGGCATCGGCATGGTCATCTACCTCCAGAATATGGGCAATATCGCGACCTACAGCGCCCACAGCCAGATCGGCATGTTCTGCATCGCCGCCCTCCTGGTCGGAGGCGCCTCGGTCGACCGCGCGTCCATCGGAAACGTCTTTCTGGGCGTCATCCTTTTCCATACCATGTTTATCGTCGCTCCCCGCGCCGGCGCCTACATCACCGGCGATTCCATGATCGGCGAATACTTCCGCGTCTTTGTCTCCTACGCCGTCATCACCCTCGCCCTGATCATGTACGAGACCAACAAGCGCAGGATGCGCAGCGCCGCCGGCCGCAGACTTGCCGCCGCCCAGGAGGAGGAAACCCCTGCCGGGACTGGAAAGGAAGGTGAGCAGTGATGAAAAACAAACGACAGCTCCTGTTCCGGATCTGCGCCGTCGCCATCGTCCTGGCCATAGCCGCAGCCATGTTCGTCATCGGCCGCGGCCACACCGTCTACTTTGACAACAAGGAGACGGACTACCAGGGACAGAAAGTCCAGAGCTTCTACAAGGTCACCATCGTCAAAGGAGGAGAACGCGTCGCCAAACTCTCGGCCGGAGACAGAGGCATGACAGACATCATGGGCCAGACCCTGACCATGACCGTCGAGATCACCGATCAAAAGGACGCCCAGCCCCATGCCCACAAAGTCTCCATGAACGTTCCCTACAACATGGACGGCATCATCATCAACATCCCCGCCCTCATGGCCGGCCTCCCCCAGGACGCCTACCTCTCCGAATTCATCATCACAGCACCCGCTGAGGAAGAGGACGACAGCCAGGAGGAAGAAGGCATCGACATGGGAGAATTCTGATCCCCTGCCAAAACGTGACAAAGGGGACGGTCCTTTCTGGTGCGTTTTTCTGACAAAGGGGACGGTTCTTTCCGGCATAATGACCCCATAAGAGACAGGGGAGGCGATGCCTCCCCTGTCTCATCTTTTTTTCCGCTCCGGATTCTGCTATACTGGTCTGGCCTGTTGATCAGAGGCCTTCAGGTCCGTCCCGGCAGCAGGCCGCTGTGAACGGAAGGGGGACCTGAAATGGAAGAGGAAAGGACAGAGAAAAAGATGAGAATCACAAGGATCAGACCATTGGCAGTCATTTTGTCCGTGCTGGTCTGCTGCGCGATCGCGGCGGGCTGCGGGGCAAAGAAGGATCAGGCGGCATCCGGCTCCGCGCAGGGGCAGGAGGCAGCCGCTCAGGAGCAGAAGGAAGCATCGGGCGCTGAGAAGGAAAAGGACCTGTCGGCCATGCCGCAGGCAGTGATCAGCGTCGAGAATTACGGTGATATCGTTGTGGCCCTGGACGCGGACGCGGCGCCGGCCACCGTGGAGAACTTTATGGGGCTGGCAAAATCCGGCTTCTATGACGGGCTCACCTTCCACCGCATCATGGACGGGTTCATGATCCAGGGCGGGGACCCCAACGGAAACGGGACCGGCGGCTCGGACCAGACGATCGCCGGGGAATTTGCCTCCAACGGATTTGACAATCCGATCAGCCATGTAAAGGGCGTGATCTCCATGGCCCGGTCCAGCGACCCGGATTCGGCGAGCTCCCAGTTTTTTATCACTGTCGCGGATTCCACTTTTCTGGACGGCGAGTATGCCGCCTTCGGCTATGTGACGGAGGGGATGGAGGTCGCCGACAAGATCGCGAAAGACGCGAAGCCGCTGGACAACAACGGGACGATCCCGCCCGAAGCCCAGCCGGTGATCACCAGTATCACGATCCGTGAATAAACCTTATACAATGACCCGGGGATATGCATAAAAAACTCCCGCAGGACGAGTGTGTTCTGCGGGAGTTTTTTATGAGCATTTTCAGGTGGTCTGAGCATTTTCCGGTAGTCTGATCACAGAGCGGCGTGTCAGGGGTATTGATCAGGGCCTTGTACTGGCTATAGGCCTGCAGCGGGAACAGCCGGCTGCTGCGGTCATTCCAGACCGTCCAGGGAAAAGAGCTTTTCGCCCATCCGTCTGCAGTCCTCCTGGTTCACGCCGTAGAGTCCCTTGGCGGGATCGATCAGGCAGTAGTGCACAGTGATGCTTTCGGCGGGTTCATAGGCCGGGTCGTCCAGGCCTGCGGTCAGGTTTTCGAAGACTGTGCTGAAGACGGTGGAGTAGATCTCATCGGGATCGGTATTGATCAGGGTTCCCGTGTCATTCTCCATCTTTTTCATCTCCCGGTCCAGGATGTCCGAAGCGCCGGCAAAGGCCTTGAGAGGTTCGATCGAGACGGTCACATCGTAGGAGATGTCGTCCTCGTCACCGGTCTTCACAGCGTCTGTCACTGTATACCTGCATTTCTGGCCGGCCTTGGTGAGAAAGTCACGGAACTGAGCCTGTACGTCCTCGCGGAGCCTGGCCTCCTCGATCGCGGAGCTGTAGAGGTTGTTGATGGCGGAGTCCCTCACCTGCAGCTCCTCCTCCTTGTCCAGCTCCGAGAGCTTGACGGACTTGTTATAGCTGCCGGTACAGGTCAGGTCCAGCAGAGCCTGCACATAATTTCTGGCGTCCTTTTCCGTCGGCCCGCCCTGGCCTCCGCAGGCGCAGAGCGTGGCACAGAGCATGGCGCAGATCAGAACCGCCGTGACCGCGCCGGCGATCGTTTTCCTTGTAAGCTTTCCGGGTCGTAAATTCATAATCTTGATAATGGCCTCCTGTTTGCAGATATGTATTTGAGCGCGCGCGGTGGGGCAGACGCCGCTCCGGCCCCGGGACAGGGGCTTTCAGGCCGGAACCTTTACAGTATAATCGAATTCCCGCCGGGCGTCAAAACATGTTGTCTCCCGGCTGCCGGGCGAGCTGCTGAACATGTTCCTGAACGGGCTCCTGAACGAACTGCCGAACGGACTCCTGAACGGGCAGCTGAACGAGCTGTATTTCAACAGAAATCCGATCAATAAATGCCTGAATTGCGTATCAATCAGGGCCCGGCTCCGCAATAGTCTGTCATTAGAAAAAATAATAATAAAAGTTGACAAAAAGTTTACTGTCAGTATAATTAGTACCGGGCCTGAAGTTTAGTAACAAAAATCTTTCTGTTTACTATGGTCAGGCCCTTTCTCATGTCGTTTTTGGGGATGGGATCTTTGAGCCAGCCGGTTCCGGCGGGGCCGGATCCCGGTTGAAGCGGCTGTCCGCAAAAGCCGGTTCCTGAAATGGCCGGGACCTGTCTGCGGGCAAAAACATATTTCAGTTCCGTGAGGTGATTCGAATGGAAACTACGGAAGTCAACAATTATATAGGAGAGCGGATCAGAAATCTGCGAAACAGGAACGGTCTGACCCAGCAGGAGCTGGCGGACAGGACAGAGCTGACCAAGGGTTTCATCTCCCAGCTGGAGCGCGGCCAGGTATCGGCCTCGGTGGTCACCCTGTTCGACCTGATCGAATGTCTGGGGTCGACCCCGGCCGAATTTTTCCGCCAGGAAAATGAGAAGGTGGTCTTTTCAGAGAATGAGTACTTTGAGAAGATCGACGAGGCCGGCAACAGCATCCAGTGGATCGTTCCGTCCGCCCAGAAAAATCAGATGGAGCCCCTGCTGGTGGTCCTGCAGCCCCACAGCGAGCTCGAGGAGGACAAGCCCCATACCGGAGAGGAATTCGGCTTTGTGATCAGCGGCCGCCTGAATGTGCATCTGGGCGACAAGGTCTATCACGTGAAGGCGGGTGAGAGCTTTTATTATGCAGCGGCCAGGTCCCACCGCCTGGAGAACCCTGGAAACAGGCCCGCCAGGCTGATCTGGATCAGTTCTCCCCCTGAATTCTGATCTTCAGGGACCGGCGGGACGGATATACGATCGCAACGAGAGAAATAATGATCTGCGGAGGGCTCGGGCCTCTGCGCAGAGCAGGTCACAAGAGGAAAACCGGATGAAGAATAACGAGACGATTATTGAGCTGCGGGGAATCAGCAAGATCTTTGAGGATGATGGATTCAAGGCAGTGGACGATTTCAACCTGGAGGTCAAAAGAGGGGAGTTTGTCACCTTCCTGGGACCCTCCGGCTGCGGGAAGACGACGACGCTTCGCATGATCGCAGGCTTTGATACCCCTACGGAGGGGGACATTCTGCTGAACGGGAAGACGATCGTGGGCCTTCCCCCCTACAAAAGGCCCATCAACACGGTCTTTCAGCGCTATGCCCTCTTTCCCCATATGAATGTCTTTGACAACATCGCCTTCGGACTGCGCCAGAAAAAGATCCAAAAGGACCTGATCGCCCGCAAGGTCCGCCGGGTCCTGGAGCTGGTAGACCTGGAGGGCTTCGAGACCCGCAGGACCCAGACCCTGTCAGGCGGCCAGCAGCAGAGGGTCGCGATCGCCCGCGCCCTGGTCAACGAGCCGGAGATCCTCCTTCTGGATGAGCCCCTCGGCGCCCTGGACCTCAAGATGCGCAAGGAGATGCAGCTGGAGCTCAAAAACATGCACGACAAGCTGGGCATCACCTTTATCTACGTCACCCATGACCAGGAGGAAGCCCTGACCATGTCGGACAAGATCGTGGTCCTCAGCGAGGGCCGGGTCCAGCAGATCGGGACGCCTGAGGATATCTACAATGAGCCCGCCAATGCCTTTGTCGCGGACTTCATCGGAGAGAGCAATATCTTTAACGGCATGATGACCGGCCATCTCCGGGCCCGCTTCTGCGGCGGCGAGTTTGAATGCGTGGATGACTACGAAGAGGGAACCCATATCACCGCGGTCGTGCGCCCCGAGGATGTGGAGATCACCACACCGGACCGGGGGATCATCGCCGGGGTCGTGGACAGTGTGATCTTCAAGGGCATCCACTATGAGATCACGGTCCTGTCCGGAAAAAATGAGATGGTCATCCAGACGGTCCGCAGCGCCAGGGTCGGCGACCGGGTCGGCCTCAGGGTGGATCCCGAAAATATCCATATCATGCCGGCCGAGGACCACACCAATGTCTTCTATGTGGATATCAACAAGGACTTCAAGCTCGAGTACAACGGAAAGAGGCTCCATACCAGCCTGACGGCCATCATCCCCGGCAGCAGCCGCAAAGAGGACGGAACGGTCGTCGACGCCGCCGGTGAGGCCATCGAGCCGTCCCGCGTCCGGATCCTGGTCGCGATCGAGCCCGAGGACATAGAGATGACGGATGACCAGGACGCCGGCCTGGTCAAGGGTACGATCAGCAACCTGATCTACAAGGGCGACCATTACAGCTATATCATCCACACGGAGCTGGAGCAGGATTTTGTCGTCAATGACGAAGATCTGTGGAATATGGGCGACCGCGTGAGCCTGCTGATGCCGGTGGACAAGATGAAATTTGTGCTGAAACGCAAGTGATGTCCGGCGGATGAATTTCCGAAGCCGGCCGGCTCCTGCGGAGGATCCGCGGGGACCCAAGCCCGCGGACGCCCATGTCCGTCGGTTGACCCTGCATCTTTATAAATAAAAGGATTTGAAATTGAAATGAATTTTTCCAGAAAAAGCCTGGGCATACCCTATGCCGTTTTTCTCGTCATCTTTGTGGCGGCCCCCCTCCTCTTTCTGTTCTACTACGCCTTTACAGACGGACAGGGGCAGTTCACCATGCAGAACTTTCTGCATTTCTTCACGGATCCCAACACGCTGGGGACCCTGTTTTACAGCCTGCTGATCGCTGTGGCCACGACCATGATCTGCCTGCTTCTGGCCTATCCCGTGGCCTATTTTCTCTCGACCAGCCAGCTCCGTCAGAAGTCGGTCGTGCTCATGCTCTTCGTCCTGCCCATGTGGATCAATTTTTCCCTGCGCATCACGGCGCTCAAGGAGATCCTCAATGTGCTGGAGGGAAACCTGGCCATGCACCCCTTTTTCAATGCGGTCATCGGCATGACCTATGACTTTCTGCCCTTTATGATCCTGCCGATCTACACGACGATCTCGCGCCTGGACGGGGCCCTGCGGGAGGCGGCGATGGATCTGGGCGCCAACAGTGTCCAGACCTTTCTGCGCGTCACCCTCCCTCTGTCCGTGCCCGGGATCCTCAGCGGGGTCTCCATGGTCTTTCTGCCGGCCATGACCAACTACGTCGTGCTGGATATGCTCTACAACAGCACCTATATCATGGGAAGCCTGATCGGCAGCTATTTCGCCGCCTACAACTGGAACGGCGGTTCCATGATCTCCCTGATCCTGCTGGCCATGATCTGCATTTTCACCTTGCTGACCGGCGGCGATGAAGAGGAGTCATCCCGGAGAGGAGGTGCCCTGCTGTGATCTGGAAATATTTCAAAAAAGTGTTTCTGCTCCTGGTCCTCCTGTTTCTGTATCTTCCGATCCTGGTGCTGGCAGTCTACAGCTTTACGGACTCCACCCATATCGGAGCCATCAGGGATTTCTCGCTGCAGAATTATGTGACCCTGTTCACGACCCCGGAGCTGACGGATATGATCACGGGGACCATCTCCCTGGCGATTGTGGCAGCCGTGATCGCCACCCTTCTGGGGACGATGGGGGCGATCGGCGCCTTCTATTCCAGAAAGAATGTCTCCGCTTTTATCACGACCCTGAACCGGGTGCCTGTGGTCAACGCCGATGTGGTGACCGGCTTCTCCATCTGCGTTCTCCTGGTCGTGGCCCTGGGGGTCAGCAAGGATTCCTACATCCCCCTGGTGGCCGGCCATGTCACCCTGTGCGCGCCCTTTGTCTTTCTCTCCGTGATGCCCAGGATCATGCAGATGGATTCCAGCATCTATGAGGCGGCGCTTGACCTGGGCGCCACCCCCTTCAAGGCCCTGATCGAGATCCTGATCCCCCAGATCGTTCCCGGGATCGTCTCCGGCTTTGCCCTGGCGGTGACCCTGTCTCTGGACGACTACTTTATTGCCATGTATACAAAGCCGGCGACCTTTGACACGATCAGCACCTACGTGGTCAATGCCACCAAGGGAGCGCAGACCACGATCAAGACGGCCCTGTGGGCGCTCTCGACCGTGATCTTTCTGATCGTCGTCCTGGTGGTCGTCATCTCGAACATCCGCGCCCTGCGCCAGAGCGCCCTGGAGAGCGGGAAAGGAGGCCGGCGTGCACAATAAAAATAGATGGGGCCTTTCGGCCCTTGCCCTGGCAGCGGCCCTCGTCCTGGCGTTTCCCGCCTCCTGTCCGGCGGCCGAAGGCAGTGAAAAGACCGTGGTCCTGAGGGTCTCCAACTGGGAGGAGTACATCGACCTGGGCGACTGGGACGAGGAGGAGACCATTGAGCTGCCGTCCGGAGATATCATCGGCGAGAACTCCATGGTCGAGGACTTCGAGGACTGGTACTACGAGACCTACGGGACCCGCGTGAAGGTGGAGTATTCGACCTTCGGGACCAACGAGGACCTCTACAACATGCTCACCCTCGGAGACGTCTACGACCTGGTCTGCCCCTCCGAGTACCTGATCATGAAGCTGATGGCGGAGAAGGAGCTGGTCCCCCTCTCGGATCATTTTTTTGATACCTCCGATGAGTATAACTACTATTCAAAAGGCGTGGCCCCCTTCATCCGCGATATGTTTGATGCCGAGGAGATCAACGGAGAGGCCTGGGGAAAATATGCCGCGGGCTATATGTGGGGCGTCACGGGAATGGTCTATAATCCCGACCTTGTGACCAAGGAACAGGCCTCCAGCTGGAAGATCCTGACAGACCCGGCCTTTAAAAGGCAGGTGACCATGAAGGACAACGTGAGGGACGCCTATTTTTCCGCTGTCGGAGCGGTCAAATCAGACCTTCTGACCTCTGAATCCTTCCGCAGCGACCCCGCTTACCGGAAGCGCCTGGAGGAGGAGATGAATGACACATCTCCGGAGATGATCGCTCAGGTGGAGAGCTGGCTCAAGCAGGTCAAGGACAATGCCTTTTCCTTTGAGACGGACGCCGGCAAGGCGGATATGATCACCGGCAAGGTGGCCGTCAACTACCAGTGGTCCGGAGACGCGGTCTATACCCTGGACCAGGCGGACGAGGATGATTTCACCCTGGCCTTTGCGGTCCCGAAGGAGAGCACGGACATCTATTTTGACGGATGGGTCATGCTCAAGCGGGGGATCGGCGATGATCCGGCCAAGCAGCACGCCGCCGAGGCCTTCATCAACTTCCTGTCGCGCCCGGACAATGCCATCCGCAATATGTACTACATCGGCTATACCTCCGTTCTCTCCGGCGGGGAGGACCCCCGGCTTTTCGAGTACGCCCAGTACAACTACGAGGCGGAGGACGAGGAGGAGGAGACCGTGGACTATGATCTGGGCTACTTCTTCGGCGGGGAGGATCATGTGATCACGGCCGCCGCGGATCAGATGGACCGCCAGCTCTTTGCGGCCTATCCCCCCGCGGATGTCATCGACCGGTCCTCGATCATGATCTATTTCAATGATCAGCAGAATGCCGCTATCAACCGCATGTGGATCAATGTCCGCTGCTTCGATATCCGCAGGGCCCCCCTGTGGACCTGGATCCTGGTCTTTGTCGTTCTGGTGCCCTGCATCTGCTTCCTGGTCAGGCGCTGGTACAGGGCCTGGAGGGTCAAAAAAGCAGTTCATTGAAGTCTCTGCATTACAGTCACACCCGCGCCGGACACCCTGCTGTCCGGCGCACTTTTTTTGTCCGCGGGGGGATCGGAAGCGATTGTACTGGAAAAAATACAGATAATTAGCGCGCGAGTCAATAAGAATTGCGCAATTTGAGAATCTTTTCAGCTGACAAAAAACCCCTAATGGTGATATTATGAACCGACGACTGCTCAAAACAGCGGTTATGATAAGTTTTTTTAATGCTTTTTCTTTTGATCAAGAGGAGAATTGACATCATATGGGTGGTTTTTTTGGAGTTGCATCTAAACAGGACTGTGTATTTGACCTCTTCTACGGAACAGACTA
>ODAJ012030232.1_pt1 | contig 13848 bp, 13 predicted proteins | sample 1539241 | NCBI WGS metagenome assembly ODAJ01 (sample SAMN02144231, study PRJEB22623) | gut metagenome | biome: sheep rumen | host: Ovis aries | place: New Zealand | reverse complement strand
AATTTAATGAATAATTAATTAAATGATAAAACAAATATATTTAATAAAAAAAACAACGGAGATAAAAAATGGTTATAGTCATAGGTACTGGTGCAGGAGGTTCATTGATTGCTATGGAGCTTGCAAAAGCAAATATTCCTGTAACAATTATAGAAAGAGGACCATACATAAAAAGCAAAGACTCATTTGAATATTATGATATGAAATACTACGATAAGCGTTTGAAAAATACAAACAGCATCGACTTATTGAAGACAACTTGTATTGGAGGATCCACTATCGTGGCTGCAGGAAATGGTGTAAGATTACTTGAAGATGAATTCAAGGAACTTGGTATAGACATTTCTGCAGAATATGACAAAATAGAAGAATTGGTTGGAATTCATCAAATGGATGATGAGCATATCGGCAAGGGAACACAACTATTTATAGACTGTGCAAATGAATTAGGATTTGAAGCAATGAGAATGCCTAAATTCATTAGGGATGAAGACTGCAAGCCTTGCGGAAAATGTTCATTCGGCTGTCCAAGAGATGCAAAATGGAGTGGAAAGGACTTTGTTGACATAGCAATCGAAAATGGTGCAGAACTCATAACAGATGCTGAAGTCACAAAAGTGATCTTTTCAGATAAGAAAATCAGCGGTGTGGAATACATCAAGGACAACATTAAGCAAAACATCAGTTCTGACTTGGTAATCCTTTGTGCAGGAGCAGTTGACAGTGCAGTGATTCTTCAAAAATCAGGAATTGATGCTGGAAACAAACTCTTCTTTGACCCATTTGTAAGTGTTGGAGGGTATTTGAAGGACATCAATTTCAACAGCGAAGTTCAAATGAATGGGCTTGCAATAGGAAAAGAATACATTCTTTCACCTCATTTCTCATCATTTATTGCTAAATACATCAAGGAATCAAACCCTGAAGTCGAAGATAAGGATATCTTAAGCATTATGGTTAAAGTTGAGGATGATATGGTAGGTACCGTCGATGCAGATGGAAACGTATTTAAATTCAATACAATCGATGACATTAGAAGAATAGCTCAAGGCTGTGCTGCAGCAGGTTCCATACTTGAAAAGGCAGGAGTTGATCCGACAACAATGACTTCAACAATCTTTAGAGGTGCACACCCTGGAGGAACTGCAGCTATTGGAGATGTAGTTGACAAGAACTTAAAAACAGAAATAGATGGTTTGTATGTAGGAGATGCAAGTGTAATCCCAATGTCTCCTGGAAAACCGCCAATATTATTGATTTTAGCATTAGCTTTAAGACTAGCTAATCACTTAATTGAAGAAGTTATTTAACTTCTTTAATTTACTTTTTTTAAAAATAGAAAAAATAATTTAATTATTTTTTTTAGAATATTATTATGACATATTAATTAAAAACAATCCCGCAATACAAATAAAAATACCCAATACTTGTTTTACATTGATATTTTCACCATATAAAATAGCACCAACAAATAGCAATGCAATAGCTAAACAGATATTCGCAACCAATGCCCCTGAACTGACTTTCCAACCGGAACGATACATGAAAATATAACCTAATTCCAAACCTACAATAGCTATTCCCAAAACAATGGAAGTCCAATTGACTTTAGACAATTCGACAATGGCATTCTCCGGTTTCACTAAAAACAAGAATATGATTCCAGTTAACACCGCTGCAGTTATATAAGTCAACATCAATGTACCAAAGGCATTTACGTTGGAAGGAGTTGATTTAGTGCATATATTATAAAAAGTGTTTGATAAGACTACAATCAATACTGGCCAAATCATTTCCCACATAAAAACACCTTAAAAATAGTTTAAAAGTACTTGATATAGATTAATAAGAATTTAGAATGAAAAATATTATAAAAAATAAAAAAATTATTCAAATTGATTGTAAATCTCATCCGCTTGAACCAATCTTTCACAATAATGGCATCTTACTGTAATTGGGTCTGATTCCACAAGATAGAATTTGCTCTCAATCGGTTCGGAAGTGTTTGAAATGCATTTAGGATTGGTACATTTTACGATTCCATTCAATTCACTTACCATTCTAACTTGGTCCTTTGCAACTATTTCATAATCACGTATAATGTTAATGGTTGCATCAGGAGCTATTAATGAGATCTTATCTATTTCAGTATGTTCCAACTCCCTGTTTTCAAACTTCACAATATCCTTATAGCCTAATTTTGAAGAAACATTCATAGCAAGTGTTACATTGGTTCCTTCCTTTGGGAGACCTAATATTTTCAATACTTGAAGCGCCTTATTGGCAGGAATATGGTCAATTACAGTACCATTCTCAATAGGCTTAACCTTTAGTTCATGTTTAGTCATAAATAATAATATCTTTTAAATTTTATTTATAATTTATTATAATAAAATCATATTTATGAATAGTTATATTTATTAAAAACAATAAAATAATAATGATTAAACTTTATAAAAAAACTTTATAAAAAAAATTAAATTATAAAAATATAAAAAATATTAAAATTAGAAAAAGGAGTCTTAAAATGGAAGAACATATAGACTTATTTAAAAAAATATTAACTAAAATTGATGATAAGGTTGATTATGCTGACATAAGAGCAGGAAAAGGAAACAATACAAGCATAATCATGAAAGACAATCAAATTCAAGAAATCAACACAGGCCTTTCCACTGTTGCAAGAATAAGGGTATTGAACAATGGAGCATGGGGATTCGCTTCCACTAATGACTTTTCCAAATTGGAAGAGATAAGTGAAAAGGCAATCAAAATATCAAACTCACTCACAGGAGACATTGAACTTGCAGAATGTGAAATAGTTGAAGACAAGGTGAAGACTGATAGAAAAATTTCTGTAAGTGACGTGACCATTGAAGATAAGAAGGAATTGATTCAGGAAGCAAACAAGGCAAGCAATGTTGGAAAGGTAGTAAGTACAACAGTCAGCTATTCAGATGGTGAAAGCCAAACCGCCTTTGTAAGCAGTGAAGGAAGTGAAATCCTTGTAGACAGCTCAAGAGTGGCACTTGCACTTAATGCAGTTGCTTCAAATGGTGAACTCATCCAATTCAATCATGGCAGTTTAGGTGGTGTGAAAGGATTTGAAATATTGCAGGATGCAGACATTGAATCCTTTGGAAGAAAGATTGGGGAAAAAGCAACCGAACTATTGGATGCGAAACCTGCTCCATCAGGACGCTTTACAATTATAGCTGACAACAATCTTACCGGAGTGTTCATCCACGAAGCTGTAGGGCATGCTGTCGAGGCAGATCTTGTCCTTCAGGACGATTCCATATTGCATGATCAAATGAACAAGAAAATTGGAACTGACATTGTAAACATTTATGACGATTCAAGCTATAAGGATGGATTCGGCTATTACCCATATGACGTTGAGGGAGTCAAAACCAGAAAGAACCAAATCGTAAAGAATGGAGAGCTTGTATCATTCCTCACATCAAGAGAAAGTGCAGGAAAATTAGGACTTCCTTTAACTGGAAATGCAAGGTCATCAGTCAGTGACCAACCTATTGTCAGAATGAGTAACACTTTCCTTGAACCGGGAGACTTAAGTTTCGAAGAACTTATAGAAGACATCAATGATGGAATTTACCTTAAGGGTTCCAGAGGCGGACAAGTTGATACTGGTAAAGGAATTTTCCAATTCAATGCAACTGAAGCATACAAGATTGAAAATGGTGAACTTAAAGATCACTTCCGTGATGTGTCATTATCTGGAAACATTCTTGAAACACTTAAAGGTGTTGACGGAATAGGTTCAGATTTCAAGCTTAGTGTAGGTTACTGTGGTAAAGGTGGACAAACTGCACCGGTCGGTGATGGAGGACCACACACCAGAATTTTGAATGCAATGGTAGGTGGAAGTAGCTAAACCAAATAGCTATCGTTTATCCAAAATTAAATAAATTAATTTTTTATTAAATTTCTTTACTATCAATTTAATTGAAGCTACATTCAAAATAAACGATTGATAATAAATAGTAAACAAATTTATAAAAAGATATGTAGATAAAGTTGTCTAAAAATGATATTTTAGATAAATTTTAAAAAATCATTGAAAAATTTGAAGGTGAAAACATGTTAAGTGAAGATGATGGAAAATATTTGTTAAGTGTAGCAAAAGATGCTATTGAAACATATGTTAAGGAAAATAGAAAAATTGACACACCTTCAGATTGTCCAGAATATATGCATGAGGAACTTGGAGTTTTTGTAACCTTGAATAAGCATAACAATTTAAGAGGATGCATCGGTTACCCTGAACCGGTTTACCCATTGATTGATGCAGTCATTGATTCAGCAATTTCTGCAGCTATGAGAGATCCACGTTTTCCAAGTGTTGATGAAAGTGAATTGGATTCACTTGAATATGAGATTACTGTTTTGACCAAGCCAGAAATCATTGAAGTTGAAAAGCCAATCGATTATCTAGAAAATATCATAATTGGTGAAGACGGATTGATTGTTGAACGTGGATTCTATAGAGGCTTGCTCTTGCCACAAGTTGCTCCAGAGCACAATATGGACAAGGAAGAGTTCTTATCCCACACTTGCATGAAGGCAGGGCTTAGACCAGATGCCTGGCTGGATGAAAATACAAAAGTATACAAATTCCAAGGGCAAATATTTAAATAAAGCTTTTTATAAAAGTATTAACTTAAACAATAGACTTATGCTTATTAGAATTATTAAATAATATATTATTAGAATTAATTAAAAAATTATATTTATAAAAATTACTGAAATTACAAAAATTAAATTATTATGATTACATGGTGATAAAAAATGATGTTACCAACTATTCCAACTCCAGATGAATTATTAGATAAAGGTTTCAGAAGAGGTAAGAAGGCAGCGGATCTGAGAAGAGGAGAAAAGATGCCTAAACACTTAAAGGGCAAACGTATTGAAGAGACAAGAGTGATCACTGCTTGCCAAGTTATTAAAGACAGACTTAAAATGATCTTGGACCGTACCCCTGAAATCGAAGAGTTACCTGAATTTTATCAAGATTATATAGACATCACTGTAGGTGTAGATGATTTCAAGCAAGCATTAGGTGCACTTAATTGGGCTTATGGTATTATTACACAGCTCGAAAAGGAATACGGTGCAAAAATAAGAAAATCATCTTCTGAAAGGGCAACTGGCCTTAGAAAACAGGCTTATGGAAGAATCTCTTCAGTTGTTCATAAGATTGAAAAGGACCTTGATTTTCTTGACTTTGCAAAACAATCATTGAGAAACATGCCTACCGTTGATTTTGATGCAATAAGCATTGTAATTGCAGGTTTCCCAAATGTAGGTAAATCAACATTGCTTACCCATATTACAGATGCTGAGCCACAAGTAGCTAACTATCCATTTACAACAAAAGGTATTCAAATCGGACACTTTGAGAAAAAATGGCAACATTATCAAATCATTGACACTCCAGGTTTATTAGATAGGCCTATTGGAGACATGAATGATATTGAATTGAATGCTATGGTAGCTCTTGAACATTTGGCAGATGCAATCTTGTTTATTTTCGATGGCTCTGAAACCTGCGGATACCTTCTTGAAAATCAATACAATCTTTTAGAAGAGATTCAAAATGTATTTGATGCTCCTATCATCTACTTATTCAATAAGATGGACATTGCTGAGTATGATGGCATAAGACATGATTACGTACAACAGTACATTGACAAATGTGAAGATCCATTGCTTATCTCAGCTGCAGAAGGAGAAGGTATCGAAGAAATCATCGATTTAATTATGAAAGTTGAAAAAAGAGAAAGAGTTGAAGAAGAAGAGGAATATGAAGATGATGAAAATTACTTTGATTTAACCTAAGTAATTTTTCAATACTTCTTTTTTTTAAGTTTCTATTCTGCTTTCTATTTTTTATTTTTTAACTAATTTTACTATTTTTACTATTTTTAAAAAATAATATTCTAATTCAACTATTTTTATCAAAACTTTTAGTAACTTTTTATTACTAAAATAGAAAAGTTTATAAATGATGAGTTACTAGTATACATTGTGAATAAAAAGTATACTAAAAAATTCTGAATTTTTTAAATTTGAGAAAAATTTGAGAAAAATCTTAAAAAAATTAAGAATTTTGTATACCAAATAACTAAAATGTATACAATTCATAGAAATATTTATAAGATATGAGTTATATAGTATACATTAGAAATAAATGTACACTAAGTTTTATAAAAAATTTTATAAAATTTATAGATCAAGTTTATAATTTATAAAAATTTTTATCTATAAAACATAGGTACAAATTTTATGAATTTAAAAAATAATGTAAAGGAGTTTTTATTATGCCTGAAGATGTGAAAGAAGACATTGAAGTAGAATTTGAAGAAGTTGAAGTAGAAACTGAAACTTCCAAATCTGATGAATTGAAAGAAAAAGCAGAAAAATTCAGAGAAGACTTCAAAACTAAAGCTGAAGCAAGAACTGAGGCTAACAAAGAAAAATTCGATGAAACCTTAAACAAAAGTAAAGATGTTGCAGGAAAAGTTGGTGAAAACCTTAGTAAAACTATCGATGACACCATTATTGCAATGAAAGCTCTTCAAAAGAATTTTGATACCAGATACCAAGGTTACAAAGATACTGTTGCAACTGGAAATATCAGCATTGACTTAGCAGAAAACAAAGATTTCTACTACTTACAAGCTTACTTAGCAGGTATCGAAAAAGAAGACATCTCCATTGAAGCAACTAACAACTCTGTAACCATCAAAGCATGCTTTGAAAACATCATGAAAAACATTGAAAGTTCTGAAGAAGATCCAGCAACTTTAATTGTTTCCGGTATCAAAGTAGGTGAAGCAGACAGAACAGTTACTTTAACTGAAGACATTGTAAAAGAAGAAATTACTGCAAAACATAACAACGGAACCTTATTCGTAACAATCCCAAAAAGAATAGTTCCTAAAACTAAAATCGACATCGAATAAATTTATATCAAATAAATTATTCGAACCATAATTATCTCAACCTTTAAAAAGATTAAATTAATTTTTAATCTTTTTAATTTTTTTAAATTAACATAAAACACAAATTAAACACCTAACTTTTTTAATTTTTGCAAGATCTTCTTGCAAAAATATTTTTTTAATTTCCTCCATTTTTTTTAAATTTTTTTATGCTAATTTTTTATATAAATTTCTAAATTTTTGAAATATTATAAATTATTAACTATTTTTATGAAATAAATTTTTAATTCAAGTATATTTGAAAAATAAGTATTGACAATATAGATATGAGAATTTAAGAAAATATGAGCAAAAAAAGGAAAAGGTTTAATACTAAGTAATGATATAATATTACTATACTATTATAACGGAGGTGAAAATTATGGCAATTCCTAAAGCTCCTGTAAATAGGATTATTAAAGATGCTGGTGCTGAAAGAGTAAGTGATGCAGCTGTAGTTGCATTAGTAGAATACTTAGAAGCTGACGCAGCAGCAGTAGCTAAAAAAGCAATTGAATACGCTAAAATTGCAAAAAGACAAACTGTAAAAGCAGATGATATTGCATTAGCTATCGACAAAGAATAAGTAAACTAACTATTCTTTAATTATTTTAATAAAATTTATTTTATTTTTTTTACTATTTTTTATATTTTTTACTATTTTTAACAATTTAAACAATTTTAACCAATTTAAACTACTTTTACTTACTATTTTTATAATAAACTAAAAAATAAATTTTTAAAAAAAGAAAAAAAGAAGAAGTTGAAAATTAAATTTTCAAACTATCTTGAGCTATTTTTACACCTAAATCATAAGCGTCTTTTAAGTCAATGTGGAAGTGTTCCTCTTTCCTTTTAGCTTTCAATTCAGGATCAAATGCATAATTCTCATACTTAGAATAATCTGAAAATTGGTAAGTGTCATAAACCTTTAATGAATGTGGCTTTGAGTAAACATTTTCAAGATTGCTTTCTAAAAGATCAAATGTACTGCCATAAAGAGGAGTGCATATTTCTTCAGTGACATTCATGGTGTAAATCATTCCAATAGGCATTCTTTTAGGAGCATTGGACTCTCCACCATAAACAAATGAAGAAAACAAAAACCTTTCAAAAAAGGATCTGAGTTCTCCTGTTATTTCACCGAAGTAAATTGGACTTCCGAATATTATTCCATCAGAATCCTTCATTTTAGGAAGCAATTCCCTTAAGTCATCCTTGATAGGGCATTGTGCATAATATTTTCCACCGATTCTTTTACAATGAAAACAAGATTTGCATCCTTTGAAATCCAAGTCATAAAGATGAACATTATGAATGTTTATGTCCTCTTCAGCATGATTCTTTTTTAATTCATCAACAATGCCTTCACTTGCTTTTTCCAATAATTGAGCAGTGTTATATTTCTTTCTTGGTCCACCATTCACTATATAAAAATCCATAAAATCACGTTAAAACTTATTTGAAAAAATAAAAATGAAAAATTAATTTAAAAAAAGAAAATAAAAAATAATTAAAAAGAATGAATAAATTGATTATTTATCCAAAATGATATTTATTCATATCTTACTTTACCAATATGCCTTGTACTTCCTGGGTCTTCACCATTGAAGTGTGCTAAATAGTAAACAAACCATTCTAAAGGTATTACAAGCACAAATGGTGCAAGCAATGGATTGATGTCTGCATAATCCTTTAAATTATAAATAATTGTTTTAGCTTCCAATTTGTTTTTAGAGAAATTAATAGCTATTTTAGTTAATTCATCACTTGGCAAATCAGCATCCAAGAAGATTAAAGGAACATCCTTTTCAGCCCTTTCAATCAAGCCATGTCTAAATTCTGCAGAGTAAAGCGGACAAGCATGCTTGATAGCACCTTCCATCAACATGGTCATAGCTAACTTATATGCAAGACCAAAGTTAACTCCACTTCCTAAGCAATAGAAACCATCTTCATCCTTAAGCTCTTCTGCAAGTTTCTTATTTTCCTCTTCTGTGCTTTCCAATAGATCTTCAATCAAATCAGGAATAGTTACCAATTGATCTAATATCTCATCAGCTCCTTCATATCCTGAGGCAGCAAATAGGATTTGATAAAGACATGCTAATTGGGTGATATAAGTTTTAGTACCAAGAATAGCTGTTTCAGTATTTCCCAATGTAATAACCGGATATTTAGCTTCCTTAATCATGGAACTTTCAGGTTCATTTGAAATGGAAACAGTACCAATATTAAATTCATTAGCCCTTCTTAAAGCAGCTAAAGTATCTGCAGTCTCACCAGACTGGGAAGTAGCTATGAATAAGGAATTTTCACCTTCAGTTAATTTCTTATTGTAAACAAATTCATAACCTGTGAAAACTTCGATTCTTAAATCAGATACAGATGCCAATGCATCTCTTATAGAATAACAAGTGGAAATGGAACTTCCACAACCAATTAAATAAATAGTATCAACAGATTCGGCTAATTTAGAAATATTAGCCATATTATCCAATTCAGAAGCAAAAGTCCTTCTTAAAGCTTCTGGTTGTTCCATCATTTCATAATACATCTGATATTTCATTTAATCCCTCTATTAGTTGAAAAATAATTTTATAAAATTACTTGAAAATTTCTAGAAATTTACTTTTAAATATGTGTAAATTAATTATGCTTATTATTTTTACTTGTTAATATATTATTATATAAATTTATTATTTATACTATAAAAAGTTTATATAAGAAATTATAAAATAAATATAAACAGACTTTAATATTGGAATTAGGGTTAAATAGTTAGAATAGGGGTAAAAAAATGGAAACTGATTTAACTAAAATAGGCATGTATAAAGACCAGCAATACGAGGTTATAATCACTACAATAGATAAGGATGGAAACTCAAATGCAGCGCCTTTTGGACTAAGAGTCTTGGAGAAGAATGAAGTTTTTTTAAGAATTTTTGAAGGTGGAAACACCATTAAAAACATTAAAGAAAAGGAAGAGTTTATTGTGAATATCACAAATGATCCTTTAATGTTTACCCTCTCAACAACAAACACAATTCCTGACGAATATCTAACTAGAATCCCTAATAAAACCAATAATGATGAATTGGCATATTTAACTGATGCTGATGCTTATTTCATATGTGAAGTGAAAAGCTTAAAAACAACTTTAAGAGAAGATGACATCAAATCAAGCGATGTCAATTATATAAAATCAGAAGTCGTTGAACTTAATATAAAGAATAAATGCGTAAAACCAATGAATAGGGCAATACATGCATTAATTGAAGCATTAGTAAATTATTCCAGAATAAATATTGTTGATGAGGATACACAAAAATATTTCCTCGAAAGATTTTTGGAATCCGAAAGAGTCATTAAAAGAGTGGGAAATGAAAAGGAAAAAGAATCCATTCAAATATTAAAGGAAGATTTAATAAATCAAGGATTTGAAATTTAAAAAAAAGAAAATAAAAAATTAGAATAAAATTAAAAAATAATTAAAAAATAATTAAAAAAAATAATCATTAAATTAATTAAATAATTGCAAAATTAAATAATTGATTTAAAAATTATGTATTAAATCAATGAACTCTAACTTATCCACATCAAACAATCCTTGATCACTTATTTTAAAATGAGGAATTGTAATCAATGCCATAAATGATAATGTAGTAAAAGGAGATGTTAAATTACATCCCAATTTAGTTACTGCTGCTCGTAACTTCCTATTTTTATCTGCAACATAATCAATATCCCTATTGGACATCAATCCTGCTATTGGAAGCTCTAAAACTTCACAAACATCCTCTTCAGAGGAGTAAGCAACAAGTCCTCCTTGGCGTTCTCTAATAATGTTAACCACTTTAGCCATATCCTCACTATTGGTTCCTATAACTAAAATATTATGGGAATCATGTGCTACTGATGCACCAAAAGCTCCTTTTTTAAGATTGAATCCTTTGATGAAACCATTTGTAATATTGTTTCCACCATATCTGTTTACAACAGCAATCTTCACAACATCCTTCTTTAAATCAGGTTGGATTACACTATCTAAAACAAGCAATGTTTCTTCAGATTTTTCTGTAATCAAACTATTGTCAAAAGCCTTGATTGCGAAGACATTGGTTGTCTCATCCATCAATGAATTGGTCCAACTCATTTCCACTTTAGCATTGAAATCTTCAGCTTTAACTTCCTCTAAAACTATGCTAGGTTCAGATTCAATAGCTTCTGTTTCAAACAAGACTTCACCATCATCAACCACAAGCTCTCCATGAACCCAAACTTTGCTTACGTTCAAGTTTCTTAAGTCATCAACCAATGCAAAGTTTGCAATTCTGCCTTCTTCAATTGCACCGCAATTCAATCCATAATGCTCTGCAGGATTAAATGTAGCCATTTTGATGGCTTCCTTCGGATTGATTTTCAATGAGATGGCCTTTTTAATCACATTGTCCAAATGCCCTTTAGACAAGTCTTCTGCGTCAATGTCATCACATACTAAAAGCCCAAATGGTGAAACAGCCATAGCATCATCAATGGTTTCCACAACAGCCCTTCCAGCCATTTCCTCTTCAATAAGGTAATTCAACCTATCATCATAATTTAATAGAGCCTCCATATCCTTTGCAGATGACCCTTCACGAACCATGATTTCCATACCTAATTTTGACTTTTCAATAGCTTCTTCAAAGCTGGTGCATTCATGGTCAGTTGATATGCCATAGGATATGTACTTTTCCAAATCTTCTCCAGTCAATAATGGAGAGTGGCCATCAATTGGCTTTCCTAATTTATGAGCTGCTTCTATTTTCCTTAAAGCTTCTTCATCTTCTGCTATAACTCCAGGGACATCCATCATTTCCCCAAGTGCAACCATTTCATCACGTTTCAACAATTCTTCAATATCAGAACTTGTAAGTGATGCGCCAGAGCTTTCAAAACTTGTAGCCGGAACACATGATGGAACAGCATAATAAAAATCAAATGGCGCTTTCTTTCCATCTTCAACCATCCAATCAATGCCCTCAATTCCTAAAACATTTGAGATTTCATGAGGATCCGCAACTACAGAAGTGGTTCCATAAGGCAATACAGCTTTAGCGAAATTGGAAGGAGATAATTTTGAACTTTCAATATGAATATGTGAATCGATGAATCCTGGAATTAAAATGCCTTCATAATCCAAGTCAAGTTCGTCATCATCGTCAGTGATGATTGGAATAACCTCTTTAAAGAGACCATCTTCAATAACAATCTCTGCAGGATAAACTTCTCCAAATTCCACATTGAGATATTTTGCAGTGATTATTAGGTCACCTTCAAGCTCTTCTGCGTCTTCAAAACTTATATCTGCAATTTCTATATCATCAACACCATCTACAGAAATTATTATTTCATTTCCATCCACATCTATAATTCTTTCATCCATATTGACACCAATTGATAAAATTAATTAAAATCGTTAAAAAAATAATAAAATACTTTAAAAATTCTAAAAATGTTTAAAAATAATTAAAAATTAAAAAATTTAAAAAAAGAAAAAAGAATAAAATAAATTTATTCATGTAATGCATTGTATAAAACTGGCAAGAATGCACCTACATCAGTTACAATACCTACAACTTGTGCACTGCCTCTATCTGCAAGTTTAGTAACGGTAGATGGGTTAATGTCTACACAGATACTTTTAACTCTTGAAGGCAATAGGTTACCAGTTGCAATGGAATGCAACATAGTTGAAATCATAATGACCATATCAACTTCCTGAGCATACTTACGCATTAGCTTTTGTGATTCAACAGTATCTGTAATCACATCAGGGAGAGGTCCGTCATCACGAATGGAACCTGCCAATACGAATGGAACATCGTTTTTAATACATTCATACATGATTCCGCTTTTCAAGGTCCCATCTTCAACAGCTTCCCTAATTGAACCGGAATTATTGATTCTGTTGATTGCTCTCATATGGTGAGTGTGACCATGAGCTACAACTTCACCGGTTTTTACATTTACACCAAGGGAAGTTCCAAATTGGTCGCATTCAATATCGTGAGTAGCCAATGCATTTCCTGCAAAGATAACATCAATGAATCCTTCCTTAATGAGCTGTGCAACGATTCCTGCAGAACCTGTGTGAACAATAGCTGGTCCTCCAACGAGAGCTATTTTTCCACCGTTTGCCTTGACATTCTTAATTTCAGTTGCCACATCATTGATGATGCTCATCATTGGCTTTTCAGATGAAACTTCACTGTTCATGAATTCAAATACACCTTGCTTTCCTCTTGATCTTTGAGGTGGTGTGATTTTTACTCCTTCTCTACCAACGACAATCAAGTCTCCTTCCTTAATGTCTGCAATTGGCTTGCATCTAGCGGTCTTGTTTTCCTCATCAATAACGATAAGACAATCCATTTCAATTTCTTCTACAAGAATCCATTCACCTTTGTAGTAAATATGAGTAACATGATGGCTTGTTGAATAAAAACCTTCTGGAGCTACTTGATCTTTTGGAGAAGGCACTAAATTTACCTCTTCAATTTCAGATATTGAAACCCCAATAAAGTTAAGTTCATCAAGAATAGAATTTAAAATATCGGGAGATTCTGCTGAAACCATTATTTTAGCTTTACTAGTATCAGATTTGCGTTTTCCTATATCAAACTCTAGTATATCAAAGTCTCCTCCATTATCCATGATAATGTCCATGGTTTTAGGAAGAGTTAAAGAATCGATGATATGACCAGACAATTCTATTTCTCTCTTATACATCAAAAATCTCCTAATTTTTTATAATTTTGTAAATATGATTAATAATTTTTTTATTTTTGTAAAA
>ODAJ014727875.1_pt1 | contig 13849 bp, 10 predicted proteins | sample 1539241 | NCBI WGS metagenome assembly ODAJ01 (sample SAMN02144231, study PRJEB22623) | gut metagenome | biome: sheep rumen | host: Ovis aries | place: New Zealand | reverse complement strand
TAGATGAAGATACTGGAGAACCAGTACCAGAAATGGGCGAAGAAATGCATCATCGCATAAAGGATTACCGACGAGGTGGCTCGACGGTTGCCGATATCCTTCGACAGTTCCATGATACGATAGGGCTCGCCGCCAAGACCGCCTACAGGCGTTGCATAGTTCAAGGCATAGCCTGTGATCGTCAGCTTGTAGATGCGCCAGAAGCTAATGCGCTCATGGGGTTCGCACTTGCTGCGGATGATAGCCTGCCAGGCAAGTGCATTGATGGCGTAGATGAAGATCCACACACCGATGATGGGTATGAGCCAATAGCCTGCACGGCAGAGGTGGTCCCACAACTCGATGAAGCTGACGTCGAATGTCAGCAACATCACCACGACAGCAGCAATGCCGAGGATGAAGAACAGATTATTTAGCCGTTGCTTGGTCCACTTCATAATGTAGTGCTTTATTTCAGGCTATCGGCAATCCGACGGCAAAATGATTCGTGACGATGGTTAATATACATTGTGAGCAGTGACATGCAGACAATCTCGAAGATGAAGTTCATGACGGGAATGTCGAGCAGGCAGAAGAGAAAGAACCATGCCTCGCGGAAATTGAAGGTCAGCAGACCGTTCCACTTCATCAGCGCCAGCGAGTTCTTGTGTATGTCTTCACGCACCTCAACAGGGATGTTGTCCACACTACCGTACTTCTGCTTCAGCACTGCCAGCAGACGCTGGAACTGCGGGGTTGACTTCTCTTGTTTCTTGGTATAATCGACATACGATTTCTGGAACCAGCGCTCGTAGTATGGTGCGTCGGCAGGCATCTGGTCGTAGAGTTCCTGTTGGCGCACGGAGTTGTCGAGCTCACTGCCTTTTTCTCCCTTCAGGAAGAAGAGGTGCACCTGAATGTAATAGTCGGCCAGACGGGTTTGTCCGCCCATACCCAGAAAACCTGAGATGTTACCCAGTATCAATACGACGATAGTTGCAATCATGGTGTTCTCCGGTGTGTCTTCGATGCCCAGCCATCCGAACTCAATCTCATGGTGCTGATAGAAGCGCCATACGAGTGCCAGATAGATGGGGATGAACCATACGAAGCCCGCCGTACCGTCGAGGATACGACCCAAGCGGCTCTTCTTACCCGTCATGCGGGCCAACTGTCCGTCTGTACAGTCGAAGAAGTCTGCCCACATCAGCAGGAAGATGCCGAAGAGATTATAGAGCAGCCCCTCTACGCCACCATAGTGATAGCAACCCTGTGCGAAAAAATAGGCGCTGCCTGCGCCGATGAACATCGACCAGATCGTGATGGTGTTTGGATTAACGTCGAATTTTGCAAAGAAACGTGCCAACTGGAAACAGAAGGGACGGATGACGTGAAAGTCAAGCCAGTCTTCTGTCTCTGCTGATTTCAGTGTCTGAAAATATTGTTCGTTCATTATTGATGATTATTTAGAATGTTAGGCGGAAGATGAATCTGACGCCGTCTTTCTGTGCCGTCGGCAGGTCGAGATAGTTCATGCGTCGTACATATTCCACGTGTATGATCTTGAAAATGTTATGGACACCAGCCACTAGCTCTACGTAGGGACGCTTGGGATCCATCACGTTGCATCCTTTGGGGAAGTACATCAGCTTGTCGCTACCAGCATTCTGAGGCAGGAAGGGGTTGTTCTGGTCGGTCAGGTCACCCCACAGCACATTGACTGCGAAATATTCGCGCCACTTCAGCTTCTTGATGAGTGGGATACGGTTGAAGAACTTTCCGTTCAAGTCCCATGAGAGCATCATCGATGCATAGCGGTCGTTGAGGAACTCCATGTTGTTGATAAGGTTGAACATCTCCTCCTCGATGATGAACGACTGGTTTGCTGGTGGCTGGATGAGTAGCATATATGGAACCTGGTTCCACTGGATGCCGCCTTTGAGGAACAAGTCGATCTTACCCCAGCTGTTCAGCCAGAAGCGCTTGTATATCTTTGCCTCTGTCAGATTACTGGTATATTCGCCACCCAGGATGTTTCGGAAGCCGAAGGTGTGGCTGAGGGAGATAGCCGGTGCGTCGTGATTGATCGTCACGCGGCGCTGCTTACTGTTGATATAGGTCTCATCGGGAGCGAAGCGCAGCTCGGCAAAGAGTTCTGTCGTGCGTAGGAACTCTCTGTGTGGTACCATATCGCCATTATACTCCACCTGCGGTTGATTCAGCCTACGGAACGACATTGCGCCGATAGGCTGGAATTCCTCCGTCTTAAAGGCAAGGGTCGTTCTCAGTCCTCCATAGGCTTCATACTCGAAGGACAGCTTCTGACGGTTGAAAAACATCATTTTGTCGATGCCCGTCCACTTGAAGGCTACCAGGAAGTTATCCTTGTCGGTGGGTAGGAAACGGTCACTAGGCGTACCTACGTCATAGACGCTCTCAAACTTGATGTTACGCTTAGGATACTCAAACGGCATGTATTGCTTGTCGATGAGTGAGTAGGTCAGTGATGTGCCGTAGTAATTTCGTTTACTGCCCCAGCCGCGCCCATAATAGACGGTACCATACCAGCGCTTGTTCAGGTTGGCAGTGGTCTGGATACTCAGTTTGCTGCGCCACCCGTCGAATTGGTTGCGAGAGAGTAGTGTGTTCACCGGCGTGATATCAAGTTTGTTGGGGTTTCCAACAATCTCTATCGAGTTCTCAATCAAGGCATTCAGGCCGAACATGATGTACTTGAAACCCTTGATGTTCTGTATCTGCTTGATGAAGTTGTCCATGCCGTTCTCACTCTTCGTCAGCTCCACTTGTCTATATTGGTTCCAGAAGTTTTTGCCTCGCATGCCGGCATCTGGTTCTCTGATTTCCGTGCGTTTACCTTTGAACAGTTTTTTAGGCAACTCGGCGAAAGAATAGTCGGTTAGGCGCGTCGTACGGATGACGATGGCTTCCTGTATGAATTTCGCAAACTGCAATTCTGTAATCATGTCGTCCTGTGTCAACACCCATTCGCCGTTGTCGAGCTTCTCAAACTCCTGATTGATCTTCAGGTTCTTCACGAAGTTCACGGAGGTCTGCTTTGGGAGTGTGAGTTCACAGCGGCGCACATGATAGGAGGAGTCCTTCAGGATATATATATCCCCGCGGAATCCGAAGTCCATCTGGTTGTTAGGCAGGAAGTGAAGGTGAATACAACTGTCGCGATCGATCTTCAGTGTGTCCTGAATATAGAAGCGGTAGAAGGCGATGGCGTCCTTGCCGATAGGCGATGTGAAAGGATACTGCAACAGTCGGATCTGGTCTTCGTAGAGATCGACGTCGGTGAACACGTCCTTCAGCACCACATTCAGCATGTCGCCAGTTTGAAACAGATCGTTGATACCAGTTGACTGCTGACCTTTGATGTAGGTCTTCTTCGACTTCGGATCCTTGCGGTAAACGATTTCCGACACCGTCTCATCGATACTGATGGGCAGGATCATTTTCTTGTTATACTGGCATACCTCCACCTGATCCAGCAGCCACGGGGTGCTGGAGAATGGTTTCTTCTCGAGTTTCTGGGGGGTCAAATCGTTAGCGGCCAGCGTCAGCTTCTCGTATTTGTCGTATTTGTAGAAATCATGGTTCGCAAGATCCGTCTGTTTCTTGGCGGCGATGACCTTCTTCATCAGCTCTACGGCAGGGTTGTTCTTACGGCTGTACTTTCCCTTTTTCGAGCTGACTGTCACCTCTTTCAGCTGTTTGTTGTCAGCCTTCAGCGCGATATCCATCTTAGCTTTTGTCTGGTTGTTGATTGTGATTTCAAGACTCTGGTAACCTACGGCACTGATAGTAAGTTTCCATCCCAGATGTTTGGCGATGCTGTAGTATCCCTGGATATCAGAAATCACGGCTACGTTGTGACCCTTATAGACCACGCTGGCGTATGGTATCTCTTCACCGGTTTCGGCATCGGTGATACGTCCTGTGATTTTCTGTGCCTGAAGTGTCAGGCTAAACAGTAAAAGGACAAGTGACAGTTGTATTCTTACGAATTTGTTCATTTAAACTGATAGCCTGAAAATGTGTATTCTGTATAACCGCTACGCTCATTCATCCGCAGGCTCTTCAACTCGGAGGTCTTCGTGTCGATGGTTAATACAAACGAGGAAAACATCATCCTGCGGGCAGCTTTCTTGCTTTCAGCTTGCGGGGTGATGGTGAGCTTCAGGATGTTGCCCTGCTTTGTGGAAGTCAGGTCACCCAGTTTCGAGATGTCCTTGGCACCGCCAGAAAGGATGCTCTCGAAGACAGTTTGGAACGAGCGGAACTGCGTGTTCTTCTCACTGCTCGTGGTGTGCTTCTTGCCCTTGACGGTCATCGTAAATGTACTGCCCTGCATCAGCAGCTGATCTTTCCCGCCTTCCATCGTGATGCTTACCTCCGCAGGGGCCTTCATCTGCAGCGTTCCCTTACTCACTGCGTCGGTGGTTACTGCGTTCTTATGACTGGTCTTCGTGGCTACGGCAGTGACAGTCTTTGAATTCTTATATTTGGCTACAGCCTTCTGGAAATCAGTCTGTTGAGCTACGCTTATTGTCAGTTGACAAACGAGTGCAATAAATAAAAATAGTCTTTTCATATTAGTTTCGTATTTAATTGATAATCTGTTTAATATAATCTCTTCCTAAAATTTCACTGCAAGTCAGTAATGCTGTCATGCAGACACCCTCTAAGCCATGCAGCATCAGGTTCTGTCCAGTCAGCATCAGGTTCTGTATCGGGGTGCGTGGCGAAAGCATTGTCATAACCAGGTTGCGGCAGTCTTTTCTGACGCCATATGACGATCCATCGGGGGTCAGCGTGTAGTCGCGATAGGTCAGTGGCGTACTGGTATATTGCTGTTTAATCATGTCGCGCAGTCCGGGGATGACAGTTTCGGCAAGTGCGATACACTCGTCGGCCTTGCGCTGTTTCATCTTGATGTAGTCCTCGCCACGATGGCCTACGTGGGTATTGCTCCATGCCTGGCATTCTTCCCACGACATCGGCGTGAGCAGGTCTATCTGTTGTGCATCACTGCCTTCCTCCGGCACACGGCAGCTGATCATCACGCCGCCGGTCTCGCCCTTTTCTTCTGGATAGGTCCACACGTTTGCCTTTCGATAGACGAACTTATTGTGGTTGAAGTAGGGCAGCGTGCCGGGTTTCAGTACCAGTGATGCGGTGAATGTACCCCTGGTGTTCTCCATCGCCTTCATGCGCAGACGAAAGATGCGCTTCAGCAGTTTGGAGTCCTTGATGAGCGCGAAGGTCTGGGCAGGATGAATATCGCTGATGAAGAGTGCGCCTTCATAGATCTCACCGTTCTTGCAGCATGCAGCTGCTATCCGTCCGTCATGCTCTATAAGTTCTTCTACTTCTGAGTTGCAGACAATATCGCCGCCAAAACTGTGCAGGTCGTCAACGAGTGACCTGACAATGAGGTTGCCATCGCCCTTGAGCCGCCAGCTGCTCTGTATGAAGCTGCTGTTGCCGTGGGCGAAGGTGAAGAGTGGTAGCGATTCCTTGCGTAGCTCCATCTTCATGGCCGAGCCTGAGAGCACATTCACAAGTAGCTTGTCGCTGAAGAGCTGCGTCAGGTAGTCGTAGGCGTTGAGTCCAAATAAACGATAGGCGCCGTCTGTGCCAAAGTCCACGCTATCGGCCTCTTGCAGCATTGTCACATACTGCTGCAGTGCCTTTCGCTCTTTTGGGAAGTAGGCGGCTAACGTGTCCACAAAACGGTCGTATCCCTCAGCGAAGGCGAAGGTCTCGCCGCCGATAGTGATCTGGTCGAAGCCGTCTGCATCAAGGTGCTGCCAGGGGAGACGCATCAATCCTAAATGGGTGAAAATGTTGTGCAGATTCTGTCCTTCGCCCAGTCCCCCAACATAGTGCAGACCGGTGTCGAGGGCAAAGCCCTTGCGCGGATAGCTCTGGATACAGCCGCCAGCCTGTTGCTGACGTTCCAGCACGAGCACCCGTTTGCCAGCCTTTGCAAGCAAGTGGGCGCAGACGAGTCCGCCGAAACCGCTACCTATGATCACTACGTCGTTTCTCATGACTTTTTGCGGTTTAGCCACCGATAGACGGCTGGTTGTAAGACATATGACAAAATCACGGCCGAGAGCAGACCAACGAGGGTGGAGAATCCCACCGACTTGATGGCTGGGTGTACGGCAAGCACCATGCTGCTGACGGTGACGATCAGAGTGACTGCACTGAAGAAGATGGCCGTTTTATGGTAGGCGAGTTTCTGACTGTCATTGTCAGTAAGCCCGTTCATGACAAATATACTATAATCGACTCCGATACCGAAGATAAACGTGGAGATGATGATGTTGATCAGGTTGAAGCGCATGTCGAAGAGCACCATCGCACCTAACACGATCACCCAGCTCAGTAGGATGGGCAGGAACCCCAGTATCGTGTGCTTGAGGTTGAAATGGAAACTGACGAGCAGAACAATGAAAACAAAGAGCATCGATAACCATTGCAGAACGTTGAAGTCCTCGCTCATCTGTATCAGTGTATCGGTCGTATAATAATAGGTGTCGAGCACCAGCAGGTGGGGATCCTCGGCAATGGCGTCGCAGATGCGGATATAGTCGCTGTCACTGCTGCGCACGGAGTCGTTCTCACAGCGCACGGAGGTAAAGCACATATAGTCGCCACCATAGCTTTCTTCCATCAGCGTTGACTGATAGCCCTCGGGGATAAGGCCTGTAGCATAGAGTGAGTCGGGGTTGTAGTCTGCGTTTATGGCCTCGAAGAAGGTTTCGAAAGCACTGGCGTTGAGACCTGCCTGTGGGGCCGTCTCTGCAATCAGACGTCTCACTTTCTGCTGGCGCTCTTCCGTCCAATATTGCTTCCAGGCATCGATGCGTGCCTGCTGTTTAGACATCGGCACGAAAATCTGGTTCGTATGTGTATAGCTCTTCACGAGCCCAAGCTGTTGCAGCGAGTCGAGTTTATGGTCGAGGATGGCAAAGTTCTCGATGGCTTCCTCCATCGTTTTGCCCTCGCTGGCAAAGTATTTCTGTTTGTCGCCCGTATAGGTCTTGTCGCGCAGCAGGTTCTCGGAATATTCGGTCATATCTTCCAGGTATCCCAGGTTGTGCATGTCAGCATCGAAGCGGGTGCCACCGATGATGTAGGCGCCGATGCAGACGGCCATTACGATGACGATGGCGGCTATCAGTCCCTTGCTGCGATCTACGGGGTAGGTGTTGATGCGGTCTATCAGGGCAAAAGCTTTCTGATTGACCTTATTGCGCTTCTCGCTGAGCAACTGGGGCAGGTAAGTCAGACTGAAGAAGGTGGTGCCGAGGATGGCGAAGGCTGCAAAGAGACCGAAGTCCTGCAGTAGGTCGGTCTGGATGAAGATCAGTCCGGCGAAGGAACCGATAGTGGTCAGACAGCCGAGCCATACGGGTTTCACTTGGTCATGCAGCAGACGGGTAATGTCGCCGACGTACTTGAAGTGTGTCAGCACGTGGAGCACGTAGCTCAAGGCAACACCGAGCACAACGCCTCCGATGCCCAGTGCCAGAAGCGAAAATTGTCCTTTCAGCCAGTACATCATCGCCAGTCCAAAGAGGGTGCCGAAGATGACGGGTAGCAGGAGTAGTGGAATGGTATCCCAGTTACGGAAACATATGAAGAGGAACATCAGCACGAGGATCAGTGCCCCGGTGATGGTGGTGGTCAGGTCATGTTTAATCTGTGTCGAGTTGTAGTAGCCGCTGGCTGGTGTGCCGTGATAACTGACACGCACGTCGGGATGCGACTGCTGGAATTGCTTTATCTCGTCGTTAAGCATCTCAAAGAGGGCAGAACCTTGACCTGTGTTGGTCGATGAGAAGCGTGGCGTGATGAAAGCTATGCAGACAGTTGAGTCGGGTACGAAGAAATGCCCCCCGATGGTTTTGTAGGAGCCACCTCCAGCATTCAGCAACGGCATTATCTGCTCAGCAAGCACGTTGCGCATGCCGATGGGGTCCATTTCGATGAGCTCGGGGAACATCTCACCGAACTCACCAGTCAGGTCCTCACGGTTCTGCTGCATCTGCCGGGCCATGTGCTCACGTGTCAGTAGCGTGTCGAAGCGCGCGTAGGCTGTCGTGTCAATGTAGGCTGGGAAATGCTGCTCCAGGTAATCGACGCCGTCAGCCATCAGATCATCCGGCAGACGATAGAACACGTCGCCGATGACCTGTGTGACGGAGTCGCGTCTCAAGAGAGTGTCCACGAATTCATCGCATGTCTCAGCCAGCCTCTCTGCCTGAGCGCCTTTCAGTCCCTCGAAAAGCAAGAACGTCTTGTCCTTGATCTTCAGGTCGGCGAAAGCCAACTTCGTCGTGCCGTCTTCGTTCTTTGATGAAGGCATCAGCTTGTTGATGTCTTCCTCCAGGTGGATCTGAAAGGCGAAGTAGCCGAAGAATACGAACAGAGCTGCCATCGACAGCCAACAGACTGCACGATGACTACTGAGATAGCTTGCCAAACGGATGAATAAACGTGTCATATCTCTTGTTTCTTATCTTTCTCTTCTTACTTTTCGAGATGCTGCTCGATGTAGTCGTAGAGGTTGTTGAAGGTTTGAATCTGGTGCAGGTCGCTCACGGGAATGGTGATCTTATAGGTCATCTGTACCAGGGCGATCAGGTCCACCAAGTTGATGCTGTCCAACTGGAGGGTATCCTTCAGTGAAGCCTCGGGGGTGAACTCGCTCTCTTCAATCTCAAACTCTTCAGCAAGCATGCTGTTTACCTGTGCGATAATTTCTTCTCTTGTCATAATCTTGTTAATTTTAATTTGGTTATTTTACTTGATGTTTCTTACGATGAGGGTTGAATTGGTGCCTCCGAAGCCGAACGAGTTGCTCAGGAACGTGTCGAAGTGCTGCTCGATAGTCTCTGGGATCACGTTGATGCAGGCCGTCTCCTCGTCGGGGTTTTCGAAATTCACGTTGCCGGCGATGAAGTCGTTCTTCATCATCAGCATCGTGTAGATGATCTCGCTCGCGCCAGCCATCCACATCTCGTGACCCGTCTGGCTCTTCGTGGAGGTTACGGGCACGCGGTAATCGCCGAAGATCTGGGCGATGGCCTGAGCCTCGCGGCTATCACCGATTTTTGTTGAAGTGGCGTGGGCATTCACGTAGCCGATTTCCTTCACGCTGATACCACTCTGCTGCAAACATAGCTCCAGTGATCGGGCTGGTCCGGCCACATTCGGCGTAGAGATATGGTCACCGTTGCCAGAGAAACCCCAGCTGACGACTTCTGCCAGGATGGGCGCACCGCGCTTCACGGCACTCTCATAGTCCTCCAGCACCAGTGTTGCTGCACCACCGCCAGGCACGAGGCCGTTTCTGTCTCTGTCAAATGGACGGCTGGCCTTCTGTGGGTCGTTGTCGCTCTCGCGCAGGGCAAACGACTGGATACCGTCGAACGAAGCTACACCATACATGTTGGCCTCCTGACCACCACCGCAGACGACGCAGTCCTGCAGGCCGTTCTTGATGAGAAGCATTGCCAGACCAATGGCCTGAGAGCCTGATGCACAGGCTGCAGAAGCAGTCAGATTGATACCCTTCAGGTGGAACAGGCAAGCGAGGTTCATCGTGATTGTGGAGTTCATCGACTGGAAGATGGCACCGCTGCCGCAGGCGGCGGTACTCTCAAACTGACGGAACTTGTCGAGGGCGACCATCGTGGCCTCAGCCACTGAGTCGTTACCGTAGATGATACCCACCTCGTGCTTGTCAATATAGTCCATATCAAGCTTGGCTGCCTCGAGGGCGTCCTTGGTGGCCATATAGGCATACTGGGCCTCCTCGGGCATAAATTGTCTGAAGTTCCGGTTTACGAACGGCTTCAGGTCGGCCTTTGGTACGTTGGCGCAGAAAGGCGAACGGAAGCCCTTGTCCTTGCGTTCCTGACTGAAGATGATACCGCTCTTACCATCGTAGAGCGATTGGCGCACCTCGTCGAGGGTTGTACCCAGACACGACCAGATGCCCATACCTGTAATAACTACTCTTCTTTCCATTTTTCTTTAAATATATCTATTAATTCCTAAATTCTTACCTTATCTGTTGATGTTCTTGACATAGCATCTGCGTCGTTTCACAAATGTCGGCTTCAGCGGCTTCCACTGTGAGAGTTCCCTCACATTGTCCTCCAGCTGTGGACCCGTCTCGGCCCACTTGATGCCCATGCGGTTGTAAATGGGTATCAGATCGTCGAAGAACATCGCGTTCACGCCCAGTCCTTGGTAGTCGGGACGGATGGCGATGAGCAGCATCTCTGTGCTGCCTTCGTTCTTCCACTTCAGCGAGCGGAGCAAATGATACCAGCCCGTCGGCAGCAGACGCCCTTTTGACTTCTGCAGGGCCTTTGTCAAACTGCCCATCGTAACGGCTGCGCCAACAATCTCACCTTTGTCGTTCTCGATGATTGGTATCAGTTGCATGTCAATCAGGCTAACATACTTCCTGAGGAAAAAGTCCACCTGCTTAGGCGACAGCTCTGAAAAACCGAAAATAGGCTTGTATGCCTCATTGAACAACTTGAAGGCGCGTTGCCCCAACTCGCCCCTTAACTCGTTGCGCGTACATTTGGTAACGCGTAAGCCGATGGTCTCGCGAGCATATTGCGCCACTCGGGCGTATCTGGCGGGTACCTCTTCGGGGATGTTGATCCTGATCTGCTGCCAATCGACTTCTTTCTCGAACCCAAGGGCCTCCATGTGCTGTGGATAATATGGGGGATTGTAGATAGCCGTCATCGAACCCGTCAGGTCGAAGTCCTCCACGAGCATGCCCTCCTTGTCGAAGTCGGTCATTCCCAGTGGGCCATGTATCTTCTGCATGCCGAAGCCGCGCCCCCATTCCTCTACAGCCTCAATGAGGGCGCGTGATACGTTGTGATCATCGATGAACTCGATCATCGAGAACCTGACGTTCTTTATCTGCCATTTCTTGTTGGCCTTCCTGTTCACGATACCAACGATGCGCCCCACGGGCTCCTTGCCGCGATAGGCTACAAACGGCTGGATGTCGGAGAATTCCAGGCCGGGATTGGTCTTCACGCTGAATGCTCCGCGAACGTCGCTCTCGAAGTCGGGCACGTACTGCGGGATGTTGCGGTAGATTTTCTCCGGCAGTCGGAGGAAGTCCTTCATTTCCATGCGTCTGGTTATCTTGACAACCTTGATCTCGTCTTTCATACGTTTCTGTATTTGTTTCTGTATGCACCAGGCGTCACTCCCGCTTGCTCGCGGAAATACTGGCCGAAGAACGAGGCGTTGGGGAATCCCAGTTCGTCGGCAATCTCTTTCACGCTCAGGTCAGAGTCCTTCAGCCTGCGGTAGCAGTCCTCCATCACGTATTCCGTGATCCAGCGCATCGGGTTCTTGCCGCTCACCTTCTTGCAGATGGTCGAAAGGTATTTGGGCGAGATGTGCAGCCTGTCGGCATATACTGCTACCTGCTGGCGCTTCTGCTTCTCGTCATTCAGCATCAGCAGGAATCTGTTGAATATTTCCTTATCGTGTGCCGACGACTCGTCTCCGTTTGCCGACATGCCGTCGTGCTGTATCAACTCCTCGCAGATCATCAGTAGCATCGTACGAAGAAATGAGTTCTGAATCTCGGGGTAGAGTGCCTGACTTTTCACGTGTGAGAAAATTGAACGCGTATATCTGCCCATGTCGTTCACCCATGAAGTCTCTTCGATGACGTAGATTTCCTTCATGTACATGGCTTTGTTCCAAATGTTCAGCTGGTTGCCCAGTATCGATTTCAGTCTCTGATCAGAGATCAGAAGTGCGTTAGCCTCGATGTCCGTGCTTACCATCAGGGGCTGTATCACCTTGCCCGTAGGTATCAGCAACATCTGGCCGGGGTTAACCTTGATTTGCTGGTTGCCACCCATCTCGATCATGATGCGACCCTTACGGCAATATACGATAGAATTGAAGGATTGGCGCATGGTAGAGAGGTTCGAAACGTCTCTTAAGTTATCCAAAAATACTACGCCGTCTTCAATATCAAAATTGGAAATAGTCATATTCTTTTATTTTCGGGTGCAAAATTAAACATTTATTTCCAATAATCGATGTTTTTTTCTTCGTAACTTATGTTTGTTTTGTAATTATCTGATAAAAAGAACACTTTAGCCACTAAAAAAGTCTCTCCGAAGGGGAGAGACTTCCTAATATTAGTCAATCATTTCGAATCCTGTATAGGGCACGAGCGCCTTCGGAATCTTGATGCCTTTGTCGGTCTGATTATTCTCCAGCAAGGCAGCGACGATACGTGGCAGTGCCAACGCCGAGCCGTTCAGCGTGTGACAGAGTTCGATTTTCTTGTTGTCGGCACGACGATAGCGACATCTCAGACGATTGGCCTGATAAGTGTCGAAATTCGATACGCTCGATACCTCCAACCAACGGCCCTGGGCCTCTGAATAGACCTCGAAGTCGTAGCAGATGCTCGACGTAAAACTCTGGTCGCCGCCGCAGAGCAGCAGGATGCGATAGGGCAGTTCCAGCTTCTTCAGCAGCCCCTCCACGTGGGCCAGCATCTCCTTGTGGCTTTCTTTCGAGTGCTCCGGCTTGTCGATGCGCACAATTTCAATCTTCGAGAACTCGTGCAGGCGGTTCAGGCCGCGCACGTCCTTGCCGTATGAGCCAGCCTCGCGACGGAAGCACTGCGTGTATGCACAGTTCTTCACGGGCAGGTCCTTCTCGTCGAGGATTACGTCGCGGTAGATGTTGGTCACGGGCACCTCTGCCGTCGGGATCAGGTAGAAGTCGTCCACCTCGCAGTGGTACATCTGTCCTTCCTTGTCGGGCAACTGTCCCGTGCCGTAGCCCGACGCCTGGTTCACCACCGTCGGCGGCATGATCTCGGTATAGCCGCTCTTGCGGGCCTCGTCGAGGAAGAAGTTGATGAGCGCCCTCTGCAGCTGTGCGCCCTTGCCTGTATAAACGGGGAATCCTGCACCCGTGATTTTCACGCCCAGATCGAAGTCTATCAGGTTGTATTTCTTGGCTAACTCCCAGTGGGGCAGGGGATTGTCGATACCCAGCTTGGGGTTTACGTCCCAGTTGCCTACGGTGTCGGTGCCGTCGCACTCCTTTAGGTTCGACTTCACCACGTGGTTGTCCTCGGCGCAGCTGCCCTGAGGCACCTCGTCGTATGGGATGTTTGGTATCTGGCAGAGCAGTTCAGTCATCTCGTCCTGAGCCTTGGCCATCTGCTCCTCCAACTGTTTTGAGTTGTCCTTCAGGGCGCTTACCTGCTGTTTGATTTGCTCGGCCTCGTCCTTCTTGCCCTCTTTTATGCACTTGCCGATCTGTCCTGAGAGCTGCTTCTGGCTGTTCAGACATTTGTCGAGCTCCTGCTGGGCCTCACGGCGTTTCTTATCGACGGCCAGCACCTGTCCGATGGCCTCGCGCGCTCCGTTGAAGTGTTTCTTCTCCAGGCCTGCAATCACGCGCTCCGTCTCTTCATTGATGAGTTTGAGTGTTAACATGTTTTTATTTCGTTTTTTAAGCAGAAATCCCCCTCTCCATAGGAGAGAGGGACCCTGTGTTTGTTTGGAATAAGTGTTTTGTTTACTTTTGTGACTTTAGGCCTCAGCGTTAGGAATCACTGACACAACGCTCTTGTTGTACTTGCCCTTGTGGAAGTTCACGGTGCCATCTACGAGTGCGTAGAGCGTATCGTCCTTACCGATGGCTACGTTGTTACCAGGATTGTGCTTCGTACCGCGCTGGCGAACGATGATGTTACCAGCTACGCACTGCTGACCGCCGAAAATCTTAATGCCGAGTCGCT